>OLPQ01002190.1_pt1 | contig 11905 bp, 19 predicted proteins | sample 1672451 | NCBI WGS metagenome assembly OLPQ01 (sample SAMEA3136687, study PRJEB25190) | human gut metagenome | biome: human gut; feature: human-associated habitat; material: faeces | place: Austria | collected 2013
GATGCACTGGTTGGCATGGGAACAGCAGTGAACAGCCACATTACAAGCGTTACAACGCTTGTCATCTTTGCAATTGTGCCATTTAACCTGTTGAAAGGTGTGCTGGTATCGCTGATCGTATTTTTGATCTATAAGAAGATCAGCCCGATATTCCATATGGGAAGATAGAAGAAAATATTAGATAATGATGAAAAAAGAAGGACAGAGCCTTGATTTTTAGGGTTCTGTCCTTGCTTGTATTATAATGCAGTTTTCAGCAAGTTGCCATCTGGTGGGAAATACAGGTTTTAATTTTTTTTGAAAAAATATCCCAAAAAACTAGAACCAGGCTTCAAAAAATCTGTGAATCTCTTGAAATATTCCCGTAACCGTGTATAATAAACTTTGTTCGGTAATTTTGAACATAAAGTATAGTAATAGAAAACTTCAGGACGAAAATATATCCCGGAGGTGATAGGGTGGATATCGGAAAGAAATTGAAAGAACTGCGTTTGCAAAATGACCTGACGCTGAATGATCTGGCATCCAGAAGCGAGCTGTCAAAAGGCTTTCTGTCCCAGGTGGAGAGGAATCTGACAACGCCGAGTATCGCAACGCTGGAAGATATTCTGGAAGCGCTTGGAAGTAATCTGTCAGATTTTTTCCATGAGGAAGAAGAGCATCAGATTGTATTCGGACAGCAGGATTTTTTCGTGGATGAACAGGAAGGTTTTCAGATTGAGTGGATTGTGCCTAATGCACAAAAGAACCAGATGGAGCCTATTATTTTAACATTGGCGCCACATCAGAAAAGCCGGGAAGTGTCGGCGTTTCAGGGAGAAGAATTTGGCTATGTATTAAAAGGCAGCATAACAATTGTGCGTGGCAAGAAGAAATATAAAGTAAAGGCGAAGGAAACGTTTTATATGGATGGTTCCAGAAGCCATTATTTATATAATCATGGGAGCGGGGAAGCAAAAGTATTGTGGATCACCAACCCGCCGATGTTTTAAACAGACGAGAAAGATAACAGGCTGAGATATTATAGCTGACAGATTATAGAAGGGAGACGTGAGATGGAAGAGAATAAGATCATTGAATTCCGCAACATTGTCAAAAGTTTTGACAGCCAGGTTGTGTTAAAAGGAATCAATCTTGACATTTATGAAAATGAATTTGTAACACTGCTCGGGCCAAGTGGCTGCGGTAAGACAACACTTCTTCGGATTCTGGGAGGATTCCTGGAAGCAGACGAAGGAAGTGTGATTTTTGATGGCGAGGAGATCAGTAATAAGCCGCCGTATGAGAGGGAACTGAACACGGTGTTTCAGAAATACGCACTCTTTCCACATCTAAGTGTTTATGAAAATATTGCATTTGGGCTTAAGATAAAAAAAGTCGGAAAAGACATCATTGACCAGAAAGTCATGAAGATGTTAAAGCTTATCGGACTGGAAGGATTTGAAAACAAGAATACAACACTGCTCTCAGGAGGCCAGCAGCAGCGTGTTGCAATTGCAAGAGCGCTTGTCAATGAGCCGAAAGTGCTGCTTCTTGATGAGCCGCTTGCTGCGCTTGACCTGAAACTCAGAAAAGAGATGCAGTATGAGCTAAAACGAATCCAGCAGGAGGTCGGTATCACCTTTATTTTCGTAACACATGATCAGGAAGAGGCACTTACGATGTCGGATAAGATTGTTGTTATGAAAAATGGTGAGATCCAGCAGATCGGTTCGCCGCAGGATATTTACAATGAACCGGCAAATCGTTTCGTAGCGAACTTTATCGGTGAAAGCAACATTTTATCAGGAACGATGATTGATGATTATAAAGTCATGTTTGATGATATTGTATTTGACTGCGTGGATTATGGATTTAAGAAGAATGAAAAAGTAGACTAATACAAGTGTTACAGCCATCTTTAAGGACGGTAGTAGAAAAACTTTTGAATCTGTTGAATTAGCCTCCGAAGGAACTGGTTTGGAGATAAACTCAATCAAAGCTAGAGCTAATAAGCCTGGCTCTGGAGCAAAATCAAAAGACGGAATTACCTTTGAATGGGCAGACCCCGCAGTTAGAAGAAGTAAGCAGGCAAAGAAGAGTAAACAAAAAGGCTCTCAGTATGAGTTAGAAATAATTCACAAGCTTAGAGATATAGGATACGAAGGATGTGTGTCTAGCAGAAGTCAAAACAAATTGGCTGATGCTGACAAAATAGACATTGTTGACATGAACAATGAACTTCCAGTTAATATCCAAGCTAAATTTACTCAGAATATGCCTAACTATTTTGATATTAGAGATGCTTGCAGTGATAAGTCAAAACCGTTCTGTATATGCTGGAAAAAGGCAGGAAAGAATGGAGAGTCAGCTAGAGGGCAAGTTGCTGTAATCCCAATCAGCTTTTTTTATGAGCTACTAGAAATGTGCAAGAATGGAGGAATGGAAGGTATATCCAGAGTTTCCGACGTATGAAGTGTCTAATAATGGACAAGTACGAAATAGGAAAAGAGGAAATATATTAAAGCCTCATGAGGATAAGGATGGATATTTAGGAGTATGCCTATGCTTTGAGGGTAGGAAGTACCATAGAAGAATAAATAGGATAGTTGCTATTACTTTTATTCCTAATCCCGACAATCTGGAGATAGCTGACCATATTGATAAGGATAGAAAGAATAATTGTGTTTCTAATCTTAGATGGGTTGATACTATTGGAAATAATAGAAATAAAATTTCTAACTCCAAAGTTGATATTTGTGACAAAGATGGGAACATATTGAAGTCTTTTGATTCTATATCTGAGGCAGCAGAATATTATAATGTACCAGATGATAAGATGTGCGCAGCGGTAGTAGTTAATAAGAAAATTGGAGGTTATGTTAAATACTCTGAGAAATAAAGTTGCTGTAATACCTATAGAATATTTTTATGAATTGCTTAGAAAATGAAAAAGTTAGTAGTTAAAGGTCCGGTTCCTACGATTAAAAATTGTATAGTTAATGACTTTGATGATGAATATGCTCTTTATTTAAGGACAGCTAAAAAGAATTGGAGAACAATGGAAGCATTCTCTCTTGAGTTTGATTCCACTTTATCTGATTTGAAGAAAAGTCATTTCATCTACGTAGATAGAGAAGACCTAGAGCTATTAATAAAGAAGCGATTGAACGTTATTGAAGTAATCGAGTTATGAACATATATTTATTTCCATGGCATACAGACGAAGTCTGTACTATTAGCAAAGTAGTAGCAAGAAGCTATGAGGATTGCGAAGAGAAGATAAAGAGTATGTATATAAATAAATACGACGATTTAGATGATCTTCTGGATTATGATGATTTCTGTATAGAACTTGCTGAAAAACATGGAATATATTTAGGAGACGTATCTGAGATAAATGAATTTATGTAATCCATTAAGGATAGCGTTAGACTTGGATGACACAATCTTCGATTTCTGGGGAGCATATAAAACACTATTCCCTAGAGAATCAGATTTAGTCGAGCACGTAATTACACGAAACGTAGTAAGTCTTCGCTACAACAAGGAGTTTTGGGAAAATTTACCCTTGCTAGAAAAGCCGAATTTCGAGCCGCATATTTATGCGACTAAAAGAATTAACAGTAAAACTTATACTCGAAATTGTCTAGCTAAATACAATTTACCCATAAGACCTATTTATCAAATGTATTATCAGCACGGAAACAAGGCTGACTTGATAAAAGGCAAATGCGATGTATTAATCGACGACAGTATTAGTAATGTGACTATGGCAATAAACTCTGGACTTCCAGCATTGCTAATAGATAGGCCACATAACCAGAATGGAGATCCTTTATTCCGCATTTATAGTTTAGATATTGACGAAATTAGATTTGCATATGAATTAGAATTAGCAACTTTAGGATGGAATTAAAAGATATCAAGCTTAGGCCGCTGCTAGACACACTAAGATTGGAGAAGATAAGTGATAAGGTATATTTTTCTGAACAGTACAGTGGATACGTTAGTAATTCCCGTTTAGGATTAATTAATCCTCGGCAGGATGGTAATCCAGATAAATTCTTTACTGGGTTTAAAAATACTTTCTCTTCCGCTCTGGAACTTGGAAGCGCTGTACACGAGTTAGTGCTACAGCCAGATAGTTTTGAACTGTCAGAAGACATTGGTAAACCTACTGCAAAGTTAGGAGCAATGGCTAATGAACTCTATCCCGTTTTTCTGAAAGGAGAAGTAACATTTGACGATGTAAAGAAAGCATCAGACAAGGTCGAATATTACAAGGGAAAGCTTACCAAGGAACTAGCTAAATCTGTGATTGAAGCTTCTACTAACTATTGGAAGAATAGACAGCTAAAAGAATTTGATTTAACACAAGATAAGGAAATTATATATCTTGACAACAAATCACTAGAAATCGTAAAGTCTTGTGTATCAGCATTAAATAGCAATAAGCAAGTGCAGAAACTTTTACATCCTGAAGGGATAACTAAAACACCTATTTCTGAAAATGAGCAAGCTATTTTATTGGACGTGGAGGCGACCTGCCCTAATGGAAAAAAGTTTATCTTACACCTGAAGTCCAAACTAGATAATTATACAATAGATACAGAAACTAACACTATTGTAGTGAATGATATTAAGACGATTGGAAAAATCGTTAGTGAAATTGATACCAATATCAATAAGTATCACTATAGTAGGGAGTTTGCGATGTATTTATACCTTCTGAAGTTGTGTGCTGAAAAGTTCTATAACTTGGAGAATCCAAAATTGCAAGCTAATTACTTAGTAGTTTCTACCATTCCGAACTTTTATAGTAAGGTTAGGCCAGTTACTTATTTGGAATTGCGACAAGGATTTCATGAGTTCAAGACTCTTTTGAAGTATGTAGCCTATCAGATAGGTTATAGAGACTATTCTCTTGATGAACGACCTTCAAAATATCAGCTTTGAACAATTGTCATCAATTTACTCAAAATACTTTACCTTAAACTACCTAGGGAGCAATATGGGTGATAAACTAGCCTGTATTGCTCTTACTTGTTATATAACTAATGAGTTAAAGAAAAAAGGTCAAAAGGTAACGTGTTATGATGTTTTATTGAAAGTCGGAAAAGATTTTAGGGAGGGAGAAAAAAATACCTTTCTGAAGTCTTTAGGGGCTATCTGTGAGGATTTAATGTATGGGTGTACCACTTTTCTTGACTTTGGTATTAAGCCGAAAGATATGCCCAAACAGCTCCAGATTTTGCTCGACAATTATGTACCATTTTAAGAGATTTTTAGTTAAGAGGATTTTAACGTCCTTTAACATAAAATTAACATTTGAAGATTAGGGTTTCTATGTATGATGTAGTATAATTGATTACATCAGTAAGGGGAAACAATACTGATTAGATACGGAAAAATAATTTCAGATTATATGTTAATGATTTATGTTTAAAAATTTTATTTATTATGAGTACAACGATTTTGAATTTTAAGAAAGTAGAAGTAGTAGCAGAAAGCAAAGAAGCAGCAATCGCACAAGTTGAAAGTACATTATTCCATGTAAATTGTGATGCAACTCAGGCTTACAAAAATTGGAAAGCTAAACAGACTAAGGGTATTACTGAGCGTGATGTAAAAGAGTTTATGCTTGAATATCTCGCTAAGAAAGGCAAGAACTGCCCCGGTGCTGGTTATCTGATTACTATCGAATCGTCTGTTGCAGACACTCGTGAGCGTCCGTACAAGATTGACGATGTTAAAGGTGATGGAAAGCGTAAGTTTAAGACTTTCTACAAGTGGATTGACAAAGAAACTAAGACTGTTGTTTGCCAAGTTGATACTAACAAAGCTGACGCTAAGAACGCAATCAAAGAATTGTATAAGAGCGGTAAGTATAAAGGAAATGCTGAGTTGGTGAAAACTAAGGATGTTGTTGAAGGACAGGCAGTAGTAGCAACTGCACAATATACTCCTTCTAAGAATACCAAGAATGGTACTTGGTTAGCTTTCGGTATCGAAGCCTAATTTCTTGAAAGATATACGTTTAAAAGGAAGATTGCCTAAGGGTGATCTTCCTTTTTTATTTTGAGATAAGCAATATTTAATAGATATTAAACGTAATTTAATTATGGAAGTGTAACAACTAATTAACAATTAAATGGAATTTACTCCTATAACAGGACTTCAGATTAGAATTAATTTCTATACAAACAGAGGTTGTGTGCTTGAAGATGTAATAGAAAATCATTTCTATAACTATTTTAGCTTAGTTAATCCTCTAATAATCGGAAGAAAAGAATCCATCGCGGGAAAACCTACAGATGGAATAGTTAGGTTCTATGATGAAAACCGGAATGTCAAGTTCTGGATTCTTCAAGAAACTAAAAGAGATATAGGTATTAACTCTGTTTTCGTACATAGGTCTTTATTACAGGCTATGATGTATTTAGGAAACGTGTATTATGATACTAGTACTCATTTAGGAGTAGATAATTTCAATGGAGTATTTCTCGATTCGGCAAGGTATTTTTGCTACATTCCGAGAAGAGAAATAGATACTCTAATGGAAAAATTTGAACCTTTATGGCGCAAATATTTTCGAGTTTCACCTTCCAAAGCATACAAAGAACCAGAATTAGAGAGTTTTGCAGAATTAGCTATGTATTCTCTAAGGCATAGAGTTAAAGCATTGGATGAACACTTTAGATTAGACCTCCTATTAAAGGAAATTTACTATAATAATGTTTAAATATGGAATTGACGATTGAACAATTGATGCAAGGGAAAGCAACTAGAATTAAGGATAAAGAGTATTTTACTACTGAAGCCTATGTAACTCCGTTTATAGACAGAGTATCTAAAATGACTGATAATTTTATCATTAATGCTAAGCCTGCTGACCAAATATCGCTTACTAAAGATGGGGAGATTAATTTTGATGATGTAATATACAATAGAGTTTGGATTCAAGGTGTTTTGCCGGACGAATATGCTTGGGATAATCATAAAAGAGTAATTAGTATGATTTATGCCCTTGATACTCGTAAACCATTAGTTAAGTTCTATGTAGGAGCTTTAAATATGGCTTGTCTAAACTTGTGTGTATTTAATCCAGAAATGTTAAATGTTTCTGAGCTAGAGCCAGAATCTGCTATTAACTATAGCTTCTTAAGAAATGCTATGTCGATGACAGATGAAACCAACTTAATGCTTAAGAAACTTTCAGAGATGGAGTATAAGAAAGATGATATATATGCTGACCTAGGTCACTGGGTTGACAACTGCATCAATTCTAAAATCAACATGGGATTTGGTTCTGTAAAATTAGCTGAATCTGCTCCGATTGATGTTTATAAAGATTTGTTTTATGATGAAAAATCTAAGTATTATACAACAGACAATGTTGTAGATGGATTTACCGTGTATAACGCATTTACTGACTTGATTACCCAGGATAAGAGAGACTTAGTAAATAAATTCGAGAAGACATTGTTAATTAAGGACGTAATGGGTATTTAATATGCAAGTAGTAAAGAGAGACGGAAGTTTACAGGAATTTGACGGTAATAAGATAGTAGAAGCAATATCTAAAGCATTTAATGCTTGCTGTCCTGAAGAAAATAAAGAAGTCATTACAGCTATGGTGGCTGATATGCATTTATGGGACGGTATTACTATAGAAGAGATTCAGGACGTAGTAATAGAAACCTTGAGGGACTATGGTTACGATGATGTAGCCTCAGCATATTCTCAGTATAGAAGCGAACAATCTAGACTTAGAGAAATCATAGCTAAGATTAGTTATCAAGATAACTATATTAATAGTTCCGAAAATGCAGCTACTTCATCTGAAACAGATGGAAATGCTAATGTTGTATCTAAGAACGTTGCTACATTAGAGAGTGAGGATAGAAAGCGCGAGAACAGAGAAATTCAGCGCTATCGTATGAAGAAGAAATTAAAACTTCTTTATCCCGAACTCTCTTCTCAATATTCTAGAGTCATATTATTTATACTCACGATGAGGCTTCTACGTCAGTACTTAAACAGTATTGTATGGCAGTCTCGCTATATCCTCTAATGTTAGAGGGAGTAGGTAATATTGATGGAGTTACTCCTGGCCCTCCTAACGATTTGCAGTCATTTAGTGGACAGGTTACTAACTTAGTATTTCTATTGTCTTCTCAATGTAAAGGAGCAGTTGCTGTAGGTAGCTATTTTATTGCACTTAACTATTATATTATTGCTGAATACGGAGAAAAGTGGTACGAGAAGCTCGACTGTATATGTACTTCGGAACATTCTCTTATTAAGAGAACTATCGAAGATTCTATCCTTAAAGCTTTTAAACAGTTTGTTTGGGGAATTAATCAACCTGCTGGAAACAGAAGTTATCAATCTCCCTTTACTAATGTTTCGTACTATGATAAGACCTATTTTGAATCTCTATTTGGAGAATTTTACTATCCAGACGGAACTAAGCCGGAATGGGTAGCAATTGATACTTTACAGAGATTGTTCATGTCTTGGTTTAATAAACTTCGCTTGAAACAAGTTCTAACATTTCCAGTAGAAACCTTTGCTATGGTGCATGACGGTAAAGACATTATAGATAAGAACTATAAAGACTTATGTGCAGAAATGTATTCTCAAGGTCATAGTTTCTTTACCTATATCTCAGACAGTGCAGATAGTCTTGCATCTTGTTGTCGTCTTCGTAATGAATTAGCTGAAAATACATTTAGTCCTACCTCTGGTATGACTGGTGTAAAGACAGGTTCTTGTAATGTTATTACTCTGAATATTAACAGAATTGTCCAAGATTGGGCTAGACAAGAAACTACTTGGTGGAGTGAAGACGGAGACAAAAATCTCTTGCATTGTAAAGATAATGTTGCCCTACTCAAAAAATATCTAATAGATATTCTAGAGAGAGTATACAAGTATCACATTACCTATAAGACCATGCTCTATGAGTGGGAGGATAAGAAGATGTTTGCTTCTTCAAATGGAGGTTACATAAACATCAAAGACCTATATAGTACTATTGGGCTAAATGGTCTGAATGAAGCTGCTGAGTTCTTAGGAATGAAGGTATCTAATAATCCAGAATATTTTGAGTTTTTACAGCTCATACTTGGAACAATAAAAGAGCAGAATAAACTTCATTCTATCCATGACAAAAAGCGTCCCTTCTTATTTAATTCTGAAGTCGTTCCAGCAGAGGGACTTGGTGGTAAGAATTATAAATGGGATAAAGCAGATGGCTATTGGGTTCCTGAAGATAGGAATCTGTACAATAGTTACTTCTATAATGCCCATGATGATACATCAGTGTTGGATAAGTTTATACTTCATGGAAGGCAGACTTATCAGTATACAGATGGAGGTAGTGCAGCTCACATTAACTTGGAGGAACATCTGTCTAAGGAGCAATACTTGAAGCTTATAGACTTTGCTATTCAGCAAGGAACTAATTACTTCACGTTCAATATTCCTAATAGTAAGTGCGAGGATTGCAAACATATTGTGAAAGCCCCCATTAAGGTATGTCCTAAATGTGGAAGTGAACATATTACTCAATATACCAGAATTATTGGCTATCTAAGACCTATCACTGCTTTTGGTAAGGATAGAAGAATAGAAGCCGAGAAAAGAACATATTCTAAAGAAGTAAATTAAAAATGAGTAAAATTTTAATTATTCCAGATGTTCACGGAAGACCATTCTGGAGAAAAGCAAAAGAGAAGATTAATAGTGTGGATAAGGTAGTCTTTTTAGGGGACTACCTCGACCCATATGGTTATGAAGGTATTACTAGAGAGAATGCTATAGAGGAGTTTAAAGAGATTATCCAATTCAAGGTTGATAATCCCGATAAGGTAATACTACTCCTTGGAAATCACGACTGTGCTTATTGCTATGATTTCGGAAGTGCTTCTAGGTATGATTACGCTAATGCAGAGCTAATTAAGGAAATGTTTGAGAATTTCAAGTCTCTATTCCAACTCAAATACTTCTCGGAAGGTATTCTATATACTCATGCTGGAGTTACTAATGATTGGTTAAAGAGTATGGATTTTACTATTACTGACCTAATTACTAAGCCTGAGGACTTTCTAGTTGGCTTCCTATGGGAAGTATCTCGTATGAGAGGAGGATGGTCTAATACAGGCAGTATGGTATGGAGCGATGTCAGAGAAGGAGATAGAGAGTCTACATATTATCAAATATTTGGACATACTCAATTGGAATCAGAACCCATTATTACTGACAAGTTTGCTTGCTTAGATGTAAGAAGACCTTTTATATTAGATACAGAAACTAAAAAGATTGAGGAGTATGCTTAAATATGTTGATGCCAGAGTAGTCTTTCAGGAAATTCCGGATGAGATCACATTAGCTATAAATATATCTAACTGTCCTTGTCATTGTAAAGGATGTCATAGTCAATACCTAGCCGAAGATATAGGTAAACCATTAATTGAATATCCGCAGGGGTTCTCCGATGATTACATTATTCATCTAGACGAACTAATTACAGATGGTATTTCGTGTATAGCATTTATGGGAGGGGATTCTGATCCTCACCTAGTAAATGTGTTAGCTAGTTTTGTTAAAGATTATTATCCGAATTTAAAAGTGGCATGGTACTCAGGTAGACAAGAACTATCTGAGCACGTGAATATGAAGCATTTCGATTATATCAAGCTAGGTCCATATATTGAAGAAAACGGACCTTTAAATAGTAAGACAACTAATCAAGTTATGCTTCATATAGATAATAGCTGTGGAAAACCCATAGTTAAAGACATAACATCACGTTTTTGGAAATGATTCTTAAGGTTGCGTATGATGATAACAGTCAATATCTGGTTGACGAATTAAAAAAGGTTCTTCCTAAATATCCTTTAGTAGAATTACAAACTTACCATGAAGGCTTGTTCAAGGAGCGTAAAAACGCCTTCAAGCTTAAGGGAGGTTTTAGCGCTAGACATACTCCATTTGCTGTATTAATTGATAATGATGCAGCTCCAGTAATGGCATTCTACAGTGAAGCTAATACTTGTACCATAGAAGAGATAATGAAAGCATTAAACAATCCTGTAGTGTATGGTAGAATTGAAGGTTAAAGATATTATTGAGAAGAAGAAACTTCTGATAAAAGGACTTGAAGAGAATATCTTCAAGGACTTTACTGAAGAAGAAGAAAATCTCTTGCACTCCAAGCACGGAATGATTAAAGTTAGTCATAGGTCAGGCGCTGGTAAAGTGTACGAAGGGATAACTGGAGCGTTTAAGGTTGGGCTTCCTCTAATTATTGATAGTGAGCCGACTAAGATAATACAGAGAATTACCATGATAGATTGGGACTCTAGTATGTTCCAGGATGCAGATGGAGAGTGGTTTATATTTGAATTTACTCCAATAAGACTCTACGAATTAAGTGTATGATAAGAAAATTTACTAACATCGTTTGTGTATATTACAACGACAAAAATTATATTCCAGCTAAGTATAATTGTCCAGACTTAGAGATTGATGATGTAATCCTCAACCTGACTACAAACAAGGAACAGAATTATGAAAAGATTTCTGAGATTATTGTTGATTATGCCTTTGCTTTGTTCTGTAACAAATCTGATTTAAAAGATTTTTCACAAGACCATAAGAAGTATAAGAGGCAGAACTGGAAATTGCTCGACTTTAGGGAAATAATTAAAACAACAGAGATAAAACCAAAAGATCAGAAATGAAATATGGAGTTATTTTAGCTAGGTTTCAGCCCATTCACAATGGGCACCTAGCTTTAATTAAAAAAGCTTGTTCAGAGAACGATAAGGTTCTTTTGTTAGTTGGTAGTGCTGATAAAGTAAACAAGCGTAATCCTATTCCTATAAAGGTTAGGATAAAATTACTAGAAACTGCC
>OLPQ01002191.1_pt1 | contig 11895 bp, 8 predicted proteins | sample 1672451 | NCBI WGS metagenome assembly OLPQ01 (sample SAMEA3136687, study PRJEB25190) | human gut metagenome | biome: human gut; feature: human-associated habitat; material: faeces | place: Austria | collected 2013
TCGCTCGGCCAGAACTTCCTTATCAACGATGCCATCTTGCAGAAGATCGTCGCTTTGGCCGATCTTGCGCCCGACGACTACGTGCTGGAGGTAGGCCCCGGCATAGGCACGCTCACCATCGCGCTGCTCAAGAGTGCAGGGCGTGTGCTGTCGGTGGAGCGCGACCCCGACCTACCCGCCGTGCTGGCCGAGACGCTGTCCCCCTGGGCCGACCGATTCGCCCTGCTCAACAAAGACGCGCTTGATTTATGTTCCGCTGATTTCCAATCAGCGGAACCACTCGACGCTGCGGCTTCCCGTGGTGCCCGATCTCGCGGCGAGGCCGAAGGCTCGCGTACCGAAGTACGCAGCACCTTCGCCCTCCCCACGATCTCGGGCACCACGGAAACCCTCGCTGACGTAGCTGGACCCATGAGGCTTTTGCCCAACAAGCTGGTGGCGAACCTGCCCTACGCTGTGGCCGCCACCGTGGTGCTCGACTACTTCGAGCAGTTCGCGTCGCTGGAAAGCGCCACCGTTATGGTGCAGAAGGAAGTGGCCGACCGCATGGCCGCCGCCGTGGGCACGAAGAACTACGGCGCCTACACCGTGAAGCTCGGGCTGTACGTCGAGCCAGCTGGCCGCTTCGCCGTGGGGCCGGGCAACTTCTTCCCGCCGCCCCGGGTGGATTCCGCTGTCATCCGACTGAACCGCCGTGTGCCGCTTATGGCCGACGGCGCGCCGGCGTCTCCGGAGGTCATCGCTGCTGCGGCCCTGATGGCCGACGCCGCCTTCACCAACCGCCGCAAGACCATCGCCAACTCCTGCAAGACCTACTTCTCCGGCCGCGGCTCGCTCTTGCTGGGAGCCTCGGGTTCGTCGGCTGGGCTAAGGGCCGTGGATGGCGCCCTGTCTGGTGGTGTTGGGGGCGCCTTCGTCCTCGACGGAGCCGACATCGTCGATCACCTTCCCGCCATCTTCGATGCCGCCACCATCGACCCCCGCCGCCGCGGCGAAACCCTGACCCAGCAGGAATTCCTCGCCCTCGGCGCTGCACTGCTGAAAGAGGCGACCGTCTGATCTCTTTCTGTGATATGATGCAAAAATCATATTGAAGGGAGGGGTTATGGACGATCTGGTTGCGGAGCTGCAGGATTTCCGCCACCTGCGCTGGGACGAGCGCACGACAACCTCGGGAACGAGCGGCACCTTCCCGAAGGCGCGGGCCGGCGAGGGGAGGGCGCGCCGCTACTACAAGCTCTCCTGCTACGACAGCTACCGGGGCATTTACGGCCATGAGTGTGTCAATGAGCTTCTGGCCGGCCGCGTGATGGAGCACCTGGGCATTCCCCATGCACGCTATCGGCTCATCCACGGGCTCGTGGTCATCGACGGCGAAGAGCGCGAGACGTGGCTCAACGAGTCGCCGAGCTTCCGCGCGCCCGACGAGCGCAAGATGGCCTTCGATTTATTCTACGACTTGAACCGGCGCCCCGGGGAGTCGCCGTTCGACCTTGCGCGGCGCTACGGTTGGGGCCCGCAGGTGGCGGCCCTCATCATTGCTGATTATCTCATCGCCAATCGGGATCGCCACGGCGCAAACATAGAGGTGATACGCAGCCCCGAAGGCTCGGTGCGCCTCGCGCCGCTGTTCGATAGCGGCTTGTCCTTCGTGTTCTCTTGCTACGGGGATGAGGAGCGCGTGCGCGCCTTCGACCCCTTAAGCGACGTGAACGCCAACAATTACCTGGGGACGCGCTCGTTGGAAGAGAACTTGCGCTTCGTGGGCGAGCTGGTGGAGACGCCCCTGCCAATGCCGCCTCTCGGCGAGGGGCGCATACGGGCCTTGACCGATGGCATCGGCCACGCGGTATCCGATGCCCATGTTGCGAAGATGCGCGAGATGCTTGCACGGCGCTGGGAGCATCTGCTCGCGGGGGGCATCGTCGTCGAGAGCCGGTCGGACGGCCTGTCGAGGGAGGGGTAGTCGTGTTCGCCTTCGACATCATCGACGGCCGCGCCCGCAATGCCGTTCCCTGCGGCCGTCTCTTCTACGACGCCGAACGCGACGAATGGGGCATCCAGATAGCGGAGGGCGCAGGCCCCGAAGAGGTGCCGTTCCTTTTCTCCTCGTTCGTCGAAAGGGGGGAGCGCGCGATAGGGCCTGCGTGGGCGCGTCGCTGGGTGGCCGAGCGCGTGGTGCCTCCGGGACGGCAGAACCTGGGAGAGGTCTTGAGGGCGAATGGCCTCCGGGAATACAGCGAGTTCGCCCTGCTCGCTATTGGGAAGGGGGCCTGTTCGCAGGATTATTTCGTGCTGCGCGGGCCGTTTCCCGTCGATGACGATGGCGAGATACTGGACGACCGGCGCCAGTTGCGCCAGTCCATCGGGCGCGCGGTGGCCGAGGCGCGCCGCGAGCAGGGTATGACGCAGAAACAGCTGGCCGAGAGGGCCCTGGTGGATCAGGCCGTCGTCAGCCGCGTGGAGCGAGGTCGCGCCAACATCACCTCCGATCTTCTGGCGGATGTGGCCTGCGCCTTGGGAATGTGTGTGGAAGTCACGCTGGCGCCCGCGGCGGTGCACAATGGCGAGCCTGACGAAGAACGAGTGGGCCTCTAGGCCCTGGAAATGAGCGGGCTGTGAGGCCCTGGAAGTGAGCGTGCCATGGGAAAGACGGCGGGACGGGCAAGGTTCGCGCGCATCGGCATCGCGGTGGCGGTGCTCGTGGTGCTCGCGGGCATCGGCGTGGCCCTGGCCGCGACGGTGGGCGGCTTGGCCCCGGCCGGAGGATCGAATGCCCTGGTGGTGGAAGAGTCCGCGAGCCGTCCCCAGGACACCTTGGAGGCAGAGCCGGCGCCCCCGGCCGATGCCGCCGCGGGAGAGGCCCCGGCCGAGGAAGCCGCGCCCCCCGCGTCCACCCCTTCCACGACCGGCGCGCTTAAAGTCGTCGGCGCCCAGCTCGCCGATGCCTCCGGCGAGCCGGTGCAGCTGCGCGGCGTCTCCACCCACGGTCTGGCCTGGTATCCTCAGTACGTGAACCAGGAGTTCTTCACCGAGCTGCGCGACGTGTGGGGCGCCAACGTCGTGCGCCTGGCCACCTACTCGGCGGAAGAGGGCGGCTACGCCACGGAGACGGGCGACCGCACGGCGCTGAACGACCTGGTGGTGCGCGGCGTCCAGTACGCCCAGGCCGCCGATTTGTACGCGGTGGTCGACTGGCACACCCTGTCGGATGCGAACCCCGCCACGAACCAGTGGGCCGCCGAGGAGTTCTTCCGTTCCGTGTCCGGCGCCCTGGGGGACGCGGACAATGTCATCTACGAGATCTGCAACGAGCCCAACGGCAGCACGAGCTGGGCCGACATCAAGGCCTATGCCGAGGCGGTCATTCCCATCATCCGTGCCAACGACCCCGATGCGGTCATCGTCGTGGGGACGCCCACCTGGTCGCAGGATCTCGCCGCCGCGGCGGCCGATCCGCTGCCCGACGCCAACGTCATGTACGCGCTGCACTTCTACGCCGCCACTCACGAAGATGACCTGCGCCACGCGCTTTCCACGGCGGTGGCCGGCGGTCTGCCCGTGTTCGTGACCGAGTTCGGGATCTGCGAGGCGAGCGGCGCCGGCGAGATCGACTACGCTTCGGCGAACCTGTGGGTGCGCCTCATGAACGAGCTGGACGTGAGCTACATCTGCTGGAACCTGTCGAACAAGGACGAGACGGCGGCCCTGTTCAAGCCCGGCTGCGCGAAGACCTCCGGCTTCACTCTGGACGACCTTACTGATGAGGGCCTGTGGCTCGTCGACACGCTGAAGAGCCCCGGCTTTTCCCGCGAGGAGGTGGCGCTGGCCCGGGCCGAGGTGAAGGACAACAGCGCCGGAGCCCAGATGCTCGTCTCCGCCGACGACACCCTGCAGTGGACCTTCCAGGTGGCCGACCGTTGGGAGGAGGGCGGCCGCACCTTCTTCCGCTACGAGATGGCCGGCTCGAACTACAGCGCCGGCGTGAAGAGCTGGTCGGTGACAGTGCCCTTCAACGGCGAGGTGACCTTGGAGGACGCGTGGAACTGTCAGGCTTCGGCCTCGGGCACGCGGCTTGCTATCACCAACGACGCCCACAACGGGAACGTTCCCGCCGGGGCCTTCGTGCGCGATGTGGGCTTCATCGTGAGCGGCCCGGCGGATCTGGCCGTGGTGGAGTACGAGTAGCGCGCGGCTTCCCCTCCGCTCGCCAGTTCGCCTTTTGACGGCGATGGGTGCGAGCATACAATAGTTGTCACGGCGTCACGCAGGCGATTCAAAGGAGGTTCGGTTGTGCGCACGGTAAGACTGGCGACGGAGGCAGACGCGGCAGGCATTCTGGCCGTGTACGCGCCCTACATTCGCGATACGGCGATCACGTTCGAAACCGAGACCCCCTCTTTGGACGCCTTCCGCTGTCGCATGGCCTCTATTATCGGCGACTATCCCTATCTGGTGGTGGAAGAGGACGGCTCCATCGTCGGGTTCGCCTACGCGCACCGGCTGGGGGAGCGCGCCGCCTATGCGTGGAACGCCGAACTGTCCATCTACTTCGCGCCGGGCTACACCTCCCGAGGGTGGGGCAGCGTGCTGTTCTGGGCGCTCATCGACCTTCTGGCCCTGCAGGGCGTGCGCAACGCCTACAGCCTCATCACGGTGCCCAACGAGGTGAGCCTGGCTCTGCACGAGAAGCTGGGTTTTACGCTCATGGGCGTTCAGAAGGAGGCCGGCTACAAGCTCGGCGCCTGGCACGATGTGGCGTGGCTGCGCATGGCCATCGGCGACTTCTCAGCGGCTCCCGAACCCCGCGTGCCGCTTTCCGCCATGGATCCCGATCAGGTGGCCGAGGTGCTCACCGCTGCTGAGGACGCGCTGGCGCGGTTGGGGTAGCGGCGCTGCGTGTCGGCGCGATTCGGCTGAGGCGGACGCAATGGCGACGCCGCAGCGGTCGGTGTGGGAAAGCGCCGGGAACCGATGACGGTTTTGGGACGGCTTTGCCGCGACCACGGTAGAGCCGATACCCGCTATACTGGCTTGCAAAAGACGAGGCGACCGAAGGCGGGGAACGTTCATGGATCAGAAGATGGAGCAGGCACGGGCTGTGCTGGCGAGCCGTTTCGGCTATGACGCGTTCCGGCCGGGTCAAGAGGCGGTGGTCTCGGCACTGCTGGCCGGTCGCGACGTGCTGGCGGTCATGCCCACCGGTGCCGGCAAGTCGGTGTGCTACCAGGTGCCGGCCGTCGTCATGGAGGGCATGGCGCTCGTCGTGAGCCCGCTCGTGTCGCTCATGGCCGACCAGGTTCGGGCCGTGCAGGAAGCGGGCATCCGCGGGGCGTACCTGAATTCCACGCTGGCGCCCGGACAGCAGGCCGAGGTGCTGCGCCGGGCGGCCGAGGGCGCCTATGACCTCATGTACGTGGCTCCCGAGCGCCTGGCCGATCCGCGCTTCGCCGAGTTCGCCCGTACGGCGCGGCTCGCGCTGATCGCCGTGGACGAGGCCCACTGCGTGTCCCAATGGGGTCAGGACTTCCGCCCCTCGTACCTCTCCATCGGCCAGTTCATCGCTGAGCTGCCCGTCCGCCCTCCCGTGGCGGCGCTCACGGCCACGGCCACCGATCTGGTGCGCCGCGACATCGTGCGCCTTCTGGGCCTGCGCGACGCGGCCTGCACGGTCACGGGCTTCGACCGGCCCAACCTGCGTTTCGCGGTGGAGCGGCGCGAGCCCAAGCAGAAGCTGGCGTGCCTGGATGCCTTCATCGACGAGCGACGGGCCGAGTCGGGCATCGTCTACTGCGCCAAGCGGGCGACGGTGGAGGAGGTGTGCGACCACTTGCGCGAGCGGGGCGTCGCGGCCACGCGCTACCATGCGGGGCTTTCGGCCGAGGAGCGCGAGCGTAACCAGCGGGCCTTCGTGAACGATACGGCCCCGGTCATGGTGGCCACCAACGCCTTCGGCATGGGCATCGACAAGTCCAACGTCAGCTACGTGGTGCACTACAACATGCCCGGGTCGGTGGAGGCCTACTACCAGGAGGCCGGCCGCGCCGGGCGCGACGGAAGCCCGGCCGAATGCCTACTTCTGTGGTGCGACGGCGACATCGCCACGGGCCGTTTCTTCATCGAGCAGGAATCGACCCACGAGGGGCTCACCGTCGAGGAGGCCGAGGTGGTGCGCGCGAGCCGCCGCCGCATGCTGGAGTCCATGGTCGGCTACTGCTACACCACCGGTTGCCTGCGCGCGTACATTCTCCGCTACTTCGGGGAAGGTGGTCATGACGAGGCACTCCCGTCGCAGGGAGGGGCGACCGAGGTCGCCCCCTACGGTGGGGCGGGTGCCGGCGGCGCAAACCTGCTTGACGGTGCTGCCTGCGCCCCAGACTCCCGCGATGGCCATGCCGCCTGCGACCCCACCCTCCGTAGGGGCGGATCTTGGTCCGCCCTCCCGACCGAGGAAAATTCTGCAAGCTCGTCGGCGAAGCGGTGCTGCTCGAACTGCGACGGGGAATTCGAGGCCGTGGACGTCACCGCCGAGGCTCGCGCCATCATGCGCTGCGTGCAGGCTCTGCGCGGCCGCTTCGGCAAGACGACGGTGGTGGACGTGCTGCGCGGCGCCGACACCGAGAATCTGCGCCAGTGGGGCCTGGTGAACCTGCCGGTCTACGGCACCTCCGAGGCTCGGCGCGCCCTGCTCATGGAAGTGGTGGAGCTCTTGGCTGCCGACGGGTATCTCGCCATCACCGAGGGGAAGTTCCCGCTTGTGGGCTTCGGCCCCCGCTACCGTGAGGCCGCTGAGCCCGATTTTGCGCTGCGCATCAAGCAGACGCCGAAGGTGCGCAAGGGGAGCGCGGCCAAACCGCCGAAGGCTGCCCGTCCTGGCGCCGCCGATCTCACCGAGGCGGACGTCGAGCTCTTTGAGCGCCTGCGCGCCCTGCGCCTGCGCCTGGCCCAGGAGGCCGCCGTGCCGCCCTACGTCATCTTCCACGACGCCACCCTGGCCGCCATGGCCGCCGCCCGCCCCGCCACGGAAGAGGAGCTGCTGGCCCTCCCCGGCGTCGGCGAGAAAAAACTCGCCACCTACGGCAAGGCGTTCCTGGAAGAGATCGCGTCTGTCCCCGAAGCAACTGAAGTTGAGTAGGCTCGGAGGGGCCGAGGGGGCCCGCGCGCAGGTTGCGCAGCGACTGGAACAGCCCAGTGGGCTGTTCCACAAAGCGAGCCATTGCTTGAGCACGGGTTCCCTCGGCCCCTCCGAGCCGGACAGCTTCCTTCTCCTTTCCTGCTTCCCATGCTTCAATTCCCCGTTACAACCTTGTTTCTAGGCGAATTGCGGGGCGAATTGCTCAGGTTTCGCGGTAGCATGGTCGCAGGCAATTCCGATCGTGAGGAGCACCATGACCAAGATTCAAATGACCACGCCGCTTGTGGAGATGGACGGCGACGAGATGACCCGCATCATCTGGCAGATGATCAAAGACGAGCTGATCTGCCCGTTCGTCGATCTCAAGACTGAGTACTACGATTTGGGTCTGGAGAACCGCAACGCTACCGACGATATGGTCACCTTCGAGTCCGCCGAGGCCACCAAGCGTTTGGGCGTGGCCGTAAAGTGCGCCACCATTACGCCGAACGCTGCTCGGGTGGAGGAGTACGACCTGAAGCAGATGTGGAAGAGCCCCAACGGCACCATCCGCGCGATGCTCGACGGCACGGTGTTCCGCACGCCCATTATCGTGAAGGGCATCGAGCCCTGCGTGCGCAACTGGGTGAAACCCATCACCATCGCCCGTCATGCCTATGGTGACGTGTACAAGAACGCCGAGATCCGCGTGCCCGGTCCCGGCAAGGTTGAGCTGGTGTACACGGGCGAGGACGGCACCGAGATCCGCGAGCTCGTGCACGAGTACGACGGCGCCGGCGTGGCTCAGGGCATGCACAACCTGGACGCCTCCATCGCGAGTTTCGCCATGAGCTGCTTCGAGTTCGCCCTGGACACCAAGCAGGACCTGTGGTTCGCCACCAAGGACACCATCTCCAAGAAGTATGACCACCGCTTCAAGGACATCTTCCAGGAGATCTACGACGATAAGTACGCGGCCCGCTTCGAGGAGGCCGGCATCGAGTACTTCTACACGCTCATCGACGACGCCGTGGCCCGCGTCATGAAGGCCGAGGGCGGTTTCATCTGGGCCTGCAAGAACTACGACGGCGACGTGATGAGCGACATGGTGTCGAGCGCCTTCGGGTCGCTGGCCATGATGACCTCGGTGCTCGTGAGCCCGGCGGGCGTCTACGAGTACGAGGCGGCTCACGGCACAGTGCAGCGTCACTACTACAAGCATTTGGAAGGCAAGGAGACCTCCACGAACTCCGTAGCCACCATCTTCGCCTGGTCCGGCGCCCTGCGCAAGCGCGGCGAGCTGGACGAGCTGCCCGAGCTCGTGGCTTTTGCCGACCGCCTGGAAGAGGCGACTCTGGCCACCATCGAGGCCGGCGAGATGACCGGCGACCTCGCCCGCATTACGACGCTGCCGAACCCGACGACTCTTTCCACCGGCGAGTTCATCCAGGCCATCGCCAAGCGCCTCGCCGTCTAAGCGATTCCGCACCGCCCCGTCTCTTTTCGGCCCGACCGCATCCAGCCCGCGGTCGGGCCTTTTCGTTCTCCCCAATCTGGAAAATGTGCTTTTTTGATTTCACAAAACACCTTATTTGATCTGCGAAAACTTGAGAAATCCCAGTTCAGAAGGATGAACAAAAAAGCACATTTTCCAACTGTGGAACCGCACCTGCGACCGTTGCGGCTGCTTACGTCCGGCTACTTCGCGAGGGCGCGGGAAAGCGCTTCGGGGTTCACGCAGGCCTCGGGGGTGCGGCCGCACACGACGTCGATGGCGTTTTGGGTGCAGCGCTGCCGCAGTTCGACGGCGGATTCCTCCGACCAATAGGCGGCGTGCGAGGTGAGCACCGTGTGGGGCGCGTGCATGATGGGGGCATCGGGGGAGACCGGCTCGTGCTCGAACACGTCGATGCCCGCACCCCACAGCTCGCCCGCGCAAAGGGCCGCGGCCACGGCGTCGTTGTCGATGACCGCGCCGCGGGAGGTGTTCACCACGATAGCGTCGTCCTTCATAAGCTTCAGGTTGTCGGCGTTCAGCAGATGATGGGTGGCCGGCACGAGCGCCGTGTGGAAGCTGACCACATCGGCGGTCTTCAGCAGGCCTTCTAAGGTCACGTAGGGAAAGTCCTCGGGCGTGAGGCGCCCCGGCGTGCCCTTGTGGTCCCACACCACGACGTTGAACCCGAGTCCGCGCGCCTTCCGGGCCACCGCGCGTCCAATGTTGCCGTAGCCCACGACGCCGAAGGCGCGCCCGTGCGCCTGGCCCAGAGGACGGCGGCGATGGAAGTCCCAGATGCCGGCGCGCATGTCGGCATCGATCTCATTGATGCGTCGCAGGCACGCGAGCGCAAGAGCGATGGCGTGATCGCTCACCACTTCCGTGCCGTAGGCGGGCACATTGCACACGGCGCACCCGTCGGCCGTGGCCGCCGTCACGTCGATGTTGTCCACGCCGGTGCCGGTCTTGCTGACCACCTTCAGCTGGGGGAGAGCCTGGAACACCTCGGCGGTGAAGCGCCCGTAGGAGGTGATGGCCCCGTCGGCCCCGCGCAAATGCTCGATGATCTCGGCAGGCGTGCGGTTGCGGGCGTCGTCGAAGCTCTTGAACTGGATGCCGGCGGCCTCCACCATCTTCCGCTCGAAGTCGCAATCGCCGAAATCGAAGTCCGCCATCACGATGAGTGCCATGAAATACCTCCCGAAGCGCTTGTTCTCTGGGCAAGCGCCATTGTAGCGGTGCGACAGGCGGTTGCGCCTTCGAACCTGAGCCTCTTCACTGAACGGTAATCCCGTCGCGGCCTTCTAGGGGGCATTAAATTGCAGACGCAGGCAAGGTCGGTAAGCAAATGGTGCGGTCGCACAGGCTGGGGTCTATTCCTCCGTCACTTGTCTTGCGCACCGACTCAGAGGGTAAGTGCGACGGTGCTCCGCTAAAGGCTGTCGCAATTCCCGCGACCGAAAAAAGTTGCGGGGGTTGACAATCGTGGTATGATATGGGGCTGTACTTGTACCGCCAACATGTGAGGAAGTTAGTCAATGGATTTGGCCAAGCAGGCAAAGATCGTCGATGGCATTCATGATACCTTGAATGATTTCGTCGGTCAACGACTGAAAGTGCGCGCCAACATGGGCCGCTCGAAGATCGTGGAGAGCGAAGGCGTGCTCACCCAGGTTCACCCGCAGCTGTTCATCATGGAGGTGGACCGCAAGCGCGGCCGCACCGCCCGTCAGTCCTACCAGTACGTGGACGTGCTCACCGGCATGGTGGAGCTGTCCCAGAACGGCGAGCCCCTGTTCGCCCCCTTTGTGGACGAGTCCATGGAGCTGATCGACTACGTTATGGAAGAGCGCGTGGTCTCTTAAGGGCAGCGCTTGACAACCGCCGCCAAATCGGGCAAACTACTGCCTTGCGCGAAAGCGCACACCTTCGTGGGGATGTAGCTCAGCTGGGAGAGCATCACGTTCGCAACGTGGGGGTCGTGGGTTCGAATCCCATCATCTCCACCACGGAAACCATGCGGGCCCCGAGATGATCGGGGCCCGTTTTGCGTTCGTGCGCGGATATGACATCAAATTTGCAGTTATCAGTGTTACCTCTATTGAACTGGTAGCATCTTCCAGTTATTTTTGACCTGGTGTTTTGCGCTCCGATGACAAAATATGCGCCGTAGAAGAGCCTCTGATATGCTGATAACTGCAAATTTGGATACAAAAACAGGTGGTTCACCGACAGAGAGTCGCATTGCCTGGGCGACTGCCGGATCGAGCGATGCGCTCTCATTGCCAAAATACCGGCTTGATATAAAGGGGGGAGGGTTTTCGTGGAACTGCCGTCGGATAAAAACCAACTGCGCCGGCACTTCAAGGCGGTGCGGGCCGGGCTGCTGGAAGGGGAGCGTCGGGCGATTGACGCGGCCATTGCGGGGAATGTGGCGGGGTTGCCTGAGTTCGCGGAAGCCGACGGGGTGTTCACGTATTTGAGCTTCGGGGCGGAAGTGGACACGCGGATTCTCATAGAATGCGCCTGGACAGTGGGGAAGGCCGTGGCCCTGCCGCGGGTGGTGCCCGGTACGCGCCAGATGCGGTGGTACGCGGTGGATTCCCTGGACTGCCTTGAGCGCAGCTCCTTCGGCGTGGAAGAGCCGCCAGCTGACCCGGCCCGCGAGGTGACGCCGCGCGACTTCCACACCCCTGTTGCCCTCGTGCCCGGGCTCGCCTTCGACCGCGAGGGCTACCGCCTCGGCTACGGCGGCGGCTTCTACGACACCTTCCTGCCCACGTTCCCCGGCACCTCCATGGGCCTCTGCCGCGCCGCCCAGCTCGCCGACCACCTCCCGCACGAGGACTATGACATGCCAGTGGACGAAGTGGTGACTGAGCACGGTTTGCGGGCACTTTCAAAAATCTCAAGCTGATTTTCGCAAAAAAGCGAGTTTGGTAGGGTTTGCGAAGCGTCGGCACCTTCCGAAACGGCAACCTGGGGGCAATAAGGGTCGGCAGACGAGCGTTTTCTCAAATCCCCACCCTACTAACTTGAGTTTTTGCCAAATTTCTCGGGATGATTTCCGTTTCCCCTCTGCGGGTATGCGGCGTAAGGTTGCGAACGGGGCCGGCTCCATGCTCTCCCTGCTTTGCGCAAGCCATCCCCGATGAAAAGCCCCGCCGGGGGAGGGGTCGGCGGGGCTGGGGGAATGGCGCGATGCGGGTGCCCGCGGGCGCAGTCGACCGCGGGTCGAGCGGTCTACTCGTTGGCGAGCGCGCTGCGGGCGGCGATGCGGCCG
>OLPQ01002199.1_pt1 | contig 11880 bp, 12 predicted proteins | sample 1672451 | NCBI WGS metagenome assembly OLPQ01 (sample SAMEA3136687, study PRJEB25190) | human gut metagenome | biome: human gut; feature: human-associated habitat; material: faeces | place: Austria | collected 2013
CGACCGAGGGCGCGGTCGCAGAGAGCGGAGACGAGGAAATTTCCTGCACCGTACCGGCCGCGCAGAAAAAGACCGTCGTTGTCATTTCCGCCGACCATATGGGCGAGGGCGATGAGGAACTGGGCCGTATTCTGATGAAAGGCTTTATTTTTGCGCTCACCCAGCAGGAGCACCTGCCGAGCACGATTCTGTTCTACAACGGCGGCGCACGCCTGACCTGCGAAGACTCGGCATCGCTCGAGGATCTGAAAAACCTGGCATCGCTCGGTGTGGAGATTCTGACCTGCGGTACCTGTCTCAACCACTACGGCCTGACCGACAAGCTGGCAGTCGGTGACGTGACCAACATGTACGTCATCACCGAGAAGCAGATGCAGGCCGACCTCATTCTGCGTCCGTGATGCGGCGCAAACGGCCGTTTGCGGTCATCGCGTTCGCGTCCACCGAGCAGGCGCTCGCGGCAGAAGCCATGTTCACGCAGCGCGGTCTGCACGGACGCATGATCCCGATTCCCTCTCAGGTGAGCGCAGGCTGCGGACTGGCATGGAAGGCCGAAACAAGCGAGGAACAGGTGCTCCTCGACGCTCTGCGTGAAACCGGCATCGGATTCGAGACACATGCTCTCGTCGAACTGTTCGACTGACGGAGGAAATCATGATTTATCTGGATAACGCAGCGACCACGCTGCACAAGCCGCCTGAAGTCGCGGAGGCGGTCAAAAACGCCATCCTTACCGCAGGAAATGCATCGCGCGGCGCACATGGTGTGTCGCTTTCCGCGTCGCGCATGGTGTTCGGGACGCGGAGTCGGCTGGCGAAGCTGTTCGGCTGTCCGCGTGCGGACCATGTTGTGTTCACCGCCAACTCCACCGAGGCGCTGAATATTGCAATCTACGGTCTGTTTTCGTCCGGCGATCACGTCATTTCGACCGATCTGGAGCACAATTCCGTGCTCCGTCCGCTGTATGATCTGCAGACGCGCGGCGTATCGGTGGATTTTGTACCGGCGGACCGCCAGGGCAATATCCGCTATGAGGATATGGAAACGCTCTTTCGACCGGAAACCAAGGCCGTTGTCTGCACGCATGCATCCAATCTGACCGGAAACCTGCTCGATATCGCCAAAATCGGTGCAATGGCGCACGCACACGGTACCCTTCTGGTTGTCGATGCATCGCAGACGGCAGGTGCGGTACCGATCGACATGCAGCGCATGAACATTGACGTGCTCTGCTTCACCGGCCACAAGGGCCTGATGGGTCCGCAGGGAACCGGCGGTCTGTGCATCCGGCCGGGCGTAGAGCTTCGGCCGCTGCTCCGCGGCGGCACCGGCATTCACTCCTACGACCGCGAACAGCCGCAGGCGTATCCTGCACGGCTCGAGGCGGGCACGCTCAATACGCACGGCATCGCCGGACTGCATGCCGCGCTGAAATTTATCGAAAAACAGACCGTGCAGGCCATCGGAGCACACGAACGCGCACTCATGCGGCGGTTTTACGACGGTGTGAAGGACCTTGACGGCGTGACCGTCTACGGCGATTTCTCCCGGTCGGAACGTGCGGCTGTTGTCGCGCTTAACATCCGCGACTATGACTCCGCCGAGGTTGCGGACGCGCTGTTTGCCGATTACGACATCGCCACACGCGCCGGTGCACACTGTGCGCCGCGCATGCACGAGGCACTCGGCACCGTGCAGCAGGGCGCGGTGCGCTTCAGCTTTTCGTATTTCAACACGGAAAACGAGGTCGATACCGCGATTGCCGCCGTGCGGGAGCTGGCGGAGTAACCCTGTATTCCCCCAAAAGGAGCCTTACCTATGAGCAACCAGCTTGCCGTGCTGTTCCCCGGCATCGGCTACCATATCGACAAACCGCTGCTGTATTACAGCGCCAAACTTGCACGCGCACGCGGCTGCGACCTGCTCGCGGTGCAGTATCCCGCTCTGCCGACCGGTTTGAGAGGTCACCCCGAAAAAATCGAACAAGCTGTGCAGATCGCGCTTTCTGCCGCAGAGGAACAGCTTACCGCCATCGACTGGACCGCTTACGACCGTGTTTTCTTCCTCTCGAAGAGCATCGGCACTGCGATTGCCGCACGGTATGCTGTTCAGCACAACATTCATCCGCGGCAGGTATACTACACGCCGATTGAACAGGCCCTGCCCTATCTCGACCCGACCGGCATCGCCTTTCACGGCACCGCCGATCCGTGGGCGAACACCGAGATGATCACGAACGGCTGCCGGAAGATCGGCATTCCGCTCTATCTGACCGAAAACGCCAACCACTCAATGGAAACCGGCGATACCTTGCACGATATTTTTATTCTGCACGATATTATGGATGAAACCGCACGCTGGATGGATTCTCCGGCGTGACCGCCGTTTTCCGTTTACTTTTTCCGCCCTCTATGATAAAATAGACTATCATAATGAGGAAGTATGTCTATGAGAAAAAATGTACTCGAATATTTGGAATCCTCTGCCCGAATGCACGCGGACAAGCCTGCGTTCTGCGATGAGAACCGCGTGTTCACCTTCGGCGAGCTGCTGAAGGCCGCACAGGGTCTGGGCACGCACCTTGCCGGAGCCGTCGATACGCTGCACAAGCCGGTCGCGGTTTTGATCGGCCGCACGGCCGAAAGCGTTGCCGCGATGCAGGGCGTGCTGTATGCGGGCGGCTGCTACGTTCCGATCGACGACCACATGCCGGAAGCGCGTATCCGCCGTATTTTCGAGCAGGTCCATCCTGTTGCCATCGTCTACGCCGAGGGCAACCGCAAGCAGGCCGAGCCGCTTGCCGACTGTGCCCCGCTCATCTCGATGGACGAGGGCTTTGCCGCACCAGCTGACGCAGACCTGCTGCAGTCCATCCGTGAGAGCGTACTGGATATTGACCCGGTTTACCTGCTGTTCACCTCGGGTTCGACCGGTGCGCCGAAGGGAATCGTCATTCCGCACCGTGCGGTCATCGACTTCACCGACTGGATGAGCGAGTTCTGCGGCTACACCGAGCATGATATTTTCGGCAATCAGGCGCCGTTTTACTTTGATCTTTCGTGCAAGGATCTGTACCAGACCCTTTCGCTCGGTGCAACCTGCCATATTTTCTCGAAAAAGCTGTTTACCTTCCCGATGCTGCTGCTCAAGGAGATGGAGCGTGTCGGCGTGACCGCCATCAACTGGGCGACCAGCGCGTTCCACTTTGTGGCAAGTTCGGGTGCACTGAGCAAGTGCGCGCCGCCCACGCTGCGCAAAGCCGCTCTCGGCGGTGAGGCGCTGCAGGCGCGCTATGTGAACGCGTGGAAGGCCGCGATTCCGGGTCTTGAGGTTGTCAACATGTACGGACCGACCGAGACCACCGTGGACTGTGCCGCATTCCATCTCACCCGCGACTACCGCGACGATGAAGCCATTCCGATTGGCAAAGCCTGCCGCAATATGCAGATTATACTGCTCGACAAGGACGGCAAGCCCGTTCCGGACGGCGAGGCCGGTGAAATCTGCGTGCGCGGCAGCGGACTGGCCAGCGGCTACTTCGGCAACTGGGAAAAGACGAACGAATGCTTTATCCAGAACCCGGCAAACCCGTATTTCCGCGATATTCTGTACCGCACGGGCGATATTGCCGTCAAGAAGGACGACGGTCTGCTGTATTTCCTGTCGCGGCAGGACGGCCAGATCAAGCACATGGGCTACCGCATCGAGCTTGGCGAAATCGAAACCGCGCTGCACAGCGTGGACGGCATCGCCGCAGCAGCCTGCCTGTTCGACCGCAACCGCGACCGCATTGTCTGCATCTACGAGGGCGAACCGGATGCCGCGGCACTCGCGCGTGCCATGCGCAGGCTGGTGCCCAAGTACATGCTGCCCAACATCTACGAAAAGCTGGACGCACTGCCGATGAACGCCAACGGCAAGATCGACCGCGTCAAGCTGAAGGAGCAATTTATCCATGCGGAAGATTGAGAATTTCGCACAGATTTCCGATCTGCTGAACGCACAGCTCAAGAAAGGCGTCATTACCAACAACTTTCTGCGCGGTGACGACTACACGCGCGAAATCGCGAACGGACTGTACATCCACGAGGCAGACGGCGCACTGCTGCTGTTCCGCGAACGCGGTACGCATCTTGTGATGACGTTCTACCTGCACCCGAACGCGGTGCTTTCCCTGCCCGAAACGGACAGGCCGATCGTCACCGAGCTTTCCTGCCGCGCCAAGGATGCCGAGGCAATGGCAAATGCCGCCGCGCAGTTCTGTGCCCTCGGTTTTCGTGAGGTTCTGCGCCGCACGCGGCGCACCCGCAAACCGGAAGCATTTCCGGTGGAAACAACCGCAGTTCCTGCAAAGCCGGAGGATTTCGAGGATATTTCCCGCTTTTTAAGCGAGCACTTCTCCGCTCTCACCGGCTGTCTGCCGACTGCGGACGATCTGCGCGAAAACCTCGCAAACGGCCATACCGTTATCACCCGGGACGAAAAAGGTGTTTCCGGTGTGCTGCATTTTGCGGTTTCCCGCGCCTCGACCGAGATTCGGCACCTTGCCGTGCGTGCGGACTGCCGCGGAAAAGGTCTTGCCGGCGAGCTGCTCACCGCGTATCTTGCGGCAACGGACGGTGCAAAAAGTCAGGTATGGGCGCGGACCGGCAATGCTCCTGCCGAGCATTTTTACGAACAACACGGCTATCGGCCCGACGGATGGACTTCCGCCGTGCTGCAATATAATTAAAGGAGAAATCGACCATGAGAGAAAAAATTATCGAAATTCTGAATGAGATCTGCCCCGGCAACGACTTTGAGAACGAAACCGCCATCATCGACGACGGCATCATCGATTCCCTCGACATCGTAGCCGTTATTTCCGAGCTGATGGAGGAATTTGACGTTCAGCTGGGCGTCAACGACCTGACGCCGGAGAACTTCAACTCGGTTGACGCCATCGTTGAACTGATCGAGAACGCGCAGGACTAATGGCTTTTACTTCCGCTTCGTTTATCGTACTCACCATCGCGAGCGTGCTGCTCTACTACATCGTGCCGAAAAAGGCACAGTGGTGCATCCTGCTGCTGGCGAGTGCGGCATTTTACATGGCCGGCTCGGTCAAGGCGTTTGCGTGGGTGGTTCTGGTGTCCGGAATGACCTGGGTAACCGGACTTATTCTCGGACGCTATAACGCCATCAAGCCTGCCGACAAGGCGCAAAAGGCCCAAATACAGCACAAAAAGAAGCAGATCGCGATAATTTGCGCGGTCTGCTGTTTTGGCTTGCTCTACGCGATGAAATACTGGAATTTCACGCTCGAGCTGCTGCCGTCCGCGCTCAGCAATCACATTCCCCGATGGGATTTTGTCGTGCCGCTCGGTCTGTCGTTTTTCATTTTCCAGTCCATGAGCTATGTCATTGACGTGTACCGCGGCAAATATGCGCCCGAACGCAATCCGCTGCGCTACGGTCTGTTCGTATCGTTCTTCCCGCAGATGGTGCAGGGACCGATCAGCCGTTTCGATCAGCTGGCGCCGCAGCTTACCGCAGAGCGCAAGCTGTGCTGGGACGACCTGCAGATCGGCATTCAGCTGGCGCTCTGGGGTTACTTCAAAAAAATCGTCATCGCCGACCGCGCGGCTGTTCTGGTAAACAACGTCATCATGGAGAACTGTCCCTACGGCGGTGCTGTCATTGCGCTCGGTATTCTGTTTTACTGCATTCAGCTGTACTGCGATTTTTCCGGCGGCATCGACATCACACGCGGCGTCGCGCGCATGTTCGGCATCAATATGACGCTCAACTTCCGCCGACCGCTGTTTTCTACCTCGCTCACCGACTACTGGCGCCGCTGGCACATCACACTCGGTGCGTGGATGCGCGACTATGTGTTCTATCCTCTGGCGTTTTCCAAGCCGTTCGGCAAGCTCGGCAAGTGGGCGCGCAAGCATTTCAAGGGCATGATGGGCAAGATCTGTGCCACCTCGACCGCTACGTTTATCGTGTATTTGATCATCGGCATCTGGCACGGCGCCAACTTCCGCTACATTGCGTTCGGCCTGTGGAACGGTATCCTCATTACCGCTTCCCTGCTGATGGAGCGCCGCTTCCTTTCGTGGAAGGAAAAGCTGCACATCAACGACAAATCGACCGGCTGGCGCATCTTTATGACCGTCCGCACGTTCGGACTGGTGTTTATCGGCCGTTATTTCACCCGCGCACCGCGTCTCAAGACTGTATTCACGCTGCTCGGAACGACCGTGCTGCACCCGCATTTTAATGAGTTTACGTCGGTTGTGCCGACGCTTGGACTGGGTATTTCCGACTTTATCATCATTTTTGTCGGCATTCTCATCGTTCACGGCGTGGAGTTCTTTGAGGAACGCGGCACGGATGTGCAGGCGTGGCTCAACGAGCGCCCGGCGCTCATGCAGCTGACCGTGCTGACCGTTTCGCTCGTGGTCCTGCTGCTGTTCGGCATTTTCCGTGCCGGATACATCTCGTCCGAGTTCATCTACAAGCAATTTTAAGGAGGCAGAGCATGAACGCAAAAAAATGGGTGCTTTCTCTGCCCGTTATCGTGCTGATCCTGGCCGCACTGCTGGCCGGATTCAACTACGTCACCGACCCGTTCGGCGCGTTCGGCGACCGGTTTATGCAGTGGTTTTCGTATGACGAGACCAACAACCCGCGTGCGGCGAAAATCTCCTATCTCGAGCAGCACCATGACGAGTACGACTCGTATTTCCTCGGCTGCTCGTCCACCAGCTCGCTGCCGACCGAATCGTTTAACGAGATGCTGAACGCGAAGTTCTACAACCTCATCATGTACGGTGCGGATATGAAGGACTGCGAAAAGATCGCAAACTACCTGATTGACAACTACACAGTCAAAAATCTGGTGCTGAATGTGTATCTGGACAATGGCCTGACCTACGATGATGAGTCCAACAAGCTGACCCACAGCCTGCACTACAAAACCGATCCGGATATGTCCGCGCTGTCGTATTACTCGCGGTTTCTCCTCGCGGACCCGCGGTATGGCTATCAGAAGCTGGTGAACAAGAAGAAAGACACTCTCATGCCGCAGTCGTTCGACGTATTCGACGAGCAAACCGGCGCGTATGACAAGCGCGTGCGTGATGTGGAGCCGATCGGCTCTACCGCGGATTATCTGAACGCCTATCCGGTATTCACCAATTATCCCAATCACGAGCCGCTGCACCTGTACAAGACCGAAGCCTGCATGCAGTCGGTGGCTGCAATCCGCAAGGTTTGCGAGGAAAACGGCGTTAATCTCATTGTGCTGACCGCTCCGGTGTACACCGACTATTACAAGAACTTTTACGACGAGGATATCACGAATTTCTACGAATCTCTTGCCAAAGTGACCGATTACTGGGATTTTTCGTCCTCGTCTGTCAGCAGTGAGCCGCGCTTCTTCTACGACAGCACGCACTTCCGCAACAACATCGGCGAGATGATGGCAGCCCGCATTGCAGAGAAGAAGTATCCCGACTTTACGCCTGCCATCACCGCGATTCCGTCGGATTTCGGCACTTATGTAACGGCTGACACGCCGCATGACTATTTCACGCAGCGTCCTGCACCGCGCACGGACGACGACACCGCCGTTCAGGTTCCGGTGCTGACGTGGCACCAGCTGACCGAGGATGTGAGCGGCTCAGCTACCATTTCGCCGGAGACGTTCCGCAAGCAGATTCAGGCACTTTCCGATGCCGGCTGCAACACGATTTCGCTTGAGCAGCTGCGCGATTACGTCTACAACGGTACGCCGCTGCCCGAAAAGCCTATCGTCCTCACGTTTGACGACGGCTATCTGAGCAACTACGAGGACGCGTTCCCGGTGCTGGGGGAATACAACATGAAGGCGACCATTTTCGCCATCGGCGTTTCCATCGGCAAGGATACCTACAAGGACACCGACCACGCCATGACACCGCACTTCGGCGCGGCTGAAATGCAGGAAATGGTGGATTCCGGCCTGATTTCCATCCAGAGTCACACCTATGACATGCACCAGTGGCCGCCGTTTGAGGACGGAAACGACCGTGTTCGGGAAACACTCGCGCAGCTGCCCGGCGAAAGCGATGCGGACTACGAAGCCGCTGTCAAGGCTGATATCCAGCAGAGCCAGCAGGCTATCGAGCCGATCACCGGCGAGAAGGTCAACGCGCTGTCTTATCCGGAAGGCGCGTACGGCACACTGACGATGGATGCGCTGCGCAGCCAGGGCATCGAGCTGACGTTCACCACCCAGCCGGGCGTGAATGCGATCGTACAGGGTTTGCCGCAGACGCTGTACAGCATGCACCGCATTACCATGACGGAAGACACCAACATGGATGAATTTCTGGCGGAACTCGCAAAATAATATCTATGATATAGAAAACGCAGACTGAGAATATTCTCAGTCTGCGTTTTTTGTGAATGGAATTTTCCATTTTATAAACCGTAGCCGCGCATTGCACCATACATTTCCGGTCTCCGGTCGCGGTAGACACCCCACGAACGGCGCATCTCACGAATTTCATCCAGATCGAACGTATGCGTCAGCACGCCTGCGTTTTCGCGGTCAGCCTGCTCGACAAGCGCGCCGGTTTCATCCGCGATGAAGGACGAGCCGTAGAACGTCAGTGAGGACGACTGGTGCTGGTTATCCTCGGTCGGCTTGACGGTCTCGGTGCCGATGCGGTTTGCCGCGATCAGCGGCATAATGTTCGCCGCCGCGTGACCCTGCATGCAGCGCCGCCAGTGCGGCATGGAATCGCAGTCGAGAATCGGCTCGGAACCGATGGCGGTCGGGTAGAACAGCAGTTCAGCACCCTGCAATGCCATGCAGCGCGCGGATTCCGGGAACCACTGGTCCCAGCAGATACCGACGCCGATTTTCGCATAAGCCGTATCCCAGACCTTGAAGCCGGTATTTCCGGGCGTAAAATAGAACTTTTCCTGATAAAAATGGTCATCCGGAATGTGGGTCTTGCGGTACTGACCCATGATCGTGCCGTCCGCGTCAATGACAGCCACCGTGTTGAACGTGGTCTCGCCGACCCGCTCGTAGTAGCTGACCGGAATGACGACCTTGAAATCACGGGCAATGGTCTGCATCTCGCGGACCGCCGGATTTTCCTCGAGTGTTGTCGCTAAATGGTAGTTCTCGTAGCTTTTTTCCTGACAGAAATACCAGTTTTCAAACAGTTCGGGCAGCAGAATGATCTGCGCCCCCTGAGATGCCGCTTCGCGCACCTTTTCGCAGGCTTCTTCCAGACCGTAGGTCATCTGAATCGCAGCAACGGTTACTTTATTGGACATAAAAGATTCTCTCCTATACTTATGGCAACACCGCACAATTAAGACTGCGGTGCTTTGCGGAAATTTTGTGTCCTGACTTTGTTGCAGTTTCACGGTAATACATCAAGTATTACCGCAAAACTGTGCCTCGTCAGTACGCAAAATTTACTCGCAAATCACTCTTGTTCAATTATGCGGTATTGCCTTATCTTCTCTTGCGCGTGGGCGGCTTTTTGCCCTTGCCGGGCTTGCCGCCGCGTCCCTTGCCGCTGTGACGGCGGCGCTCCGCGCGATTGCCTCTTGGAGCACGGTCGGTGTCCTCACGGCGCGGACGATCCAGCTTTTCCGAAACCGGAAGCGAGCCGTCTGCCGGTGCAAAGTCGATCTGACCGGTGGTGTCGCTTGCGGCAAGCAGCTTGACCCGCATCGGCGTGCCGATCGTAAACCGCTTGCCGGTGTGGCGGCCAACCATCGCCATGTGCTCCTCGTCGTACTGGTAGAAGTCGCCAGTCATTAGCTCTGCACGAATCAGACCCTCACAGCCGTTTTCCAGCGCAACGAACACGCCGAACGACTGCACGCCGGAAACCTCCGCGTCAAATTCCTCACCGATAAACTGCTGCATGTAGGACGCGATATACAGCTTGTCGATGTCGCGTTCGCAGTTGTCGGCAGCCTGTTCGCGGTTTGTGGACTGGTCTGCGGCTTCCTCGCACATCGTTTCGTCTGCCGCGGTAAATTCTTCGCCGAGCAGCGCCTTCTGCAGCATGCGGTGCGCCACCAGATCGGGATAACGGCGGATTGGCGAGGTAAAGTGCAGGTAGAACTTCGCCTTCAGACCGTAATGGCCAATACACTCATCCGCGTAGCGGGCGCGCGCCAGCGAGCGCAGCAGAAGCGTCGGCAGCACGCGCTGCTTCGGGTCGTTCTTTGCGCCGCGCAGCACGGTCTGGAACTGCGCCGTATCCTCCGGCTTGGACGGGTCGATGCGGTAGCCGAACGGACGCGCAAACGACGCAAACACGCGCAGCTTGTCCGGATCGGGATTCTCGTGCACACGGTAGACGGTCGGCAGCTCGCGCTTGCACATATACTCGGCAACCGCTTCGTTGGCCTGCAGCATGAATTCCTCGATCAGCTTTTCACTCTCGCCGCGCTCACGGAACCGGATTTCAACCGGCTTGCCGTTCTCGTCCACGCGGATCTCCGCCTGGTGGCTGCCCTCCTGGAACTGCACGCCTACCCGCTGGAACAGCCGGCGCCGCTCGCGCTGCGGGTCCATGCCCAGGATGCGCACCGTGCCCGCGTCGGGCTTGCGCACGCCCAGCAGGCACTCCACGCTCGTCGTCTTTCCCGCGCCGTTTGCTCCGATCAAAGCGATGACCTCTCCTTGATTTACTTCAAAAGAAATGCCTTTGATCGCCTGGATCATACCATAATATACTTGTAAATCTTTTACTTCGAGCATTGCCATAACGATTCCCCCTATTCTCCAAGATATGCGGTAACAACCTGCGGATCGTTCAAAACATCCGACGTTTTACCTTCACAGAGCACCTCTCCGAAGTTGAGCACCGTCAACTTCTCGCAAATGCCGCTTACCAGTTTCATATCATGTTCGATCAAAAGGATCGTCATATGGAATTTTTCTCTCACAAAACGGATCATGTCCATCAATTCCCCCGTCTCGTTCGGGTTCATGCCCGCAGCGGGCTCGTCGAGCAGCAAAAGCTTCGGTTCTGTCGCCATCGCTCTGGCGATCTCAAGCCTTCTTTGCTGTCCGTACGGAAGATTAGAGGCGGCAACATGCGCCACATCTTCCAGATTGAACACTTTCAAAAGTTCCATTGCCTGCTCATCCATTTTCCACTTTTCTGTAACCGGGAAGTCTTAAGACTCCCGAAAGAGTAGAATAATGATGTTTATTGTGAAGTCCTACTTTCACGTTATCAAGAACACTTAACTGCTTAAACAGCCGGATATTCTGAAATGTACGGGCGATTCCCGCCTTATTGATCTCAATCGTGTTTTTCCCTGTAATATCCGTTCCGTCCAGCAGCACTTTTCCGCTGTCCGGCTTATATACTCCTGTAAGAAGGTTGAATACAGTCGTCTTTCCCGCGCCGTTCGGACCGATCAGTCCGTACAGAGCTTCTTTTTCAATCGAAATGTCAAACCCGTTTACCGCACGGAGACCGCCAAATGAAATCCCGAGATTTTTAACTTCCAGTAACGCCATTATTTTACAGCCTCCTTTTTCTTCTTTCCGAAAGAAAGATATTTTTCTCTCCACTCGATCGCTTTCGGCGCCCAGTTAAAGAGCATCATGACAATGAGAACGATCGCATAGATCAGCATACGGTAATCTGACAATCCACGGAGCATCTCCGGAAGAAGTGTCAGGATCACTGCCGCTATGATCGAACCTCTGATATTTCCGATACCGCCCAAAACGACAAAAACAAGGATCATGATCGACATATTATAACCGAAGTTGTTTGTATTCGCCGTCAGCGTAGACAGATTGTGAGCGTAAAGCACGCCTGCCGCTCCTGCCATCGCCGCAGATATCGTAAACGC
>OLPQ01002214.1_pt1 | contig 11796 bp, 9 predicted proteins | sample 1672451 | NCBI WGS metagenome assembly OLPQ01 (sample SAMEA3136687, study PRJEB25190) | human gut metagenome | biome: human gut; feature: human-associated habitat; material: faeces | place: Austria | collected 2013
CCACGGCGGGCGGCATTAAGGTGACGACGCTTGTGGTGCTGTTTGCGGCGGTGAAATCCACTCTTTGCGGCGAAGACACCACTACGTTCCTGCGCCACCGTTTTGACCCCGGTATGGTGTACAAGTCCCTTACGGTCGTGGCGTTCGCCCTTGTGGTCTCCGTTTTGAACGTGAGTCTCATTTTAGCGCTGCACCACGGTGTTTCCATATTGGATGCGATGATCGAAGCCGTTTCCGCCTTTGCGACGGTCGGCCTCAGCGCAAGCCTGACCCCGACGCTGCATCCGCTTGCAAAGCTTGCCCTGACGCTGACGATGTTCATCGGCCGCGTAGGCCCTGTCTCATTCGGCGTGGCGATTTTAATGCGCAAAAAGAAAAGTGGTTCCGTTCTGCCGGAGGGCAGAATGCTGATCGGGTGATTTTTGATCCTCTGTGCGTTTTGCACAGGGGATCTTTGCTTTCATCGCGCACATTTTAAGCCCGTTTCCTTGCGAAACAGGGGGAAAGTATGGTATACTATTTTGTACGTATTTTGTGTGCTGTTCAGGCTTCCTAAATGCGTTTCAATGCGGCAATTTACGATTTTGATATGGGAGTGATTTCAATTTGTCTCAGAAGACGGAACAGAAAGGACAGAGCTTTTTAAAGGGTACCGCAATTTTGACGGCAGCGACGTTTATCGTCAAATTCATCAATATATTTTTCTCTATTCCACTTGCGAATTTCCTCGATGATGAGGGCATGGGGCATTTCAACACGGCGTATGACATTTTTGTATTTTTCAGTGTTTTGGCATCTTCCGGCACACCGGTCGCCATTTCGCGCCTTGTCAGCGTGGCGTATGCACAGAACCGCAAGCGCGAAGCGGATAAAATTTTCCGCGTGGCATTCACACTGTTCTCCGGCATCGGTCTTGTCGGCTGCATCGTCATGGCGGTGTTTTCCCGTCAGTTCGCGATGCTCATGAACCAAAATGACCGCTCCATGTACGCCATTGCAGCCTTGGCACCGATGTGCTTTTTCATGTCCGTTTCGTCGTGTTTGCGCGGCTATTTCCAAGGGCGTTCCAACATGACGCCGACGGCGGTCTCGCAGGTTTTGGAGTCGCTCATTAAACTGTTCGTCGGTATTGCGCTGGCACTGTATTTCCTGAAGACCACCGGCTTGCCGGAGCTTGGCGCGGCAGGCGCGATCCTCGGTGTTTCCATCGGCTCGTTCTTCGCGGTTTTGTACATTCTTCTGTACTACTTCCGCAAATCGCGCGATACGCGCTATTCACCTTTTGAGCCGAAGGTTTCGAGTGTTGGTGAAATTTTGAAATCTATCCTGACCTTTGCGGTGCCGGTCATCATCGGCTCTGCGTTTTTGAGCGCGCTCGACATTGTGGATTCCTCCGTGATGATGTATCGCTTGCAGGGCGCTGCCGGTGTGGACGCGAACTCCGCCATCGCTATGAAGGGCTGGCTCGGCACGGCGCGCAAGTATTTCGACCTGCCGAACGCCGTCATCGTGCCCATCTCTACCATCGTGCTGCCGATGCTTTCCGGTGCGATCGCAAAAAAAGAAAAGCGCGAAATCAACCGTATTTCCATGCTCTCCCTGCGCATGACGCTCATGGTAGCCATCCCGTCTGCCGCGGGTTTGTGCATTTTTGCAAAACCCATTTGCTCCCTGTTGCTTTACAGCCGCCCGGAGTTTGCGGCAAATACCGCGCCGCTGCTCGCCGTTATGGCGCCGGCGGTCATCACGGCGAGCTTACTTTACACTACGAATGCGATGATTCAGGCGGTCGGCAAGGTATACGTGCCGGTCATTAACATGATTGTCGGTACGGTGGTACGCATCGGCGTTGTGTATGTGCTGTGCGGTATCCCGGAGATCAACGCCATGGGCTCTGCTGTCGGTACGTTCGTTTCGTATCTTGTTATGATTATTCTGAACCTTATCGCGCTGCACCGTATGCTGCCGGAAATTCCGAGCGTGGTGTGCATGGGCATTCGTCCGCTCCTTGCTTCTGTCATTATGGGCGCGGTCTCGTACCCCGTATATCTGCTGCTCACGCGCTTTATGAGTGAGAAGTTCGCGGTCATTCCGGTTATTCTGCTTGCAATCCTCGTTTACCTCGTGGCGGCGGTGTTTACCAAAGCCATCACGCGCGAGGAGATCGTGCAGCTGCCGAAGGGTGAAAAACTGGCGGATAAACTGCATTTGAAGTAACTTCCTGTCTTGTAAAGGCCATGTGCCTGTGATAAAATAAAATTATAAGTTTTTGGGGAATTTCGCGGTGCGGAAAACGATTTTGCGCCGACGAAAGAAAGGATGGGTATTGTGAAAGCAACTGTGACAAATAAGGGCAAAAAGGGTCTTATACGCCGTTTTGCGCCGTACTTTAAAAAGTATCTGTGGATTCTCATTTTCGACCTGTTCTGCGCGGCGCTGACGACCGTATGCGAGCTGGCGTTGCCAATCATCGTGCAGCAGATCACGAACCGCGGCATCAATGATCTGGCGTCTTTGACGCTCAGTTATATTCTGCGCATCGGAGGGCTGTACATTTTCTTAAAGCTCGTCGACGTGGGCGCGACGTTCTTCATGGCGTCTATCGGCCACATCATGGGCACAAAGATCGAGACCGACATGCGCCGCGACATGTTCGCACACCTGCAGAAGCTCTCGTTCTCGTATTTTGACAACACGAAGATCGGTCAGCTCATGTCCCGCATCACGACTGACCTGTTTGACATCACGGAGTTTGCACATCACTGTCCGGAGGAATTTTTCATTGCGGGCATTAAGATCATCGGCGCATTTGTGATTTTGTGCACGATGAGTGTGCCGCTGACGCTGATTATCTTTGCGGTGCTGCCGTTTATGCTGGCGGCCGCCATGTTCTTCAATAAGAGAATGCAGGCGCAGTTCCGCAGCCAGCGCCAACAGCTCGGCGAGATCAACGCGCAGGTGGAAGACAGCCTGCTTGGTGTGCGCGTGGTGAAATCCTTCGCGAACGAGCCGCTTGAAGAAAAGAAGTTTGAAGAGGGCAACCAGCGCTTTTATAACATTAAGCGTCTGCGCTACATGTATATGGGCGGCTTTGAAGCCTCCAATAAATTCTTTGACGGTCTCATGTATATCGTGGTCGTCATTGCGGGCGCCATCTTCATGATGAACGGCCATCGACCCCTCGCAGCTTGTGGCGTATCTTTTGTATATCACAACGCTCATCAATTCCATTCACCGCATCGTGCAGTTTACGGAGCAGTTCCAAAGCGGCATGAGCGGCGTGGAGCGCTTCTTTCAGGTTATGGACGCGCCCATCGAGATCAGCGACGCGCCGGACGCCAAAGACATCGGCATTGTCAAGGGCGACGTGACGTTCGACCACGTAAGCTTCAAGTATAACGACGACGGCACCGAGGTGCTTTCTGACATCGACCTCGACGTAAAGGCGGGCGAGAACATCGCGCTTGTCGGCCCTTCGGGCGGCGGTAAAACGACGCTGTGCAACCTCATTCCGCGTTTTTACGATACGACCGCCGGCACCATCCGCATCGACGGCAAGAATATCCGTACGGTGACGCTGAAATCCCTGCGCGACCGCATCGGCTTTGTGCAGCAGGACGTGTACCTGTTCTCCGGCTCGGTGTTTGAGAACATTCAGTACGGCAAGCCGGGCGCGTCGAAAGAAGAAGTCATTGCGGCCTCCAAAATGGCGGGCGCGCATGAATTTATCAAGGGGCTTTCAAACGGCTACGATACATATGTCGGCGAGCGCGGCGTGAAGCTTTCCGGCGGCCAGAAGCAACGCATTTCCATTGCGCGTGCGTTTTTAAAGAACCCGCCGATTTTGATTTTAGACGAAGCGACGAGTGCGCTCGATAACGAAAGCGAGCGTATCGTGCAGGCGTCGCTTGAAAAGCTTGCGAAGGGCAGAACGACGTTCACGATTGCGCACCGTTTGACGACCATCAAGAACGCGACGAAAATTCTGGTGCTGACGGATAAGGGCATTGAAGAAGCCGGTACGCATCAGGAGCTTATGAAGAAAAAGGGAATTTACTTTGATTTATATAAAAGCTATCAGGAAATGACGGCGGACACGGAATAAAGCCCAAAGGAAATTTTCGGGTATGTATATTTTGAAAGGACGGGAAAACTATGAAAACAGTGACACTCGGCAATACCGGCATCACGGTCAATCGCAACGGCTTCGGCGCGCTGCCCATTCAGCGCATTTCCGTTGAAGAAGCGGGCAAGCTGCTGCGCAAAGCATACGATAACGGCATCCGCTTTTTCGACACCGCACGCGCGTATTCGGATAGCGAATATAAGATTGGTCAGGCACTTGCCGATGTGCGCGACGACATCATCATCGCGACGAAAACGGCCTCGACAACCGTTGAAGGCTTTTGGAAAGACCTCGAGACGAGCCTTTCTATGCTGAAGACCGACCACGTGGATATTTACCAGTTCCACACGCCGTCCTTCTGCCCGAAGCCCGGCGACGGTACAGGCCTTTATGAGGCGATGCTGGAAGCGAAAGCGCAGGGCAAGATCCGTCACATCGGCATCACGAATCATCGCCTGCATGTGGCGCGCGAAGCCGTGGAATCCGGCTTGTATGAAACGCTGCAGTTCCCGTTCTGCTACCTTGCGAGCGAAAAGGACATTGAGCTCGTGAACCTATGTAAGGAGAAGAACGTCGGCTTCATCTGCATGAAGGCGCTTTCCGGCGGTCTCATCACGCGCAGCGATGCGGCGTATGCGTACCTTGCGCAGTATGAGAACACGTTGCCCATTTGGGGTGTACAGCGCGAGAAAGAGCTTGATGAGTTTCTTTCCTACAATGATAACCCGCCGGTGATGACGGACGAGCTTGCGGCGTTCATCGAAAAAGAGCACGAGTCCCTCGCGGGCGATTTCTGCCGCGGCTGCGGCTACTGCATGCCATGTCCCGCCGGTATTGAGATCAATCAGTGCGCGCGCATGTCGCTTATGCTGCGCCGCGCTCCGTCCGCCGCATGGCTGACGCCCGAGTGGCAGGCGAAAATGGAGCTGATTGAAAACTGCAAGCACTGCGGCCAGTGCATGAAGAAATGTCCGTATACCTTAAACACCCCCGAATTGCTCCGCAAGAATCTGGAGGATTATCGCACCTTTTTAAAATAAAGGAGAAAGTTCCGAATTATGACAGCAAACGAATTTTACGCGTCTCTTTCCGGCAAGCGCATCACGTTTGTCGGCGTTGGACGCTCCAATCTGCCGCTCATTGAGCAGTTTAAAGCCCACGGTGCAGCCGTTTCGGTGCGCGATAAGCGCAGCGAAGCGGCGCTGGGCGAAGACGGCGAAGCGCTGAAAAAGCTCGGCGCAAAGCTCATCTGCGGCGAAGACTACCTTGAAAGTATCGACGAAGACATGCTGTTCCGCGCGCCCGGCGTGCCGTATCTGCTGCCCGAGCTGCAAAAGGCCCGTGCAAACGGTGTTGCCGTGACGAGCGAAATGGAAGTCTTTTTCGACCTGTGTCCGTGCAAAATTTACGCCGTGACGGGCAGCGACGGCAAGACGACCACAACGTCCGTCATTGCCGAAATGCTGAAAGCGGCGGGCAAGACCGTGCACCTCGGCGGCAACATCGGCCGCCCGCTTCTGCCGGAGATCCGTGATGTAAAGCCCGAGGATGTGGCGGTGGTGGAGCTTTCGAGCTTCCAGCTCATCTCCATGCGCCGCAGCCCGAATGTCGCGGTCATCACGAATCTGTCGCCGAACCACCTCGACGTGCACAAGGATATGGACGAGTACGTGAACGCAAAGAAGAACGTACTTTTGCACCAGAATGCGTTCGGCCGCACGGTTTTGAACGCGGATAACGCCCTGACGGCGGCCTGTGCCGCTGACACGCGCGGCATGACGTACATGTTCTCCCGCAGAGAGAAGACGAACGGCGCGTGGTGCAGCGCGGACGGCAAAATCTACTTCGGCGACGAATATATTATGGAGGAAAGCGACATTCGCATTCCCGGCAAGCACAACGTCGAAAACTACCTTGCGGCGATTTCTGCCGTGTGGGGTGATGTCTCGAAAGAGGTTATCAGGGCTGTCGCGAAAGAATTCAACGGCGTCGAGCACCGCATGGAGTTCGTGCGCGAGCTGGACGGCGTGAGATGGTATAACGACTCCATCGCAACGAGTCCGTCCCGCGCAATGATCGGCACGCTTTCGCTGTATGATTTCAAGATCGTTATGATTGCGGGCGGTGCGGATAAAAAGGTGCCGTTTGACGAGCTGGGCAAAGTCATTTGTGACAAGGTGAAGACACTCGTGCTGCTCGCGCCCGAAAAACCGCTTGAGGGCTTTAAAACGCCGGCCGCGGGGAAGATCGAAGCTGCGGTGCGCGGTGCCGAAAACTACAAGGACGGCGCGCCGGTGATTCTGCACGCAAACAACATGAAGGATGCCGTGCGCCTTGCAAGAGAAAGCGCAGAGCCGGGCGACGTGGTGTCTCTGTGCCCCGCCGCAACGGGCTTTGATATGTACAAGAGCTTTGCCGTGCGCGGTGATATTTACAGAGAAGAAGTGAAAGCACTGAAGTAAGCACAAGCTGACGTGAAAGCGGACGCAAAAGTCTTTGATAAACTTTCTTCAGAAAGTTTATCAGATTCCAAAGGTGAAACCTTTGGTCGAGCTCCGCAGAGCTCGGAAAATTTATTTGTCTCGGCACTGTGCATAACAGTAGCTCGGCGAGAAAGATCAACAAAACAAGAAATTTGCGCACTCGGCGCCGCTTCGCCTTGGACCGGGCGGGGCGTGATTGTGGAAGATTGGATAGGTATAATGAAACAGTATAACAAGGGAAATGACAGAAACAAGGGCTTTCAGGGCAGAAACGGTCGTTCCGACCGCCGCCGCGATATTCGCGATACGCCCCTGAACCGCATGGAAGAGACGATTTTGGCGACCATGCGCAGCGAGGAAATTCACGACTGGAGCGCACGCCAGCTTTTGAAAAAGGCAGGTGTGCTCGACAAACTTGCTTTTTACGATGCACTGCGTTCTTTAAAAGACCGCCGCATGATTTTACTTGACCGCGAGCACAATGCGAAGCTTATTCCGGTCGGCGAAGACGTGGAAGCGACGCTCGTTTCGCTCTCGAAGAACTTCGGCTTTGCGCGCCCCGATGGCGGCGGCGACGACATTTTTATTCACGGCAGCGCTTTGCAGGGTGCGCTCGTCGGCGACAGGATCATCGTCGGCGACATTCGCAAGGACGACCGCGGCCCCTCCGGCCGTGTGCGCCGCATCGTAGAGCACAAGCCCGCGCAGACGACCGGCACGGTGAGTATCACCGATGAGGGCATTGAGCTCATCCCGGACAATGCCATTCGCTATAATTTACGTATGCGCGAGCGCGATTTAAACGGCGCGAAAAACGGCGACAAGGTCATGGCATCTTTGGAGCAGGATTACCGCGGTGACTGGGCATATGCAAGCGTGAAGAAGGTCTTCGGCAGCGGCCGCACGGCGCGTGTCTGCGCCGATGCCATTGTAGAGCAGTACGGCATTCCGCATGTTTTCCCGCAGGAAGTGCTTGACGAAGCCGAGCGCGTCGGCAACGAGCCCATCAGCGACGAAGAATACGCAAAGCGCCTTGACCTGCGCGGCGAGCCAATCTTCACCATCGACAGCAAGGACGCAAAGGACCTCGACGACGCCATCTCCGTGAAGCGCACGGACTTCGGTTACACGCTGGGCGTGCATATTGCGGACGTTTCCCACTATGTGAAAGAGGGCTCTGCCATCGATGAAGAGGCTATCAACCGCGGCACGTCTGTATATTTTGCCGACCGCGTGATTCCGATGCTGCCGGAGGTGCTTTCAAACGGCGCGTGCTCCCTGAACGCGGGCACGGACAAGCTGGCTTTCTCCGCGCTTATCGAGCTCGACAAAGAGGGCCACATCACAAAGTACGATTTTAAAAAGACGATCATCAATTCCAAGGTGCGCGGTGTGTACAGCGAGGTCAACGAAATTCTGGACGGCACGGCATCGGAGGAGATTTTGAACAAATACGCGCCCGTCATGGAGCCCTTGATGTCGGCGAAGGAGCTTGCCGATATTTTGAAGGCGAACTCCGCAGCCCGCGGCACCATGGAGCTGGACAGCGGCGAATCGAAATTCATTCTTGATGAAAACGGCATTTGTATCGACATCATGCCGCGCGTTTCCGGCGAAGCGGAGCAGCTCATCGAGCAGATGATGGTGACGGCGAACATTGCGGCGGCGAAATTCTCGCTCGACCATAAATTGCCGTTCCTCTACCGTGTGCACGGCACCCCGGACCCGAAGCGCGTAGAGGAGCTTGTGACGCTGTTGCAGCTCGTGGGCGTTCCGTGCAAGGAGATCGTAAAGCCGAACCCCGAAACGCAGGATTTCGCCGCGATCCTCGACCGCGTGCGCGGCCTGCCGTGCGAGACGCTTGTTTCTCAGCGTTTGCTGCGCACGATGGAAAAAGCGAGATATTCGACGGAGGAGACCGGCCACTTCGGCCTGGCGCTTTCCGATTACAGCCACTACACTTCGCCGATCCGCCGTTACCCGGATACATCCATTCACCGCGTGCTTTCCGCGTTTGTGGAAGGCATGCCGGCAGAAGAGGTGCGCCGCCGCTACGCGCAGTTCTGCGAGACCTCTGCGACGGAATCCTCCCGCAATGAAATTCGCGCGCTCATCGCCGAGCGTGACGCCGAGGACTGCTACATGGCAGAGTATATGAGTCAGCACATCGGCGAGCACTTTGAAGGCACCGTGAGCGGTGTGACGATGCGCGGTGTGTTTGTGCGCCTCGAAAACAGCGTAGAGGGCTTTGTTTCGCTCGACGCGTTCGAGGACGAGGATTTTGTGTACGACGGCCTTATCACACAGCGCAGTCCGAAGCGCGAATTGACCATCGGCACGCCGCTGCCGATTATCGTGGCTTCCGCCTACGTTGCGACCGGCAAGGTAGACTTCGTGCCGGATAAAGAGAAGCTCGACATTTAAGGTATGAAAAATCCCCCTGCATCATAAGCTTTTCCGACAGGATAAAAATGGGGGAGAGCGTATGCGGGGAATCAAAAGGCTCATCGGTTCGGCAATGCTGGGCGTTCTGGCGCTGGCGGTTTTGTATTTTACGGCGCCGTACACCGGCGTGTATATTCCCGTCAGCCGGCTCAGCGTGGCGGTATCCGCTGTGCTTGGCGTGCCGGGCGTGACGCTGCTCGTTTTGCTGAGCCTGCTGTAAACGTATAGATGTATTGAAAAGAAAACTGCGGTTTTGCCGCAGCGGAGAGGAGTTTTAACATGTTCCTGATCAACGCAAACGTACTGGACGACAAATTCTGCCTGCGCAAGGCGGATATCGAGATCGAAGACGGCAAGATCGTGCGCCTTGAGGATTCTTTGCCGTACAAAGAGGAAGACCTCGTTGTGGACTGCGCGGGCTACACCATTGTGCCGGGCTTTGTGGACGTTCACGTGCACGGCGGCGCGGGTGCAGATTCCAGCGACGGCAACGCAGAGGGTCTGCGCAATATGGCGAAGTTCCTGCTGACGAAGGGTGTCACGTCCTTCTGCCCGACCACGATGACCGTTTCCGATGCGGAGATCTTGAAAGCGCTCGAGACAATTCGCTCCTGCATGGACGACAAGGAAGGCGCGAAGATTGTCGGCGTGAACCTTGAGGGCCCGTTCATCTCGCCGGAGAAGAAGGGCGCGCAAGGCGACGAGTTCATTCAGGCGCCGGATTACGATGTGTTTAAGAAGTATTACGATTCCTGCGGCGGCATCATCAAGCTTGTGGACATTGCGCCCGAGTGCGACGTGCGCGGCGATTTTGTCGAAAAGGCCTCGAAGCTCTGCACCGTTTCCATTGCGCACACCGCAACGGATTACGACGGCGCGGTGGACGCGTTCAAAAAAGGCGTAACCCATGCGACGCACTTGTATAACGCGATGTCCGGCCTTGCACACCGTGCACCGGGTGTTGTGGGCGCGGTGTTCGACAACGAAAACGTCTGCGGTGAGCTCATCTGTGACGGCATCCACATTCACCCGGCTGTGGTGCGCACGACGTTTAAGCTCATGCCGGAGCGCGTGTGCGTCATCAGCGACGCGATGCGTTTGAGCGGCGTGGAAGACGGCGGCCAAGGCATGCTGGGTGTGAATATGGTCACCGTAAAGGACGGCAAGGCGACATTGCCGGACGGCACCATTGCAGGCTCTGTTACAAACCTGCACGCGGAACTCAAGAACCTCGTTTCCTGGGGCATTCCGCTGGAGACCGCCGTGCGCGCCATGACGCTGACCCCGGCGAAGGAGATCGGCATGGAAAACGAGATCGGCAGCCTTGCACCCGGCAAGCGCGCAGACCTTGTTGTGCTCGATGAGAACCTCGAGATTGTCGCGGTTTACCACTGATGCTTTTGCCTTTGCCGTGCGGCCTTGACGGCGGGGCATGAGGATAGAATTAGGGAAGAACAGAAAGGAAAGAAAATATGTATTGCACAAATTGCGGAAGAAAGCTACCCGAAGACGGCTCGCCGTGCGTTTGCCGGCAGCAGCCCGCACAGCCCGAGCAGCAGACGTACACACAGCCGGTGCAGCCGCAGCAAAACTACGGCGCACCCACGCAGAATTTTCAGATGCCGCCGCAGTATTACGCGCAGCCGCCGGTGCAATACCCGGTGCAGCGACCGATTACACCCGTGCACGGTGTGCTGAAAAGCTTTTTCGCGTCTCCGCTGTTCCTCATTACGGCGATTCTCTTTTCGGCGAATTTGCTGTTTCAGATCATCGCAAGCCTGTTTCCGCAGGATCCGGCGTATATTGTAAATCAGATTTACAGCAACCTGCCGTATGAAATGCAGTTTATCATTTCGCCGGGCGACCTGTACAGTGCGCTTTCGGATGCGCAGAGCGGCACCACGGTCGGTACGGTCATCGGTATGCTTATTACAGGCGGCTTAATGGCTGCCGCGTACTGGATCACGTACATATCTGCGAAAAACCCGAGTATTCCGGCGGCAAAAACGGCCGGCCTCACCATCATGAAGGTGTTCAGCATCATCAGTCTTGTTGTGTTGAGCCTTGCGGAGGTGCTGTGCGTTGTTCTTGCCGTGATCTTCGGTGTTGCCCTTGCCGGCAATGACTACGGCTACATGGATGAGATGATGAGCGTTATCTTTGTCTTTCTCATCGCGGCCTGCATCATCGGCTTTGTTGTGCTCATTTTTGAGATCATTTACGAAGCAAAGGTCATAAAGATGCTGAACAGCGCGAAGAACGCGATGCGGACGGGCATGGTTCCGAATAAGGCTTCCATGTTTGTGGCGGTCATCTGCTTCATTTCGGCGGCGGTGTCGTTCTTCTCCGTTTTCGGCGATGCGGTACTGTACGGCTGGATCCGTGTTCCGCTCGGCCTGACGAGCGTTGCGCTCAACGTGCTTTATGGTCTGCTTGTTCTGCAGTTTAATAAGATGCTGAAGAACGCAGGCGTGGCTCGATAAAACAAAATAAGTGAACGCGACCCGCTCCCGGCCGCGGCGGGACGGTGTAGTTCCGCTGCGCGGGAGCGGGTTCTTTCTAAAAGGCTTCGATTTTTGGGCGTTTTTGTGCTATCGTTTAGCTTTTATGAACTTGCGCTGCAAGTTCATTGGGAGACCCCCTAATTGGGTCTCCAACACTTTAACAGTCCACCGGACTGTTAAAGTTCCCGTCCTGATTTTTTGAATGCAAAAAGATTTCGCCATTTGCGAATGGCGACTT
>OLPQ01002221.1_pt1 | contig 11771 bp, 7 predicted proteins | sample 1672451 | NCBI WGS metagenome assembly OLPQ01 (sample SAMEA3136687, study PRJEB25190) | human gut metagenome | biome: human gut; feature: human-associated habitat; material: faeces | place: Austria | collected 2013
TTCAGGCATTCCTCCATTCAAGGTGTCATGAAACGAATCAAAGCCAAAGGAGCTACCGTTATTATCTATGAGCCAACTTTGAAAGACGGTGATACTTTTTTCGGGTCCACCGTTGTCAATGATCTAAAAAAATTCAAAAAGAAAAGTCAGGCAATCATTGCGAACCGCTATGATTCCTGCCTGGATGATGTCAGAGAAAAAGTCTATACCCGCGATATTTTCAAACGGGACTAACATAAAGGGAGGCCCTGTGGTTGTACTCAACCGTAAAATATCGTTTCATCTTTCACTCCTTAAAATTTGGCATGAAAAAAGCACCTCGGATGTGACTCCAAGATGCTCTCTTCAAATTTGCTTTATTCCTGACCCTGACCCAGCATCCACTTCAAAGCGTTTTTCTTTTGAATGCCCTCGTAATTCATCTCGCCAAAAATCTCATCAAGCGTTATAAGATACTTTGGGAAATTATCCTGTATCTTTCTCAGCGGTGCCAACTCTCTCTGCAATACCGAGTCCTCAAGCGTTGTCTGAGCAACCTGATAGTATTCAGGGTGTCCATCTTTAATAGCCACAAAGTCAACCTCACCGTCTGTACCATACTGGCCAACATAGACCTCAAAGCCACGGCGGCGAAGCTCCAGATACACCAGGTTTTCAAGGATATGTCCGATGTCTGTATCCTTTCCTCTGACAAGCATATTTCTCATGGCGACATCACAGACATAATACTTACTGATGGAATTAAGCAACTCTTTTCCCTTGATGTTGTAGCGCCTTGCCTCGTAAAAGAGCAAGCTGTCTGTCAGCCCACGGAGATACCGGTCTACTGTTTTAGGATCGATTTTACGTCCCTTAGAGACCATCGTGTTCGCTATCGTTGTCGGTGTGGTCCGGTTTCCGATATTATGCATCAGATACCTCGTCACAGATTCGAGCATATTCACATCGGATATTTTTAGACGCTTTACAACATCATTCAGCAAAATCGTATGATAGATACCATCCATATACTCTTTTGCCTGATCCGATCCGTACCCGTATTTCAACACATACGGAAATGAACCGGTTTCCATATACTGCGTAAACTTCTCAGCAAGAGACAAAACCTGTCTCTGTTCGTCCAGACCCTCGCAAAACTCAGCGAAGGAAAGCGGCATCATGGAAAGTTCCACATACCGTCCGGTCAGAAGCGTAGCTAGTTCCCCAGACATAAAGTAAGCATTGGAACCTGTGATATACACATCACAATTTTCCTTAAGGAACAAGCTGTCTACTGCCTTCTGATACGACTCCACATGCTGAATTTCATCGAGGAAGATGTAATTCATTTTATCCGCACAGAGTCGCTCTTTCACATATTTATACAGCAGTTTATAATCTGTCAGTTCCTCATAGTCCAGGTCCTCAAAGTTCAACGCAATGATCTGCTCAGGCAAAACTCCGTGCGCCAACAAATAGTCTCTGTAAATTTCAAAGATCGTGGATTTTCCACAGCGTCTTACACCTGTAACCACCTTGATAATCTGCTCATCTTTATGGCTAATAAGCCAGTTAAGATAATCCGGTCGTTCAAGCCTTTTCATCTTACCACCTCCGTGATTACAGTATACTCTGTTTCCTCGGAATTATCAAGAAATTTTCGGATTTCATTCCGCTTTATTTTGCCGTATAGAGTTTGTTGGATTTCATTCCGTTTTTTATTTCACATTCAAACATATCGGATTACATTCCCATCAGAAGACAAGCAACCCTCGTTCATCGTACACACTGCCCTGCTGCTCATGGCGGATACAGCGGTCCAGCGCCATGATCGCAGCGACGATACCATCGATCTTCTCCGGCGACTTTGCCTTGGTAGGCGGGCTCATATCTTTGAATCCCTGACCGAAAGGCACGACTGTGAATCCCATCCCCTCAAGGTTCTGGGTCATCTGCACGGCTCCCCATCGGTCAAAGGCAATCTCCAGAATGTGATAAGTCTTGCCCAGCTCCTCGATGACCTTTTCGATAAAGCCGTAGCCTTCCACTCTCATCTGGAATTTCAGAGGCTGCTCCTCAAAACAGTTCTCAAAATACCAGTCGGCTCCCCCTGGCTGTCCCGGCTGCATCTCCAGAAGATCGCAGACAAAGGGCTGGCTGACCGCCATGGGATAAAGTTCAAAATGATGATCGTCCACCTTCTTCAGATGCCATTCCGTCTCTGGTTTCCGAAGTTCTTCTTTCAGCTCGTCAGGAAAACGGTTCTCAAACCGGAGCAGTTCCCAGTTTTTGATAGCTTCCAGAAGTATATCAATATTTCCAAGGGAATCCAATACATTTTCAGAAATGGACATGGAAAAACCGGCGTCAAAGCCTGCCGCTTCCGACAGGGCCCATTCGATATCCATCAATGTGCTTGCCTCAAATCGGCGGTTCGCCTTTCGGATCAGAAACCAGCCCAGCATTTTCGGGAACAGATTTTTTTCAAAAAACTTCTGATTTTTGATCCTGCCTTCCACCTGACCTGTCCGCATGCTTTTTCCCCAGGGTTCGCCCCAGTTCATGCGCGTATTCATATGCCAGAGGAAGTGATGCAGCCTCGACGCATCGTTCAGGACCAGATGATCAAACTGTTCATAACAGCGCATGGCAAAACGGTTTACGGCATATTCACCCTCTCCCGTCCATTCGCAGCCTTCCTGACCATCAAAAGAAATCTGATTCAGACCTGTTTTATTGAAGAGTTCTGCGATCCGGTCTGAAAACTCGTCCTGAAGATCGATATCCGGAAACAGCGTCTGATAAGGATAATCTGTCAGTTTATATACTTCTGCCCCCTTTGAATGCCCTGCCGCCGTCGTACCAAAAGCTCCTCTGGTGCAGCCTGTCAAAAGTATGCCTTTCTCCTGATCTGGTTTACATTCCTGATACTGAAGCAGTTCATCCCCAATCCGGAAGCTGTTCAGGGTGGCTGCATAGGCAAAGCCTTTTAATTCATCGATCCGGAGCTCTGTTTCTTCTGCACTGATCTCTTCCAGAAGTTTCACCGGCACCATGGTTTTCAACCGTTTGTCCGGAATCGGAGTCACATAAGAATCATTGGTTTTGGTGAAGTTTGTCAGCGTGTGGAGTCCTGTTTTCACTCCCTGCGCTTCTGCTTTTTCCACACACTCCTTCAAAGACGTATCTCCCTGAGGAAACTGGTCCTTCCGGAGTTCAAAATGCCCCCAGGTATCAAAGGGTTCCGGATGATAGAGATAAGAAAAGCCTCCTTTTTTTGCATAAGCGAGCATTTTATCGATATTATCCACGCCAAACTCGCTGATCATGTAGGAGCAGACCGCTTTTCTGGAGGTCTTCAGCCATTCACCATCAAGCATCGGATGCGGAAGCCCCTCGCCCATTTCTATTTCTCCGATCACCGCAAGAGCCGCTTCCTTTTCACAGGCAAAAAGAGCAAAGCTGCAGCCTTTGATATCCGCATCGTCTCTTTCAAGCTTCGGAGCCGGAATACAGTTTTCCGCATAGCATACGGTCTTTATTCTGTCCCGGCGCCTGTTCTCACAATATAACTGCAGAACGCTTCCAAAAGGCATATCGTAAGCTGCTGCCATGGAAAAATCCGAGGCAGAAACGGTCAGTTCCGACGTCGTTGTTTCTTTTCTGTGAATCACCTGATCTTTCAATTCATAAGGAAAACCTGCAAGAGTCTTCACATTCAAAGCCTGGATTCCTACCGCCGCCTTTTTCCCCTGAACAACTCCGACGACATCCCCGACTATTTCATTCAGTTTCGTCACGATAGGTCCTATTTCCAGAAAATCAAAAGAATCCGGGCACTCCAGAACGGTAAACACCGTATACGTTTCTTTTTCCGTCACCTGCATGACCAGAGGTTCTTCCGTTTTTTCCCAGTGATAAAGAATCCGCTCCTTTTCCCGGTCCACCAGACGGATCCCGACTTCCTTTCCATCCCGGAAAGCCCGTATCAGCCAGGAAAACTGTCCTTTCGGAAAAATTGATCCGTCTCTGAAAGACAGCTCTTCAATCTGTCCGTTTCCTAAAAGTTTCAGTTCGCCTTCTCCAATTCTTATCCTCATCTTTTTCCACCTTTTATTCGGTCAGATCCGAATTTTAGAAATTTCTTTCCTTTTAAAAAGACGGCGTGACAGAATCCACGCCGTCTTTTATTTTTTTTATTATTCGGCTTTCACTGCACCTTTATATTCAAGATACTGATCCAGACCTAATTTGTCAAGCTGTTCCAGATAGCCATCCCAGTCTGCATTGATATCAGACTGACCTGCAACCCATTTTGCCTGGCACTGGGTAATATAATCCTTGATGGAAGCTTCCAGCTCTGCGATCTCTTCCGAATGTTCCAGATCCGGCCACTGATCCGGTACACATTTTTCAGTCAGATACGGCTCATACATGGAATCTCTGTACTCTGTCTCGTTATAAACAGGTTCTAATTCTTCTTTGACCTTAAAGCCTTCCGGAATGTATTTCGGCAGTGACTGCGGCCACAGGTTACCCCAGTCATTTCTTTCCTGCACCTCCTGAGATTCTTTCGTTATATCGATCTTGGTGTAGGAACCGTCTTCCTGTTTGAACAGTACCTCATCCAGCACGCCATTCTGGAACATCACAGAGTTGTCCAGCTCAAAGAAGTTGTCCCACCAGCGGCAGATCATTTCCGGATGCTCTGCATTATCCGTGATAACTACCTGATTTTTCAGTACCGTAGTACCATATGTATCCTTCTGCCATACCGGATTCTCAACGCTTTCGCTCTTTAATACAGGAAGCGGAGTCCAGTCCGGCATTACCGTTGTATCCTGCTGCACGATATCGCCATAACCGTACATGATACACACACCATACTGATCCTGGCCGCCTTTACTCTTCCATGTTGCACTGTCCTGGGTAAAGAGTTCCGGATCGATCAGCCCTTCTGCATACAGGCTTGCCAGATATTCCATTTCTTTTTTGTATGCTTCGGAGGTTGCTCCGAAAACAAGCTGGTCACCATCCATGGTAAAACCGTTTTCATCGATAGAGCAGCCAAAATATCCTGCCAGATAACCGAGATGCAGGTTGTCCGGAGAACCAGACAGCGGGATCTCATCATTCGGGTCTCCGTTTCCATTCGCATCCTGTTCCTTGAACGCACGAAGCACCTCTCTCAGTTCTTCTGTGGTGGTCGGCATCTCCATTCCAACATTTTCCAGCCACTTTTTATTGATGTACGGGTTAAAGTCTACTTCCGGAGCCTCGATTACATATGGAATGGAATAAATATGTCCATCCGGTGCTGTCATCGTCTCTCTTACACCCTCCAGCTCCAGGATCTCAGAGATCCTCGGGCAGTATTGCTCAAAATAGTCTTCCAGCGGAACAAATACCCCCATGTCCACGCCATAGTTTAATACATCTTTTGCGCTCAGGCACCAGCCGCCGATACAGTCTGCATAATCACCGGAGCTTAAGGCCAGAGCATATTTCTCCTGTGCGATCTCATAAGCATAAGACTGCACTTCTACACTGATTCCTGTCTGTTCCTCGAGAATTGGAAACATGGTCGGTACCGTATCACCGCTGCCACATCCAGACAGATAGCTTCTCCATCCCGCACCGTCTGAAGCTGCGTTCTTCCAAGGAAGCAGTCATCCACCGCATACAGGGTCACGCCGCGCAGGATGCCGCAGAGATTGTGATGGGCGTAAAAACTTGCCCAGGAAGTGTCTCCCAGCTGTTCCTGCTCCGGATTCCAGTTTCCTTTCTCTCTGCCCTCAATGTCTGCCACACCTACCACCAGAGTGAGCTCCCTCTCTCCGGAAAAATCACTGAGATCACAGTCGAAGGGCGTGAAACCTCCGATATGGGTACAAAGATACCTTCCATTCACCCATACACGGCTGCTGCTGTATACTCCTTCAAAGCGGATCCGGATCTTCCGACCGGCAAAATCCTCCGGAACAGTGATCTTTGTCCGGTAATAATATTCCCTGTTATTTTCGATATCCCAGCCCTGCATGGTCAGAGAACCCGGCACAATCACCGGCTCCCAGCCCTTCTCATCCAGCCCGGAAAAATCAAAATCCTGCTTTTCCGCATAGGGAGAGGGCACTCCTTCTGCCTCTCCTTCAAAAAACTGCCAGTTTTTCTCCTCACGGTCAGCCAGACTGACCGTACAGCTTTTGATTCCCTGCACTTCTTTTGGAAGCACCGGCAAAAGCGGTGCTTTTCAGATTTCAGTTTCAAAAATATTTTTTCTCATATCTTATTCTCTCTTTTTATCTGCATCCGAAAGTCCGTTGGTGAGACTCCGCTTTTCTTCTTAAACTGGCTGCTGAAATGTTGTAAATTGCTGTAACCTGTATCGGCAGCCACCTCTGAAATCGTCTTTTCACTGTCTTTTAAGAGTCTTTTTGCCCGCTCCATCCGCAGAACAGTGATATACTCCATAGCGCTGAAGCCAACCTCCCGGACAAATACCCGGCGCAGATAGCTGGAACTGACATACTGCTTTCGAGCCAACTCTTCCAGACGGATTTCCTGCAGATAATCTTCATCCAGCACATGAATGACATTTTCTACCAGTTCTGAATACCGGTACTGTTTCTTTTTTTCGGTCTCATCCCTGTAGCGCAGCAACAGAAGTAATAGTTTTCGGAACTCCAGAGAAAACAGCTCCTCCGCATAGGCATCGTTCTCTTCATAATACCTGTACAGCTGCTTTAATGCTTCACCTATCTCCTCACAGTCTGTGAATTTATAGCAGGGGCAGACTTTTCCCGACAACATTTCAGCCGCCTGTTTCTCCTCAATCACGCCATCAAATTCAAACTGCCGGATCCGGCATTTTCCGGAGTTTTCCACCAGGAAACCGTGTCTGGTGCCGGAAGCGATTACAACGCATTCTCCACCGCTCAATGGTACATTGCCATTATCAGTAGTAATCATACAGTGCCCGGTCAGAACATAATCAATCTCAATATGCCTGTGGCTGTGCGCATTGTATATGTAATTTGCTGCAAATTCACTGCTCCCAAGCTTTATACAGGAAACCATTCTCTTACCCCGTTTCTCTCGCATTATACTCTCTTCCCTTTTCTCCAGCTACCAACTTTTGGAACAATCAAAGGAAGATTTATGCTTTTCGGAACCATTTCAGGTGCAGGTACGTCCTCTCAGGGACTCAAACATCGGCTCAAAATATTTACTCATACTTGTTTTTCCTCCTGTTTTTTATCATAAACTGGCTGTTTTCCGCCAGATTTACCAGATTTTTTAAAAGAGCTCACCAAAAGGCAAGCTCTTCCACAATAAATTATATCTTAACCGCAGGTAATAAACGTAACCACACCCAGATTGTTATCTTCCAGTCTCTTCAGATTTTTCTCCGCATCTCCGTTATCCATGAGTTCGATGCTGTAGCGTAACTCGCAGAAGCCGGAAAGATCCATCTTGAAGTTGGTCTCCCAGGTATTATTCATGATCCAGCTGTAGACCGGTCGGTGATTGTTCTTCTCCTGCCCATCGCAGAGGAGGATCGGATGGGATTTCAGCTCTCCCATGTACAGGAGCGGTGTATCAAGCGTGTTTACAAGGATAGCCTGATCCTTCGTCTGATAGATGAGTCCCTCATCTGCAATGTAATACTCCATATTGGTTCCCGGAAGCTGATCGATACCGGGACGCAGGCCTACGCCTCCATTCCTGATATAAATTTCCGCATCCGGCACGTTCAGTGACAGAGGAAGATAAAGGCTCTCCACATCCTCCCGGAGGGTCTTTGCCACCTGATAGGTGAAATCAATTTTCGGCAGATCACGGTACATTTTCAGGATCACGCTGCTGTGGTAGGTTCCTTCCAGTTCAAAGATCAGTTTCGTCATAGTAAATACCGGACCATGCTCCAGCACCTTCACATCCTTCAAGACTGCCTGATACTGTTTCGCATGCAGGCCACGGACGTTCCGGCCCAAACGGTTCCGCTCCGCATAAAGTCCCTTACGGATCTCCGTGCACTCATAAACCGGTGTAAAGAAGTTTTCATAACCGGATTTGCAGAGCTCCTGCTGCGTGGTCTTGTTATAAAAGGAAAGGATACCCTCGCCCACCTTCCAGCTGATCCGGAAGAAATCATTTTCCAGACCGTATGGAAGCCTGTAGCTCTCCGTATCGTAGTCGTTGACAATATCTCTGACACGCTCCGCGCCGACCCAGGCTGTTCTGGTAAACAGCTTTTCTTCCGGCGCCGGCTGTTCCTCATAGGTAAAGGTTTTCTCTTCCAGCGGTTCAAATTCTGCCACAAAGCTCACAAGAACTCCACGGGGATGTCCCGAAAGCTGAACCGGCAGTACTTCGCCTGTCTGCTCATCTGTCACTTTTACAGCCGGAAGATTTATGGTTTCCACATAAAATTCCACTGGAAGCTTCCGTTTCTCCCTGCTCGTGGAAACAGCCTTTACTTTTCCGGAATGGCTGTAGTAACGCAGGATATCTCCCATAAGAAAGCACTGTTCATTTTTTCTCATGGTAGCCGCCTCATGCGCTTTGGAAGCATAGCTGTTTTTGCGGAAATCCAGGTTTGTGACCAGCGTATCACAGGGGTTTGTAACGGTTGCAGAATGCCCCCAGGTATGTTCTGAATACAGAAGGGAGTTGTCTCCGTAGGTCTGAACCAGTTCTTCATTGTGAACGCCGGTATTTTCCTCCAGACGGTCGCAGATCCGTGACAGGCGGAGAGCCTCTTTAAAATGTTTCACCGCATAAGGAGTACTTCCCACACCGTTGCCCCACCAGTCGTTCATGGTTCCCTGGTAAACAGGCGCATCCTTCACTTTTTCACGGATCAGGTCATAAAGCTCCTGCAGCGTAACCATATGCAGGGTAACGTCAGTTCCATAACGGCTGTTGAACTGTTTCACCGTATCCGCAATCGCCGGATTGATCGGTGCATTATCGGAAAAGACGCCGGAAACGCTGGTGATATAAAAATCATACGGATATCCGTTTTCTTCATACTCCGTAATGCTGCCGGAAAGGTTCTGGTAAAGCTTCTCCAGATCTTCCAGTTGTCTGGATTTCCCGAAATAGCTCTCTGTCATGAAGTTGATGTTCTTATTTACCACAATCCCAAGGGCATTTCCCAGGTTGTAATGCTCCCCGTTCCAGACAAGCAGACGTTTTCCTTCTTTGTTTTCCCAGAAAAACGGTGTCTGGTTCTGATACAGCGGGTACATCCCGTGGTGTGTGTGGATATTCATGTACAGAAACTCCACGCCGTTTTTAATCAGCGCATCCCTCTGTCCCATGGAAATACCGTTGATATCCGCGCACATCGCTGTTTTTACAGAAATACCCTCTCTCTGGCAGATGTCCATCATTCCTGCAAGCTTCTGATCCAGATACCGGCAATCCGTCAGATCGTTAAAATTCAGATAGTTTGCTGACAAACCAATATTTTCGGAACGCACCTCCGTCCAGAAATCCTTCTTTTCTTCCTCTGAGGCTCTTTTCAGGAACTGCTCCACACAATACCAGGTTTCGCAGTTCCATTTCAGATCTTTCTGTGCGGTCTGCTGTTCCATTCCCTCCTTGATCAGGGCGGCAGCCCTGCGGATGTTGTGAACCTGATTAAAGATCACCTGCTCCTGAAGGTCTGTATAACCCACGTCTGTGTGTGAATGGTGTACGATGTAAACTTCTTTGATTTTCTGTCCCATTTTCTTTTTTCTCCTTTTGTGATATAATCTGGCATAACCGTTCAGAATATCAGCAAAATAAAAAACTGATCCTGAACGTCCTGAATAGTGTAAAGCGGACATTCGCAATCCGCTTCGCTACTTGCTCATGAACGCAGTCGCTTCGCGATCTGCGTTCAAATAGCAGCGATTTACGCAGGTAAATCAGCAATTTTCGAGTAAAACAGTTAGGAGTTTCCCATGGATAAAACCACCCTGATCATCCAGAACAGTCTGCGTGAAGCAACCGTCAGTCTGGAACGTGCGCATCTAATCTACTGTGACGAAAACTGGAAATGTGATTATTCCGTTCCGCCTTTTTCCAGTATCGGTCTGATCCTGCAGGGAGAGGGCGTTATCTGTATTGATAAAAAACCCATTCACCCGACAGCCGGCCAGCTATACTTGCTTCCTTCCAATACACTGCAGACCTTTTCAACCTCTGCATCTGATCCTTATCACATATATTTCTGCCATTTTGAGATCAGCTGTCATGAAACAGATCTCTTCGAACTGATCCATCTTCCGCTCTGTGTTGACAGCCCTGATCCGGAAAAATCAGAGGTTTTGTTCCACGAAATGATCGATGCTCTCAACGGAAATGACATTCTTTCTGCCCTGAAAGCCAAACAGGCACTTTTGAATCTCCTCTGCCATTATATGGAATGCTGCCCGCCGGAAACCATTTCTCTGGCTGCTCAGGATTTTGATTCTCCTCTGTCCAATGCCCTTCGCTATGTGCAGGATCATCTTTCCGAACAGATCACCGTCTCGGAGATGGCTCAGGCCGCCGGTTATCATGTCAGCCATTTTACCCAGCTTTTCCAGAAGCAGATGGGCATTTCCCCCGGGCAGTTCATTCAGAAGAAAAAATCCGATACGGCTGCCCAGCTTCTCACATCCACGGATCTGCCGGTCTCTGAAATCGCAGACTCTCTGGGGTTCAACAATCCCTTTTATTTTTCCAGCTTTTTCAAAAAGCAGACCGGAATGACGCCGTCAGCTTATCGAACGATCTATCTCCGCACTTATCTGCAGTAAAAAAACTCCTGTGTCAAAACATAACACAGGAGTTTTTTTTCATACATGCAGTATTCTTTTGTAAATATATAATTTTCTACGATTTTCTGCCTGCGGCAGGGTTTTAAAGCCTGCTCTTCTCCAGGCGGCTCACACAGTCCTCAGTATTCCTGATTCTCCATATACTTCATATAATTCACTACCATCAGAGCAATCTTGAAAGTCAGGGCGTCATCAAATTTGCGGATATCGAGACCGGTGCTCTTCTGAAGCTTCTCCAAACGGTAAACCAGAGTGTTTCGGTGCACATAGAGCTGTCTGGATGTCTCGGAAACGTTCAGATTATTCTCAAAGAACTTGTTGATCGTAGTCAGTGTCTCTTCATCCAGAGAGTCCGGAATGTTGTCGCCGAAAACCTCATGCATGAACATCTCACAGAGAGAAATGGGCAGCTGATAGATCAGACGGCCGATTCCAAGAGTATTGTATGCAATGATCCGTTTCTCTGCGTAAAAAATCTTGCCTACATCCAATGCCATCTTCGCCTCATTATAGGACCTGGAAATATCCTTGATATTATGTACGATGGTGCCATACGCTATTCTTACATTGATCATTGCCTCAGTATTCAATAGATCAACAATGGTTTTGGCAAGGTTCTGCATTTCATCATACGTCTCCTTCGGATCCAGTTCCTTCACAAGGATAATGTTCTCTTCATCCACCGCTGTAATATAATCCCCATGTCTGCCGGTGAAAAGGCTCTTCACCACTTCCATGGCATGATTATCTCGCTGTCTGTTCGTCTCAATCACAAATACAAGCCGTCTTTCCTCAGCATCAATGTGAAGTTTCTTGGCCTTATTATAAATATCCACTAAGAGCATATTATCCAGAAGTACATTCTTAATAAAGTTCTCTTTGTCATACTTTTCCTTATATGCGGACAATAAGTTCTGTATCTGAAATGCAACCAGTTTGCCGATTGTGTAAATATCATCACCGTCACCACGAATC
>OLPQ01002222.1_pt1 | contig 11760 bp, 8 predicted proteins | sample 1672451 | NCBI WGS metagenome assembly OLPQ01 (sample SAMEA3136687, study PRJEB25190) | human gut metagenome | biome: human gut; feature: human-associated habitat; material: faeces | place: Austria | collected 2013
GAGCAACGAGCCAAGTAGCCATGCTTGCATGGATATTTGGCGACTGCCGCGAGGGGTCTTTGATTTATGAACAAAGCAATTCCTACCGTTTACAGCTTGTTCAGAAAAATTTTATTGTGAAACTTTACAGAAAGTGGTAGAATAGAAGTGTTTATGAAGAAATGGACGAAATATAATTTTTAGGAGATTATCAATATGAGCATGTTTCAAAAGGTCTTCGGTACCCACAGCGAGCGCGAGGTGAAAAGAATCAAACCGCTGGTGGATAAGATCGAAGCGTTAAGACCGACGATGCAGGCACTTTCCGACGAAGACCTGCGAAATAAGACAACGGAGTTTAAAGAGCGTCTTTCCAACGGAGAGACCCTGGATGACCTGCTTCCGGAAGCCTTTGCGGTTGTCCGTGAGGCAGATAAACGTGTACTTGGCATGGAGCCCTACCGCGTACAGCTGATCGGAGGTATCATCCTTCATCAGGGACGTATCGCCGAGATGAAGACCGGTGAAGGTAAGACCCTGGTAGCTACCCTTCCGGCTTACCTGAATGCCCTGGAGGGAAAAGGCGTTCATATCATCACCGTCAACGATTATCTGGCACATCGAGATGCCGAGGAGATGGGACAGGTTCACCGCTTCTTAGGCCTGACCTGCGGCTGTATCCTGAACTCCATGAATAACGACGAGCGCCGCGCCCAGTATGCCTGCGATATCACTTATGTAACCAACAACGAGGACGGTTTCGACTACCTTCGTGACAACATGGTGATCTACAAAGAGCAGCTGGTACAGAGAGAGCTTCACTACGCCATCATCGACGAGGTGGACTCCGTTCTCATCGACGAAGCCCGTACTCCGCTGATCATTTCCGGCCAGAGCGGCAAATCCACCAAGCTTTATGAGGTCTGCGATATCCTCGCAAGACAGCTGGAGCGAGGCGAGGCCAGCGGCGAAGTGACCAAGATGACCGCCATCATGGGTGAGGAGATCACCGAGACCGGCGACTTCATCGTCAATGAAAAAGACAAAGTCGTAAACCTGACGGAACAGGGCGTTCATAAGGTTGAGGACTTCTTCCATATCGAGAACCTGGCGGATCCGGAGAACCTGGAGATCCAGCACAACATCATTCTTGCCTTAAGAGCCCACAACCTCATGTTCCGCGACCGCGACTATGTGGTAAAAGACGACGAGGTCCTCATCGTCGATGAGTTCACCGGCCGTATCATGCCGGGCCGCCGTTATTCTGACGGACTTCATCAGGCAATCGAGGCAAAAGAGCATGTGAAGGTCAAGAGAGAGAGCAAGACCCTTGCTACGATCACCTTCCAGAACTTCTTCAATAAATATGCAAAGAAATCCGGTATGACCGGTACCGCTCTCACCGAGGAAAAAGAGTTCCGTGAGATCTATGGCATGGACGTAGTGGAGATCCCCACCAACCGTCCGGTTATCCGTAAAGACCTGGATGATGCCGTTTATATGACGAAAAAAGAGAAATTCCGTGCAGTTGTTGAGGCCATCAAAGAGGCCCATGAGAAAGGACAGCCGGTTCTGGTCGGCACCATCACGATTGAGACTTCCGAGCTTTTAAGCAGCATGCTGAAAAGACAGGGCATCAAGCATAATGTCCTGAATGCGAAGTTCCATGAGCTGGAGGCTGAGATCGTCAAGGATGCCGGTATTCACGGAGCCGTTACCATCGCCACCAACATGGCAGGCCGTGGTACCGATATCATGCTCGGCGGCAACGCTGAGACCATGGCGCTGGATGAAATTAAGAAGTATCTCCGTCACGAGGTCGAGGACCGTGTGCAGAAGGGCGAGATGGACGAGCGCGTTGCGCACGACTACATCGACCATATGATCTACGAGGCAAACGGCCATGCCGACACTGACGACCAGGAGGTTCTGGCTATCCGCGCTAAGTTTGAGGAACTGTACAGCAAGTTCAAGACCGAGACCGACGCGGCAGCCGAAAAGGTTCGTGCGGCAGGCGGTCTGTATATCCTCGGCACCGAGCGCCATGAATCCCGCCGAATCGACAACCAGCTGCGCGGCCGTGCCGGCCGTCAGGGCGACCCCGGCGAATCCAGCTTCTACATTTCGCTGGAGGACGACCTCATGCGTCTGTTCGGCTCCGAACGTATCCAGAACATGATGGACACCCTCGGCATTGCCGATGACGAGCCGATCGACCAGAAGATTCTGTCCGGCGCGATCGAAAATGCCCAGAAGAAGATCGAATCCCGCAACTTCGGCGTTCGTAAGCACGTTCTCGAGTACGATGACGTACTGAACACCCAGCGTCAGACCATCTACGCACAGCGTCTGCAGGTGCTCGAGGGCAAGGACGTTAAGGACAACATTGTCAAGATGATCGACGATACCATCGCCCATGCGGTGCATGCTGCCATCGGCGAACACAGCCTGATTTCGACCGAAATGGTTGAACAGGCGCGCCGTCCGTTCATCGGCGTATTCCTCCGTCCGGAGGACTGCACCTTCACGCCCGAGGAGTGCGATGACCTGACCGCTGACCAGCTGACCAACATTCTGTCCGATCAGGCGCACAAGGTCTACGAGGCCAAGGAGCAGGCCCTCGGCTCGCCTATCATGCGTGAGCTGGAGCGCGTTGTACTGCTCAAGAACGTAGACAGCAAGTGGATGGACCACATCGACGCTATGACCGAACTGCGAAACGGCATCGGCCTGCGTGCATACGGTCAGTACGATCCGGTTGTCGAGTACAAGCGCGAAGGCTTTGATATGTTTGACGCGATGATCGACTCCATCCGTGAGGATACCGTCCGCATGATCTTCCTTGCACAGGTTCGCACCCGCGAGGAACCCAAGCGTGAGCAGGTAGCCAAGGAGACCGGCGCAGCAGGTGCAACCGACGGTTCTGTCAAGGCAGAGCCCAAGCGTGCCGGCAAGAAGCCCGGCCCGAATGATCCGTGCCCGTGCGGCAGCGGCAAGAAGTATAAGAAATGCTGCTACCTCAAGCCGGATGACCCGTATAAATAACTGCCGCGAAACCGGACTTTATTGACAGACTGAAACAGGAGAGAACCGAGGTTCTCTCCTGTTTTTTATTTAGTTGAACGCTTCATCATTTTGTTCGGCGAACATGCGCTGCACACGGTCGAGCAGGATAGGATATCCGGCGAGTGTCGGATCGGCAGACAGCAGCGCTTCCGCTTCCTCGCGGGCGTTTTGCATGAGCGCAAGGTCAGCCGCTAAATCCGCAACGTGCAGTGCGGGCAGGCCGTGCTGCCGCTGACCGAAAAAGTCACCCGGACCGCGCTGCGCGAGGTCTGCGCGTGCGACCTCGAAACCGTCGCCGGTCCTGCACAGGATGCGCAGACGCTCCCGCGCGACCTGTCCCTTGTCCGCGCCGAAGAACACGCAGTACGACTGCCGTGTACCGCGGCCGACACGTCCGCGCAGCTGGTGCAGCTGCGACAGACCGAACCGGTCTGCGTCCTCGACCACCATCAGATTGGCATTCGGCACGTCCACACCAACCTCGATAACCGTTGTTGCGACCAGAATATCGTATTTCTGCGCTGCAAAATCGCGCATGATCTGATCTTTTTCCGCGTTTTTCATGCGTCCGTGCAGTACAGCCACGCGCCGGTGCGGAAGCAGCTTCTGCAGGTCTTTTGCATGCTGCTCCGCGCTTTTCAGCTTTGTTTCCGCATTTTCGCTGTCCTCGATGAGCGGACACACAACGTAAGCCTGTCCGCCGAGACCGACCTGCTTATCAATGAAGGCAGTAATACGCTTGCGCATGTTTTCGCCCACGGCGTAGGTCTCAACCGGACTTCTTCCAGGCGGGATCTCGTCCAGCACGGACACATCCAGATCGCCGTACATGATGAGTGCGAGCGTGCGCGGAATCGGCGTAGCCGACATGACGAGCACATGCGGCGAGCCACCTTTCGCGCTCAGCGCGGCACGCTGCGCCACACCGAACCGATGCTGCTCATCCGCGATAACGGCACCCAGCCGGTGGAACTGCACACCCTGCTGAATGAGCGCGTGCGTGCCCACGACCACCTGCGCCGCACCGGTCTCGATGGCGGCCAGTGCCGCACGTTTCTGCGCGGCAGTCATCGAGCCGGTGAGCAGCGTGCACGAGATGCCCAGCTTGTCCAGCATAGGTGCAAGCGTCTCCGCGTGCTGCGCGGCGAGGATTTCGGTCGGCGCCATGAAAGCCGCCTGCCAGCCGTTCTGCGCGGCCAGCGCACACAATCCGGCCGCTACCACCGTCTTGCCCGAGCCGACATCACCCTGCACCAGCCGGTTCATCGGCCGTCCGGAGGCACAGTCCGCCGCGATCTCCATAATCGCACGCCGCTGTGCACCGGTCGGCGTAAACGGCAGGGCTTCAAAGAACGAATCCAATCCATTCGAGGTAAAAACAATGCCGGAATCCGCTTTTCGGCGCTCCTTCAGCTGCTGCAGACCGCAGCAGAGCAAAAACAGCTCCTCGAATACCATACGTCGGCGTGCCTGCGCCATATCGTCCTTGGTTTTCGGCCGGTGAATTGCAGAAAGTGCGTCTACTGCGTCCGGCAGGCGGTATTTCGCCCGCAAAAGTTCGGGCAGCGGATCGGGCCATTCACCGGTCAGCGTGTCGAGCGCGGCAGCGGTTACACGCTCGAGATCGCGCTGGGTCAGTCCCGCCGTCAGCGGATAGACCGGCACGATGCGTCCCGGGTGGTCAGCATCCGGTGCGACCTTCTCCGACTGCGGGGAAACCATTGTGCGGCCGCGCCCGAATCCTTGCACCTTGCCGTAGAACACATACTCCTGTCCCACGCGGAGCTGCGCTGCAGCATACGGATTGTTGAAATAGGTGACGTTCAGCGTGCCGGTTTCGTCGTAAATCGTGCACTTGACCAGCGTCAGGCCCTTGCGGATACGGTTGACCTTGGGTTCGGTGCCGACCACAGCGCGCACAGCATACTTGTCCTCCATGTCGATTTCCGCAATCGGCGTGATGTGTGTACGGTCCTCGTAGTCGCGCGGGTAGGTCTCGAGCGCGTCACGAAGCGTGCGGATATGCAGTTTTTCGAGCAACTTCGCCTTTTTCGGGCCGATGCCCTTGACGAACTGGATGCTGTCATCAACCGATGGCATGGGGATTCTCCTTTGGGAATTTTGATTTGCAAAGCGCCCGCTTTACGGGGTGCACGAACCGCGCAGGCGGTTCGCCCTTGACGGGCGGCAGCTTTTTCCTGCACCGGAAAGCCGGGGTACTCGAACTGCGTTAGCGGGTTCGCCCTGACGGGGCGGAGAGTTTTCGCTGAACCTCAGCGAGGGATGCGCCGCCGCTGCGGCGAGGACGACGCCGTACCCACGGCGGTGGGCAAAAAGGAAGGGACACCTGCGGTTTCCCTTCCTCTTTGAACTCCTACCTTTCCCTTGCTTCCTAATCTGGCGCAGATTGCCTACATGTGACCGCTTCGAAAATAGGGGAACGGCAGTCGGGTTACCTCAGCGTTTGTTTCGCAACATATTCGCAGTTCACAGATAGATTACTGCTACACATACGGGCTACTCTACGCTGGGTGCGGCACAAGGTGAATTGCCCGAAGGGCAAGAGAGGGTCCCCTGGGGGATAACAGTGCCGCACAATTCGATAGCGCGTTATGATAGACAGCACCTACGAAGATAAATTGTACCAAACGCCTACATTCGCAGGTGCTGTCCGTAAACTCCAGACTAACGAGTTGCGCAACACTGTTATGTTGCGCCTGCTCAGAGTAAACCGCCTGTGTAGCAGAACAGTATCTGGCACTGCGAATAGGTTAAAAAAACACGGTAGAAGAAATCCTCTGCCGTTCCCCTTTTCGCAGCGGTCACATGTCGGCAATCTGCGCCAGACTATCCAAGGGAAAGGGGTGATTCACAAGAGGGTGGAAACCGCAGGTGTCTACCCTCTTGTGCCCCTGCCGGGTAGGCAAACCAATGTTAAATGTGTGTAAAACCTGCGTATTAACGCAATTTTTATTGACAGTACCATGTAAAAACCATATAATTAAAATGTATGCGAAACGTCAAGAAATAATGAAAATGATTGTGTAACAAAACGGGAGGAAGCATATGGGTTTTGATGTGCTGTCAATCGTGCAGATGATCGGCGGTCTTGCGCTGTTCATCTACGGTATGACGACAATGGGAAAGGGTTTGGAGCGCGCAGCAGGCTCTAAACTGGAGAAAACACTTGAAAAAATGACGGGCAATGTCGTTACGGCTCTGCTGATGGGCATGGTCGTTACCATGGTCATTCAATCTTCGTCCGCAACGACCGTTATGGTTGTCGGCTTTGTAAACGCCGGTATCATGACACTCAAGCAGTCGGTCGGCGTTATCCTCGGTGCCAACATCGGTACCACGATTACCGCGCAGATCCTGCGTCTGTCCGGCGGCGAGGGCAGCGGCAACCTGTTCATGGATCTGCTCAAGCCGAAGAATTTGGCATATATCATCGTGCTGGTCGGCGTAATCATTATGATGCTTGCAAAAAAACGCCGTACCCGCGATATCGCGGATATCTTCACCGGTTTCGGTATTCTGTTCATCGGCATGTCGGTCATGGAGGGCGCGGTTGCACCGCTGGCTGATCTGCCGCAGTTCGCGGATCTGTTCGCTGCTATCTCCAATCCGGTGCTCGGCGTGCTGGTCGGCGCGGGCGTTACCGCGATCATCCAGTCGTCCTCCGCGTCGGTTGGTATTCTGCAGGCGCTGTCTACCACGGGTGCGATCACCTATTCGGCTGCTATCCCGATCATCCTCGGTCAGAACATCGGTACCTGTATCACCGCATTCCTGTCCTCGGTGGGCGGCTCCAAGAATGCCCGCCGTACCGCGATGGTACACTTCTACTTCAACCTGATCGGCTCCATCCTGTTCCTGGTCGGCATTTATGCGATTCAGTACACGGTTGGTTTCTCTTTCTGGGATAACGCAATCGACAAGGGCGGCATCGCAAACTTCCATACGCTGTTCAATCTCACCTGTACGGTGCTGTTCCTGCCGTTCACCGGTCTGCTGGTCAAGCTGGCAACGGCAAGCGTGCCTGCCGAGGAGACGCAGGAAGACCCTCTGGCAAAGCTGGAGCCTCGCTTCCTGACCACGCCGTCCCTGGCACTCGATCAGGCGCAGCGCTGCATTGCCGACATGGGCGACACTGCCAAGCAGAATTTCCATCTGGCAACCGACCCGCTGTTCGGCGGCGCGGCTGCAAACGAGGAGATCTTCCACGAGCACGAGGCCTTCCTCGACCGTGCAGAGGTTGAGATTGGCCGTTACCTGACTACCATCCACAATATCCGTTCGGTCGATCAGCGCCGCCAGATGGCCGAGATGATGCACTCGCTGTCCGATTTTGAGAAGATCGGTGACTATGCGCAGAACATCTTCGAGCGTGCCGACGAGTTCCGTGAGGCTGGTCTGTCCTTCTCGCCGAGTGCGATGCAGGAACTGCGCACCATGTGCGAAGCGGTTGCCGAGGTGCTCGACATGACCGTTGACGGCTATGACAATCAGGCTGTTTCGACTGCCCGTATGGTCGAGCCGCTGGAAGAAGTCGTGGATACGATGAAGGAGCGTCTCAAGAGCCGCCACATCGAGCGTCTGGGCCGGAACGAGTGCACCATGCAGACCGGTATCCACTTCCTGGATATTGTGCATGACCTTGAGAAGATCAGCGACCACTGCTCGAATATCGCCATTTATACCATCCAGCTGGCGGAGGGTGCAGCAGAGTTTGATACGCACGCCTACGTCAAGCAGGCATATAAGGAGACCCCGCAGTTCGCGGAGAAGCTCAAATTCTATCAGGATAAGTACCTCACCAAGATTGATGAAGTCGAGGCGATGGAGTAACACAAAAAGAGATTGGCTTTGCCAATCTTTTTGTATTGAGAATGGATAATGGAGAATTGAGAATTGTGGTATCGCGCCGTGCGCGATATAATAACGCGCGCAGCGCGTACTTCCACGCGGCGAGGATGGAACTCGCGCAGGGATAGCGTCATTTTCCATTCTCCATTCTCAATTTTCCATTACTTCACCGGTTAACTCAACTGCACATACTGGGTGGGATCTACCTTTTCATCATTGACCTGCACCTCAAAATGCAGATGCGGGCCGGTGGAGTTGCCGGTATTGCCGGAAAGCGCGATCTTCTCTCCCTTGCCGACTACATCGCCGACCGACACGAGCAACTGTGAGTTATGCCCGTACAGCGTCTTGAAGCCATTCTGGTGGTCGAGGATGATATAGCTGCCGTAGCCGTTGCCGGAGTCCTCCGCGACGATGACCTTGCCGTTATCCGCGGCATAGACCGGCGTGCCTTCGTCCACGGCGAGGTCCACGCCGCCGTGCAGGCGTCCCCAGCGGTACTTGAATGCCGAGGTGAACGTGTAGCTGTTCAGCGGCACGGCAAATTCTCCGGTGCCGATGCCGACATTGCGCGTGCCGACCTCGACAATTTCGTCGGTGGCCTGCCGGAGCACGGTGCGCGCCAGGATGGTGCGTGTGCGCTCCTCACCGTCCACGGTTTCAATCTCGGCGGTGACCTGCGCTGTACCCGCACAGCCCTGCTGAACGGTTTCACGGTAGGTCTGGTCCTGATTTTCGTTCTCCTGCGTCACGGTGTCGAACGGAATCTGCTCGGTGTAGGTGACGGCGCGGGTCGCGGTCACGTCAAGGCACTGCGACAGGGTATCATACAGCGCGGAATCGGTCTCTGCAAGCGCGGCTGGCGCAACGGCCTTGTCCACGCGGACGGTCTGCAGGAAGTGTACGTTTTCGTCTGCCGCTGTCGTGTACGCGGCCTTGATCCGGTCGAGCGCGGCCTGAGCGCCGTCCGTGTCGGCGGCAATGGCGGTCTGTCTGCCGTCCACCGAAATAATGGCAAGCGTGTCCAGCTCGCCGCTGGCAGTGATGAGATTGCGCTCGAGTTCCTCCTGCGTCAGCAGGGGAGCGGCTGTCCGCACCGGTCTGGCCTGAAGGCGCAGCGGCAGGTAATAGTCCGTGCCGGAAACAGCGGATGCGCTGGATTCAACCGCGTTTACTGCGTTGAGCAGCGTTGCGCTGTCCTCGATAACACCGAGCGGCTGACCGTCCGCAAGCAGCAGCGTGCCCGGCCTGGTCAGCAGCAGAGCGGGCAGCAGGAACAGCAGCCCGAATACGCTCAGCGCACAGACCGAACGGCGGCGGCCTGCCTGCCGCAGAACACCGGCGAACCGGCTCCAGACCGGCAGGTCGTATACGCGGCAGATCGTGCGGTCGAGCAGCAGGATGAGCCGCAGGAGCAGGTAGAGCAGGCGTGAAATCACGCCCAAAACAAAAGATAACAGGTTTCGCATGATGGTAGTATGGCGGAATGATGTGCGCCATATTCACTCCTTTCAATGGTTACAGTTTGGTAACAGCACCAAGAATACCCATTTCAGGGAGCGAAGTCATACGAAACCTGTCGCTAAGTTATTAAATTTTTACTTTTTGATGGGTGTGCCCGTAAAATCCGTGGGGAAAAAGCGCGGATCGAGCGGCTTCTGCTGATAATAGCGGTCGAGAGCGGCGCGCTGCAGCGAGACTGCAAGCGGCACGGCGGCATCAAACAGATCGGAGAATGAATCCGTTCGCTCGCCGGTGCGGGATGTCCACGGACGGTGCTCCTGATTGGTGCAGTCCGCCGCGAGCGGCTCTGTCGGACGGATGAGCGAGGACGCAAAACCGGATTTGCCGATCAGGTGCTCGAAACGCTGCAGACGGGTGAGCGCAGAGGCGCCCTGATGCGCGAGATGGTGCATGCGGCGCATATCGTTCATCGAGTGGTAGACGGCGGCAGGCGTGATGTGCACGCCATACGTCTCCCGCAGGGCCTGCGCCAGAATTTTCGCCGCGAGAGGGGACTCGGGCGCATCTGGCTCCAGCTGACGGTACGCCTCGTACTCGGCGGGCGTGTCCGAGACAAAATCCGCGATCATCACACCGTCGATGTCGCTCTCGACTAAATGGCGGCGTGCCTCGGCAGAGTAGCCCGGCATGAACTGCGACAGCCTGTCCGCCTGTGCGGAAACAAACGAACAGGTTACGCGGCTGAGCGCATAGTGCGTGCAGAATCCAAATACATACGCGAGTGCAGCCGTGTTGTGCGACGCAACGGCGGCTTTGCACAGTGACTCGAACAGCGGCGCGGGCGGTTCGGTGCAGACGCGGTTCGCCAGTCTGCGCAGCGCGGACGGGAACGGCGCGTGATAGAGCGCCAGCGGGTCCGGTCCCTGCGAGCCCCATCGGTAGGCTGCCGGGTAGGAGGACGCGATATGGGCGACCGAATCACTGGTTACGCGCTGTACGGTAGCCGCAAAAATATGGTAAGTGACATAAGAAGGCATGGCTTTTCACCTCTTGCAGACAAATTGGTATCTTTAGTATAGCGCAAAACATTGCAAAATTCCAGCGAAAGCGGTATACTATTTTTATGCAGAAAACGGGGAGCAGAAAATCCCCTTATAAAGTTGGAGGAATTATATTATGAAACTCGGCATCGTCGGACTGCCAAACGTCGGCAAGTCTACCTTGTTTAACGCAATTACGCAGGCGGGCGCGGAAAGCGCAAACTATCCGTTCTGTACCATCGACCCGAACGTCGGCATGGTCGCTGTACCGGATGAGCGTCTGCAGCCGCTGACCGATCTCTATCACGCAAAGAAGACCACGCCTGCGGTGGTCGAGTTCGTGGACATCGCCGGTCTGGTGCGCGGCGCAAGCAAGGGCGAGGGTCTGGGCAACAAGTTCCTGTCCCACATCCGCGAGGTTGACGCCATTGTTCACGTTGTCCGCTGCTTCGACAACGAGAACATCGTGCATGTTGAAGGCTCGGTCGATCCGGCCCGTGACATCGAGACCATCAACCTCGAGCTGATCCTTGCGGACATCGAGCACCTCGAGCGCCGTCTCGACCGCACCCGCAAGGCTGCGAAGGCAGACAAGAAGCTGCTCCGTGACGTGGAGATCCTCGAGGGCCTGAAGGCGCATCTGGAGGAGGGCAAGACCGCCCGCACCTTCGAGGGCTTTGGCGAGGACGAGGACATTGACCGCGTCATCGGTGAGAGCGACCTGCTGTCCGCGAAGAAGGTCATCTACGCAGCAAACATGGACGAGGAAGGCTTTACCGGCAACGATACCGAGAACGAGCGCCTCAAGGCGGTACAGGCCATTGCAGACGCAGAAGGCGCGATGGTTCTGCCGATCTGCGCAAAGCTGGAGGAGGATATCGCCGGCATGGACGCAGAGGAGAAGGAGATGTTCCTGTCCGAACTCGGCCTGCACGAGTCCGGTCTGGACCGTCTGATCAAGGTCTGCTACGACCTGCTCGGCCTGATGAGCTACCTTACCGCCGGTGAGCAGGAGGTTCGCGCGTGGACCATCGAGAAGGGCACAAAGGCGCCGCAGGCTGCCGGCAAGATTCACACCGACTTCGAGCGCGGCTTCATTCGCGCTGAGGTTATCAACTATAAGGACCTCATCGAGCTTGGCTCGCTGGCTGCTGCCCGCGAAAAGGGTCTGGTTCGCTCCGAGGGCAAGGAGTATGTGATGCAGGACGGCGATGTTGTTCTGTTCCGTTTCAACGTCTGATTCAAACATTTTACGCAGACCACAGTCGTTTAGACTGTGGTTTTGCTTTGTAAAAGGAGAAATTTCGCTCCCTGAAGATAGCGTTTATCAGCAGATTTATTC
>OLPQ01002226.1_pt1 | contig 11738 bp, 10 predicted proteins | sample 1672451 | NCBI WGS metagenome assembly OLPQ01 (sample SAMEA3136687, study PRJEB25190) | human gut metagenome | biome: human gut; feature: human-associated habitat; material: faeces | place: Austria | collected 2013
CTGATAAGAAGACTTCGGCAGCGCCCAGGTGTAGGTCGGGTCGGGATCAGCGCCGTTCTTATATTTCCGCTCCAGTTCCGTATGGATCAGCTCCCCGCCGGCCCATAACTTCAGATTGAAATGGTCGTCAAAAAGCAGCATGTTCTGATAAGTAACCGAAAGCTCATAGTCTGCCTCCGGATCCAGGCCGTCAAATTCTGCCACCAGCGGCGTTCCATAGAGGCTTCTGGCTCCGTGGGTCCAGGCTAAGGGGAATGGAACCTCATCGTACCAGCCGATGGACTGGTAAGTTTTCATGATGAGGTAGGTGCTATGGGCCATCAGCGGACTTCTGACGAAGCAGGGATCCTCCGCAAAAGTCAGTGTCGGTTTCACATGAGAGAAGCCCTCGAAGCTTCCCATCCGGAAATACTGTCCGCCCTCTCCCGGGTTGCAGCGGTTTACAACCTCTTCCACTGCCTGGGCTTTCTCCTCTTCCGTAGTAAGTGCCTTTGCCCGGTTCAGCATCTGATGAAGATACTGGAAATCATTGAGAGCCATGTTTAACGTATCCAGCCAGGCTCCCCGGTCCAGATACTGGCCTTTGTGGCGGGTAGTGGTGAGCTGGATTTTGCAGCTCCGGTAGAGCTCGTCTGCCAGGCGCTGCATCTGGAAACGCTCCTTCACGCCCACCGGCTCCAGCCAGGTTTTCCTCAACGTGTTCAATGCCTTTTCGATCCGCTCATCCACAGGCTCTTTTGCTTGAAGTGCCTCATAGGCTTCCTTCTCCAGCTGCTGGTCATGGGCATAGCGGAGTTTCGTCTGGTAATCACCAAGGATCCGCAGAAGGAGCATCTGATAGCGGAAATTTTTCCCGGTCTCTCTGGAAACTGTCTTGTCAATGCTCATCATTTTCTCATAGAGAGCATCAATGTTGGCGTTTTCCAGAATTCTGCCGGTCCAGCTCTCTTCCAGCTTGAAGATCAGGCCGCTGAGCTCATCGGTGAGATCCGGATCGATGAAGAAACGGACGTAATCGCGAACGGCTTCCTCCACCGGAGCCTCCTCCCGGTAATCAAGATTTCCCCAGACCATCTTGTTCACATCGTCGTGGATTCCCTCGGAATAGGTGATGGAACCCATCACATAACCCTTATGGTAATCGTGGATCTGACGGAACGCGCAGGGGCGGGCGTTGTAGGACTCTCTTCCTAACGTATAAGCGAAAGCCTCATCCCAGCCCGGCACCTCAAACTGGCTGCTAACGTTGTGGGTGATATCTGGATAGTTCCGGATCGTTTTCTGGTAGCGTTCGGGAAGCTGGGCGTACATATCCTGGATCGGATCCTTTTCCCAAGGAGCAAAGCAGACACCATAGAGCCAGTCCGGTTCTTTGGATACCTCTTCATAAAAATCCTCATACCAGTGTTCTTCCGGAGAAAAGGCCTGCGGAGCCAGCCATACTTTTGCGTTCGGATGGTAGCGGTGCAGAACATCTGCGGTTGCTTTTGCCGCCTGAAACATTTCCTTCGGAGGCAGATCTCCAGGATCTCCTGCAGGAATCAGAAGACCGTCAATATACGGAACCGCTTTGAAGATTTTTTCCCTCTCTGCCATCTCCTTTTTGAAGGTATCTCCTTCAATAGAAAGGCTGAGATACGGATACCAGACATGTACATCCATCCCATAGGAATGAATAATCCCGGAAAGCTCGATCATCAGTTCAAACGGATCTCTTTTAAAATGACCGGAAAAAAGATTATCATCCGTCCGGGGCGGCAGAAGTTCGATCGAGTTGGAACCAAAGATCAGAAGATCCCGGATATAACGCTCGTATTCGATCTCTGTCCAGGCAGGGCAGGTATTCTGTTTGTCCCGGTACCCCAGCTGATGTCCACGCATCCGGTAGGATGGCTGAATCTTAATATCTGTCAGTTCCTCTGAAAAACCGGTTTTTCTGTCTTTCAAGTACATTTTCCGTAGAACCCAGGATACTCCGTACAGGAAACCTCTTTTATCCGCTGCCTGGATTTTGATTCCATCACCCTTTCGTGTCAATGTGAAGGTTTCTTCTTCCAGTTCACTGTCTGTCTGAAGAAGGATCTCGCCTTCTCCAGCCTCTGCTTCCCGGTCTGCATCTGCTGCATTTTCCACAGGAATGACCGCACCACTTCTGAAAAAGATCTCATCCTTCAGAAAATCTGCAGCAAAACGGGCATTTTCTCCTTGTTCCGTCACAATCTTAAGTTCTTTCGGAAATATGTATCCCATAAGTTCTCCTCTCCTTATACCAAAGAAACTGCCGTCCATTCCGAATACGGCAGTTTCTTTCTTGTCTGGCTTTCCGCCGAGTATTATTTTGTTCTTGCGTATGCGTCGTTAAAGATCTGCTCCAGCTCTTCTGTTCCCTGAGATTTCAGAGTCTCTACAAAGCCTGCCCAGTCATCCATGGTGGATTTTCCGGTAATAAAGCCATCGATCTCCTGGTTGAATACGTTGTTGATATTAGATTCCAGCTCGGTGATACGGGAAGTCTCTTCTTCTGTGAAGGACGGCCACAGCGGATAATAGTCGATGAGACCTTCTTCGCTCCACTCTGCGATCTTCTCCGCATTCTCAACCATGATCGGATCAGTAATCTGGGCATCCAGACTCTCATCAACATACTGTGCAAGCCCCTGAAGGCCAAGTCCGAGCTCACCTCTGACTGCTGCTGCCACATCACTTGCACCTGCCTGTGCATCGATCATATCCTGGCTGGTTACGATGGTTCCATCCTCATCTACGGTATAGTTTACACCTTCTTCACCAAAGTTAGTGATCATTCTTCCCTCTTCGGTATACATCCAGTTCAGAAGCTCTACTACACGCTCCGGATATTTGGTTCTGACACTGATCACACTGTTATTGTTTGGCCAGTCTTTCTCATAACGATAGCTTCTGGTATTGCCATCCTCGTTTGCCATGGGTTTCAGGATATCAAATTTTGCATTTGCATCGATTTCCTGAAGTGCCGGATTATATACACGACCTACGAAGGAGTTGTTGTCATATACGCTCATGAGTTTTCCGCTGGATGCTTTCTCAAAGAGATCATCCTTGGTCATCGTCGCATAATCCGGGTCAAGCAGTCCGTCTTTGTACGCATTCTGTAAGAATTCTACCACACGAGTGAATTTTTCGGAAGTCGGTCCGTATACATAGGAATCGCTTTCCGGCTCATAATACATACCTCTGGTCGTTGCAAAGGTCGGGAAACCGCCGGTGCCCAGTGCATAAGCAAAGGAGCCAACCAGGTAATTGGTACCGTTTCTGGTTCCGAAGCCATACATATCCGGATGTTTCTCTTTGATTTTTAAGAGATCATCATAATATTCTTCAAAAGTGGTCGGTTCTTCCACACCGATCTCCTCCAGAAGGTCGGTACGGATGGCTACCATCTGAGCAACCGCAATACGGTTATACTCACACTTCTGGAAGCCGAAGAGGCTGCCGTCACTCTCTACCTTCTTTGTCTCTGCCGCACGATCATCGCCATACATCAGATCAAAATAGTCCGGTGCATAGTCTTTATACTCCGTCAGATTCAGGAACATACCGGTAGGTGCATATTTCAGCAGTTTCTCAGACTGAAGACCGCCGATGATGTCCGGCATCTGTCCGGAAGCCAGCACGGTAGAAATCTTGGTGTCGTAGTCGCTGGCCGGGATCGGCTGAACCTCCAGGTTGATGTTGAATTTCTCCTTGATCACATCGTAAACATAACCTTCTGTCGGGAATTTCTGTGTTCCTGCCTCAGTGGTCATCATCGTGATCGTGATTTCTTCCGAGTGATCGATCTCGGAAGCAGCTTTCGCTGTTGTGCCCGGGATTACCAGGCTGCCGGCTGCCATCATGACTGCCATGGAAAGTGCCGCTGCTTTTTTCAAGTGTTCTTTTTTCATTGTGAATTCTCCTTTCTATATAATCAGCCCTTGACTGAGCCGACCATCACACCTTTTACAAAGTACTTCTGAACGAAGGGATATACCATCAGGATCGGAAGTATCGTGATAAAAATAACTGCATATTTAATATTCAGACTCATGGTTGCCATATCCGCAGAAGCAGACATGGATTTGGAAAGTGCCGCATCCGTTCCAAGAACGATATTTCTCAGGATCAGCTGCATCGGGAAACGGCTTCTGTCATTTAAGTAGATCAGAGGTTGCAGCCACTGGTTCCAGAAACCAACTGCATAGAAGAGAACCATGGTTGCCAGTACTGCTTTGGACAGTGGAAGCACCATTTTCACAAAGATTGTCAGATCGTTGGCGCCGTCCAGTCTTGCAGATTCAAACAATTCCTCCGGAATATCTGAAAAAAAGGTTCTCATAATGATCATGTACCACACATTGATGGCTCCGGGAAGGATGATCGCCCAGATGCTGTTCATCAGACCGGCAGACTGTACTACCATATAATTGGAAATGATACCGGCATCAAAGAACATTGTGAATACGACGATCCCTGTAAAAATCCCTCTTCCGTAAAACTCTTTTCTGGAAAGCGGGTATGCGCACAGTGCCGTCATACCGACACTGACCAGCGTTCCGGCCACCGTGTAGATCAGGGTGTTGAGATATGCTTTCGGAACATACTCATTACTCAGCACTGCTTTATATGCACCGAAATTGATTCCCTTCGGCAGGATCGTAATATCTCCTCTGAGTACTGCGTTTCCATCACTGATCGATACGATCAACATGTAGTAGATCGGATACAGGGTGATCACGCACATAAGAAGGACGATCACAAGTACAGCGATATGAAAGGTTCTGTCACCGGCTGATATTTTTTTCTTCTTTACCATGTTTCCGGCACCTCCTTACCAAAGACTTGTCTGCCCTACTTTGCGGGCTGCTTTATTTGCCAGAACTACAAGTATCAATGCCATCACAGCCTGGAAAATACTTACTGCAGATCCATAGCTGTAGTTGGCTTCCATCAATCCACGTCTGTATACATAAGTAGAAATCACATCTGCTGTGGAGTACGTTGCTCCCGTATACAGAAGCAGGATCTTTTCATATCCGACTGTCAGAAGCTTTCCAACTGTCAGAAGAAGCTGAATGGAAATCACAGGTGCGATCCCGGGAATACTTACATGGATCAGCTGTTTCCATTTTCCGGCTCCGTCAATGGCTGCTGCCTCATAAAGCTGTGAATCCACGCCTGCCAGAGCTGCCAGATAAATGATGGAACCCCATCCACACTGCTGCCAGATTTCCGAAATGACATAAACCGGACGGAACCAGCCCGGCTCCATAAGGAACTGTACTTTTTCCAGTCCCAGAGAAGAGATCACATGGTTGATCAGACCGTCATTGGAAAGGATCGTGGTGATAAAACCACACACAACCACAGTGGAAAGGAAATACGGCATGTAAGAAATGGTCTGTGCCATTTTTTTGAAATGCTTGTTTTTCACTTCATTGATCAGAAGCGCCAGGATGATCGGTGTCGGGAAATACAGCACCAGCATCCAGAGATTCAGGACAACCGTATTTTTCAGGATGTTCCAGAAATACGGATCCATGATAAATTGTTTGAAATACTTGATTCCTACAAATTTGCTGCCCGCAAATCCAAGAAATGCATTGTAATCAAAGAATGCGATGCTTAGCCAGGCCATAGCACCATATTTGAAAACAATGAAGTACAGAAGCGGTAAGGCAAACAGAAGATATAGATAACGGCTTCTGTATATGTTTTTCCAGATCTGGCTTTTTCCTTTTCCGGCCGCCGTGCCTTTTACAGGCTTTTTCATGAGTGATCCCTCCTCACTGATTTATCGTTTCAGGCTTTTTTCCATCCGTTCGGACAGGTTCCGAAGCATCTTTACTTCTTTTTTAAAGGTTTCCGAAAGTTCTTCTGCATTTTTCACTCTGGAATGAAGTCCCATGTGCAGACCTTCCAGATTCAGATAGTATTTCGCATTGACCGGATAACACTGACGCTCAATCAGAGCCGCCATGGTAAGGAATTCGGAAAGTTCTGTCATATCCTCTGTTTGATACCGGTCATACAGGATCCGGTAAAGACGGGGATGCATATTCGCCATCACTCCGCAATAACCATAGGCTCCGTCCTTTAAGGATTCCAGAAGCGTCGCTGTATTGGCATTGTAAAGTTTAAGATGCGTATCCTTACAAATTGCAAGCTTTTCACGAATCTGATCTGCATCACAGCAGGTATCCTTCAGAAAATAGAATCTTCCGGTGGATGCACACCACTCTGTCACCTTCGGACTCATCACTCTTTTATATGGATAGGGGCATTCATAAAGTCCGAACCGGATATCAGACGGAAGGGCTTCCAGAATTTTCTCTGTATTGCTGATCCAGACCTCATCGGATTCGTCCTCTGCTGCCATCCGGTTGGTGATCATGATCACTGCATCTACTCCGGTTTCCGCAATCAGCTTCAGTTCATGGATCTGCTCCTCCAGAGAATCAGAAATGTGTCCGGACGCGATGACCGGTACCCGGCCGGCTGCAAATTCTTTCACTTTTGCCGCAATCCCTACCCGCTCTTCCAGCGTCAGCTTAAACATCTCACTGGACTGGCATACTGCAAACAAACCGTCAACACCATTTTCGATGTACCATTCAACCAGTTCCTTCAGTGCCGGATAATCAACCTGATTTTCTTCCGTGAAAGGGGTAAGCATTACCGGCCAGACTCCCCCGGGAAATCTTTTCTCTTCCATTTTTCCTCCTCTTTGTTCTCTATTAGAGAACATTGTTCTGTTTTATTAGCCTTTAAAATACCGCAAAAAGCGGTATTTTTTTCTTAAAGTCTCCGTTCAATTTTTCGCACGGTATCTTTCAGCTTCTCAGCAATCTTCTGAATCTTCTCCTCTTCAAATCGAAGGGACGGTCCGCTGACACTGATCGCTGCTTCTACCTGATGCTGCTGATTGAAGATCGGCATTGCCACGCATTTGACTCCAAATTCGTGTTCCATATTATCAATGGCATACCCACGTTTCCGGGTAAGTATCAGTTCTTCCCTTAGTTTCTCTGCATCTGTGATCGTATAATCGGTACAGGCCGGAAGTTCTCTCCTGAGATATTCTTCGACCTCCTTTTCCGGCAGATAAGCCATCATGGCTTTTCCAAGACCGGTGCAGTACATCCGTGCCCGTTCTCCCATGATCGTTCGCATCAGGCTGAAAGCCTCTTCCGGATAAGTGGAATTCACATAGATCACTTCATCCTCATGGGGCACTCCCAGATAAACACGCTCGCCACTCCAGTTGGAAAGCTCCTGCATATAAGGAAGAGCGATATTTCCAACAATAAGTTCATCGCCCAACGCATGACACAATGTATAGATTGCCATACCAAGCTTGTACTTTCCGGTTTCTTCATCCTGCCTTAAATATTCCATTGCGGCAAAGGTGGAAAGAATGCTGTGAACGTTGCTCTTATTCAGATCCAGATATTCACTCAGCTCTGTGACACCCCAACTGCTTTTCTTCGTAAAGCAATTTAAAATGTCCAGCGCCTTCTGTAGACTTTTTACTTTAATTTCTTTTTCATTCTTCTCTGCCATGGCGCCTCCTGCTAGGTGTTATGTGATACAGAACGCTGTTCTGTATTTCTGAATGTATTCTAGCACGACTTTTTGAATAATGCAATTGTCCAATTTTCCTGTTTTTCAATGATGAAATTTATGCAAAATTTACATATAAGTAATAAGATATACATAAAAAAGTCTCAGCCAGAGGATGAACTTTCCATCATCTGCTGAGACTTTTCGTATTCTATTGATTATTTATGCCACGTTCCCATTGTGAAACCCGCGGCCGCTTTTTTTCAAAGCTGCCTCAAACTCTTTCAGTTTCTGTCTGGCCTCCGGATCAAGGTTCTTCGGAACCGCAATTTCCACCACTGCATACTGATCTCCGTGAACGGAGGAATTGCTTAAACTTACAATTCCTTTTCCTTTCAGGCGAATCTTGGTTCCTGACTGAGTTCCCGGTTTGATCTTGCAGAGAACCTCACCGGTCAGTGTCCGGATCTTCACCTCGCCGCCGAAAACTGCTGTGGTAAAAGGTACCTGAACGGTAGTGTATACATCCATTCCTTCCCGACGGAACCCAGGTTTTTCATCCACGGTTACTTTCAAAAGCAGATCTCCTGCTTCTCCGCCGCCGGCTCCAGGGGAACCTTTTCCTCTCAAACGGATACTCTTGCCCGTTTCAATGCCGGCAGGAATATTCACTTCATAGGACTGGACCGCACCCGTGCTGTCCTGAAGATGGATCAGCTTCTTACCGCCGAAAGCCGCCTCATCAAAGGTTACATGGATATCTGCATGAACATCGGAGCCTTTGCTGCTGTAACTTCCGCCCTGGCCAAAATCGAAGCCGTCAAAGCCCTGATCCTGGAAACCATGAAAGCCGTGACTGCCTGCTCCCTGACTGTAGAAACCGCTGTAGCCCTTCGAACCGGTACTTCCGCTGCTGTGGAAGCCGCTTCTCCTGCTGCCGCCCTGGTTGTGGAAATTACCAAAAAGATTCTTGAGGATATCATCCACATCCTCTCCACCCTGGAAATGATATTCCTGATAAGAGCCATTCGGCCCCGTATAGGAACCGCTGAAACCGCCCTGGAACGGATTACCTCCGGCGTTTCCATAGCCTCCGGCCTGGCCTGCGCCCTCCTCAAAGGCAGCGGCACCGTACTGATCATATAGCTTTCTCTTTTTCTCATCGCCTAATACATCATAGGCTTCCGTAACTTCCTTAAACTTTTCCGCCGCTGCCTTGTTTCCCGGATTGCTGTCCGGATGATATTTCTTGGCAAGCTTCCGATAAGCTTTCTTTATCGCCGAGGCATCTGCTGTTTTGCTGATGCCCAGAACTTCATAGTAATCTCTCTTCGCACTCACTGTCTCCACCTTCTTTCCCATGCGAAAAATGAGAGGTCGTTTCCGGCCTCTCATTCCCTTCTCTTACCGATCATCAGCCCTCAATGGCGATGTGATTCTTTTTCTCTACTGCCGGTTTTGCTTCTTTCTTCGGAACGAAGAGTTTCAGAATGCCATGTTTGAACTCGGCTTTGACATCCTCCTGCTCCACATTCTCACCAACATAGAAGCTTCTGCTCATGGCACCGGCATAACGCTCTTTGCGGATGTAATGTCCGGTCTCTTTCTCCTTCTCTTCCTTATCCAGACCTTTCTCTGCCTGAACGGTCAGATAACCATTTTCCAGAGTTGCCTGAACCTCGTCTTTGGTAAAGCCCGGCAGATCCATTACCAGTTCATAGCCATCTGATTTTTCCTTGATATCGGTCTTCATCATATGGGCTGCTTTTCTGCCATACAGTTTCTTCTCTACATCTTTTGTTGCATTGTCATAAAACGGAAAACTATCAAACAGATCATCAAATAAATTCTCTCCAAAAATACTCGGCATTAACATAAGTCATCTCTCCTTTAATTTTTTATCTATTTTATTGGGTTATTATCGTTAACGGCTTCTCTCTGCCTTCCGGCAGAATCGGAAGCTTTTGAACCTTTGAAGAACTTCCTGGAATCTTTTCTTTGATCCTTTTCTGTTCCTCTCTTTGTTCTATCTGTAATATAACACGCAAGTTTTGTTCTGTCAATAGTCTTTTTCAATTTTTTTGTGAAGATTCTGTGAACTTTGGAGAAGAAAAAACGATCAGACATCCAAAAAGAGAGCACACATTTTCTTGTAAAATGCACACTCTCTTCTTATAAAATCTCTGATACTTACCGGATGATCTTGATCTGGCACATCTCCATGGCTTTCAGCGCATTCTCATGACGCTCCGGTGTCACTCCTGCACAGCATGCGGCATCTACAGAGATCGGAACCTCCGGAAGATATGCTTTGATCAGAAGCGCATTGGAGATCACACAGATGTCTGTACAAAGTCCCACCAGAGTGATACTTCCAATTTCTTCCTTTGCGTTAAGTAAAGCAAGTTTTTCTGCCAACTCCCGTGATCCAAAGGTTTCCTTGTCTATCGGCTCTGTTTCTCTCAGAGCGTCCAGTTCCCGTCGGATCTGCCAGCCTTCTGTCTCACGAATACAATGCGGGACGGGAAGATTCTTTCCCTCCTGCGTTTCCAGATAACAGGCCTCATGCGTGTCTCTTGTAAAAAACACCTCTCCTTCAAACTCCCTGATCTTCTCTTCCACCTTCGGGACAATGGCAATGGCTTCCCGGGTTCCCAGTGCTCCATCAATAAAGTCATTTTGCATGTCTACTACAATAAGGATGTTTTTCATTTTCTGCCTCCCTCGTTTTCGTATACGCTTATCATACCATGATGTCAGGCAAAAATATATGATCTCTTATTCTTTTTCATAAAGGAATTCTTCCGGAAGAGTCACATTGAAGTCTTTCGCCAGATCGCGGAAATTATCCGGCTGGATGGTCTGCAGCTTATGCGGGACCATAGACAGGATCTTCACCAGGATCTCCGCCGACTTTTCTACTGTGTGAAACAGACCAAAGGTCAGATCAAAATCCTCTCCCGAACAGAACATTCCATGGTGTGCCCAGATGACCACATCATATTTTTTCATCAGTTCCGCTGTTTTCACTGCGATCGCCCTTCCACCGGGAACCATCCACGGAACAACACCAACACCATCCGGAAATACCACCGGACACTCTGTTGCAGATTCCCATAACTCTCTTGTGAATACTTTGTCCTCAAGCGGCAGTACAAAAGTCAGTGCTATGGTATTGGTCGTGTGTGCATGATAGATCACACGATGTCTTCCGTTGGTAAGCTTTTTCTTTACTTCATGATTCATCAGATGCGTAGGAAGCTCACTTGTCGGCCTGCCGCCTTCTACCAGTCCCCAGCGAATGCGGTAATTACAGCCCTTCTCATCCAGTTCGATGATCGCCAGGCAGGCTTCCGGGTCAACGATGATATTTCTGAAATACTTTCCGCTTCCTGTCACCAGAAAAAACTCCCCTGCAAGTCCCGGTACTTCTGTCCCGATCGGAGTCCATTCTCCCGGTGCGTTCAGACGTGGACGGATCATCTCCACTTCATCAGTTTTTAAGCGATAACTGAGATTTCCACCATTTCTTTCATGCCATCCCTGGAGATAACCGTCATTTGCCATTTTGATAAATCCCTGTACAAATTTTGAATCTAAAATCTTCATTCTGCTTCCTCCGTTTCTCATCCGTTATGATGTTTCTATTTGTTTATGTGGTTTTTCTTTGTTTTATATGTTGTTTTTCTTTGTTTTTACTGCATTATATATTGTTTTGTGTGGTTTGTAAAGATATTTTTAAAAAAACACTGTTCCAATGAAATATTTACCATATATTTTCCCCAAGAAAAGAGGTGCCCCCAGAAAAAGGCACCTCTTTTCTTATTCTTTGCTTTTTTATTTAAACTGAAATTGGCTGCGACCGGAAGGACTTTCTTTTTCATCCAGACGCCCTTCTTTCATTCTTTGAGCATCAGTTCTGGAAATGGATTTTTTCTCCCTGGATCACCGGATAACAGATCAGAGCCTCGCTGTCCAGATCTTCTCTATGCATATCCACTGCGCTGATCTGATGGTTTTCGTAGGTATTATAATAATAGATTCCCTTTGTCACATTACAGCAGGAAGTATACAATGTGATCTCATACTTTCCATCAGCAACTTCACAGCATCCCCGCTGCTGATCCACTGAACTGAGAATATGGAAAAACTGGCTGACA
>OLPQ01002228.1_pt1 | contig 11729 bp, 8 predicted proteins | sample 1672451 | NCBI WGS metagenome assembly OLPQ01 (sample SAMEA3136687, study PRJEB25190) | human gut metagenome | biome: human gut; feature: human-associated habitat; material: faeces | place: Austria | collected 2013
ACGGAAGCATAGTACATGTTGCGGTTCAACGCACCTTCGTCCGGGCTGACGATCATGAAGTCTTTCTTATCGATGGAAAGATCCGGGAAGTCCTTGAAGAGCTTCTTTAAAACCTGATAAGTCGGCATCAGGTTATCGAAGCCCATAACCGGCACAGCGTTCTGCACGCGCGGGTCATGTGCGTCGAAAGTCAAAACGTTGGAAACGCCCATCTGCTGAAGCTCCTGCAGCATGTATGCGCAGTCCAAAGACTCGCGGTAGCTGCGGCGGTGCTGACGGCCGCCGTAAAGCAGCGGCATCACAACGTTAACGCGGTGTGCCTTACCACTTGCCGCCTGAATGAGACGCTTCAAATCCTGATAATGGTCATCCGGGGACATGTGGTTCTGGTTGCCGAAGTAGTTGTAGGTCAGGCTGTAATTGCCTACGTCTACAACAAAGAACAGGTCATAGCCGCGCACGGTCGACTTGATAAGACCCTTGCTGTCGCCGGAAGAGAAACGCGGGCAGCTGTTTTCGATGATGAACGTGTCCACATCCATACCGGCACGCTTTGCCCAACGCACCAGATGGGCCTCAACCTTTTCGGAAAGCTCACGCGCACCGGCAAGCGGTACGATGCCAAGCGGTGCTACGCGATTCTCTGCACTGAAAAACGTCTGTGATTCCATTGCCATTTGATTACTCCTTCAAACTGCATATTCCGTTATTTGCCTGTCCGTTTTACACGAACAATGTCGGCTCTTGTCTATTTCAATATAGCACAAAATAGCGAGAATTTCCACAGCAAATACGCAAAATATTAAACTTTTGTTAAATCCGATAAGAGGGCAATGCCAAACGGAGCGAGTTTGATTGAATTTACCGTTTGATCTGTACCGTACAACTTGTAGTCGCGCGGCAATTCCACGGTTTTTCCGCTTTCCGTGTAGTTTTCTACAAAAATGATATTCTCCTTTTCGCCGTGGCGGATGTGTGCCGTTACGCCGTGCGGCAAGGCGCAATCGAGCGCTTTTTCAATGTGCAGCGTCTCAATCATTTCGCCGTACAGTACAGAAAGCATATCGCTGCCGGTACGGGCCGCAATGTAATACGCCTCGCCCTTGCCGAACTTGTTTTTCGTCAGCGCCGCTTCGCCTGCGTAGAAATCCTTTTCATATGTGCCGAGCACCTCCGCCGTCAGCGGGTGGATACGTGCACAAAGCTCCATAGCATCGTAACGGCTGCCGTTAAACGCAATGCCGTTCTTCATGCCGTCCGGCAGGCTGTCGATTTCTTCGTTCCACACGCCGAACACGTCCATCATGTCGCCGGGGAGGCCGCCCATTTTGCACAGGTCGGTATCGTCCACAATGCCGCTCCAGTACGTTGTGACGAGCGTGCCGCCGTTTTCGACGAACTTGCGCATCTTCTTTTCAAAGCCTGCGCGGTACATATAGAGCATCGGCGCAATGACAAGCTTATATTTCGAGATGTCGCCGTCCATATCGACGATGTCCACCTGCACGCCCTTATCCCAGAACGGACGGTAGTGCGTCAAGAGCGTCTCCACATATTTTTCGTCTTTATCCTTGTTGCGCGGGCCCGCGGCAGCATCCAGCGCCCAGCGGTTTTCCACGTCGTATACGATGGCGACCTGCGGCTTGACTTCGGTGTTATACACGTCGCCGCGCTCGTTCATGCTCTTCAGCTCAGCGCCGACGGACTGCACATCCTTAAACACACGGGTGTTCTCGTTCGTGACGGAGTCGAACACGCCGCCATGGCTGACATGGTCGACGACCGCGCCGTGGAACTTTTCGCAGGAGCCGCGGCTTTTTCTGAACTGGAAATACTGCACGGAATTTGAGCCGTGTGCAACCGCCTGCATGGAGGAAAGCAGGTGCATGCCCGGGCGCTTCAGCATACTGATGGGCGTCCAGTTCGTCATGCTCGGCGTGCTTTCCATCAAAAGGAAGTTTTCGTGCTTGATCGAACGCATCACGTCGTGCGTCATCGCGGAAGAGACCGCAATCTCTACGTTGTCGGTCGTATGCCACTGCGGGTAGTTGTCCCAGGAAACAACATCGAGCTCCGGGCCGAACTTGAAGTAATCGAGGCCGTCGTAGAAACCCATCAGGTTCGCCGTCACCGGGATATCCGGGTTTACTTCCTTCACGGCGTCGCGCTCCATTTTCATGAAATCGACGGTCTGGTACGTGACAAAGCGCTTCCAATCGAGCGTCAGACCGTGCACGTTCATTTCGCCGTTCGGCTGCGGCGCGTGAATCTGGTCCCAGCTCGTATACGTGTGGCTCCAGAAGTCCGTCCACCACGCGTGGTTCAGGTCGTCGAGCGTCTTATACTTCTTTTTCAGCCAATCGCGGAACGCCTGTTGGCACAGCGGGCAGTAGCACTCGCCGCCGTACTCATTAGAAAGGTGCCACAAAATGACGCCCGGGTGGTTTGCAAAGCGCTTTGCAAGGCGCTTATCCATCTCGCGGGTCTTCTCTCTGTACACGGGGGACGTATAGCAGTGGTTGTGACGCGCGCCGGAAAGGTCGCGCACACCGTTATTCTGCACACGGCGAATCTCCTCATACTTTTCGCTCATCCAAAGCGGCTTTGCACCGGACGGTGTGGCCAACACGGTATAAATGCCGTTTTTGTAGAGATTATCGATGATCTTCTCCAGCCAGTCGAAGTCGTATTCTCCCTCATTCGGCTCCAGATGCGCCCAGGAGAAAATACCGACCGACACGCAGTTGATATCCGCTTTCTTCATCAGCTCCACATCCTGCTTGAGAATCTCGGGATAGCGCAGCCACTGTTCGGGATTATAATCGCCGCCATGCAGCAGCTTCGGAAATTTCGGTGTAAGGGGTCTCATAATAAAATACCTCCGTCAGCGCGACTTCCCGCGCGTAATCTACACCCAGTATACAGGTTGTACGGACAAACTTCAAGAGTGAGTTTCACATTCTTCATTCTTTAGTCTTTGCCGCGTTCTTATGCGCATGTAATAAAGAAAAGCGCACAGATTTTGTTTTCTGTACGCTTTTTAGCTTCATATTTTTCTGAAAGGCTTCTTTTATTCGCCCGCTTTACTTTGGCTTGTGTCAAGTTCTCTCGTCAGTTTATGCATTCTCAAAAAATACGTCGTGACAAGCAAAATAGCCGCACCGGTCCAAGCAGTGACCTCCGCATAGAAAATACCCTCCTGCCCGATAATAAGCGGCAGAAACAACGCCACGCCAATACGCATCAAAAATTCCATGATGCCCGAAGCCATCGGCATGATGGTATCGCCAAGCCCCATCAGCGCGGAGCGGTAAATGTGCAGCATATAGAGGATAGACAGACAAATACTCATGATATTAAGATAGTGTATTGCCACCTGCGACGAGATCGACACTTCCTCCGCCGTGCCGGAAATAAACAGTGCGATGCCGTATTTTCCGAAAATCAGCACAAAAACCGTAATGACGACCGAGGTCAGCAAAGCGATCCACGTTGCGGAGTGCATACCCTTTTTCACGCGGTCTAAAAGCCCCGCGCCGAGATTCTGCCCGACATACGTCGTCACGGCGTAGCCGAACGAAACGGCGGCAATCTCCAAAATACCGTACAGCTTATTCGTTGCCGTAAAGCCCGCCACGAACAGCGTGCCGTAGCGGTTGACGACCGACTGCACCACCATGCCGCCCACGGCGATGATAACATTCTGTGCGGCGACCGGCGTACCGAGCCCCAAAAGGCGCTTTGCTATTTCCGGATTGAGCCGGAAATACTCTTTTTTCAGGTGGATGACCTTCACGTGCAGCACAGCGCGCAAACAGTAAAGCGCTGCAAAAAGCTGTGCGATGACCGTTGCGACGACCGCACCCGCAATGCCCCAGTGGAACACCATAACAAACAGCAGATCAAGCCCGACATTCAGAATAGATGCAATGACCATGGCATACAGCGGCGTTTTGCTGTCGCCGAGCGCACGCAGGATGCTTGCAAGCACGTTATACGCCATGATGATGGGTATACCCGCAAACATGATGCGCAGGTATGTGAACGCGCCGCCGATGATCTCCTCCGGCGTGTTCATGGCGCGCAGCACGGGTGCCATGGCGACTTGGCTCAGAATGACGGTCAAGATTGAAATGACCGCCGAAAGCGAGATCGTCGCGCCGATGGCGCGATTGAGGCCCTCGTGGTCTTCCGCGCCGAAACGCTGCGCCATGTAAATGGAAAAGCCCTGCGCAAAGCCTTGGATAAGCCCCAGCACGAGCCAGTTCAGCCAGTCCGCCGCACCGAGCGCCGCCAGCGCGTTTACGCCGAGCGCCTGCCCCACAATGGCGGTATCCACCACCGTGTAGAACTGCTGAAACACGTTGCCCAGCATCAGCGGTATCGCAAAGGTGAAAATCAGCTTCGCAGGGCTGCCTTTTGTCATATTTTGAATACGTTCTGTTTTTGCCATAAACCCCTCATGATTTCGCCGAAAGTTTTTCCGGCAATTTGTGAATACGAATGTAATATGTCACGCACAGCAGTGCCGCCGCGCCGAACCACGCGGAGACCTCTGCAATGCAGATGGAAAGAAAGCCCAGATTGAACACTTTAGAGAGCACGAGCACAACGGAAATGCGCAGAATTAGCTCCAGCGCGCCGGAGAGCATCGGCACCACCGTGTCGCCGAGACTTTGCAGGGAAAAGCGGTAGACGAACAGCAAACCCAGCACCCACATCATCGCACCGCAACACAGCAAATACGGATACGAAGCTTCGATGACCGCCTGCTCCACGCCGGAGACGAACACCGCCGTCAGCTGGCGGCCGAACAGAATCATTGTGCCGCCGATGAAGAAATCGACGATGAGCACCATCAAAATGCTGCGGCGCACGCCGACTTTAATGCGGTCAACGCGTCCCGCGCCGAGGTTCTGCCCGACATACGTGCCAAGGGATAACCCGATGATGTTGCACGGCTGTTCCGCAAGACCGAAGATTTTCGAGCCCGCCGTATATGCCGCCACAATCGTAGAACCTAAACCATTCACAATGCCCTGTAAGATCATACCGCCGATCGCCGTAATGGAATTCATAATTCCGACCGGCAAACCAAGCTTCAATAAGCCAAAAATAATAGACTTATCCATGCGCTTTTCGCCGGTTTTAAACCGCAAAACCGGCATACGGCGCAACACGAAAAGACACATCAGGCCGGAAAGCAGCTGTGCCAAAACGGTCGCCCACGCAGCGCCGGCCACACCCCATTTAAAGGCCATGACAAACAGAATGTCCAGCCCGATGTTCACTGCCGAGCTGATGAGAATGATAATGAGCGGCGACATGCTGTCGCCGAGCGCTCGAAGAATACTCGAAAGCGTATTGTAAAACACCGTCGTGAAAATACCGATGAAAATAATGCGGATGTACAAAAGTGCGTCGTCGAAAATATCGGTCGGCGTACCCATCAGTGTCATGAGCGGGCGCGAGAAAATGAGACTTAACGCCGTGATGACCGCCGCGCTCATAAAACCGAGGTAGCCCGCGTTCATCACCGTGCGGCGCATGTCGCTTTCGTCGCCTGCGCCGAAGCGTTGCGAAATCAAAATGGAATACCCGTGCGTCAAACCGTTGATGAAACCAAAAATAAAGAAATGTACCGAACCCGTGGAACCCGCTGCCGCAAGCGCGTTGACGCCTACACCGCGGCCGAGCACCATAGCATCCGCCACAGAGTATAACTGCTGAAACACATTGGCAACGAGCAAAGGCAGTGCAAATGCCAACAAAAGCTTTACCGGGCTGCCCTTCGTCATATTGCGAACCACAAAATTGCTCCCTTCAAAAGACACTTTGATTACCATTATATCGGATAAAATGCTGCAATTCAATGCCTGTATGTCGTTTTCGAGGGGTGTAAACGCCGAATTTTCCTATTCTTTTTTGGCTAATTTGACGCTATTTCGGCTTCAGCAACAAGCCGTGTAAAAAAGCAGCGCTATGCAAAAGCCGCACAGCGCCGCGTGAATTTTGTTCAATCAAACGATGTAATCGACCGCAACCGCCTTTTCGCGAACTGTCGCAACATAGGTCTTCACCGTGTTGCAGTGGTACGGGTCTTTCTGGTATTCTTCGAGCGCCTCGGGGCTCTCGAGCGTAACGGTCAGGCAGACGTCAAAGGAGCGCTCGGAGTGGAGGAAATCCGCACCGGCTTCCACGTCAAGTGCCTGCGGCACGCGGCCCTTCATCGTCATAAAAAGATCGCGCAGCTTTTCGCACTGCTCCTTAGAATTGTCCTTGAGCTTGATCATTAAAACATGCTTTACCATTTGAAAAACTTCCTTTCGGATAAAATTATTGCATAGCTAAAGAAAACCATGGTTAAAAGTTTTGCTCAAGCTTTTTCAAAAGCTTGCAGGTTCTTAGGGCAGCGCCCTACATCGCTTTCCGCAGAAAGCGACATCTTTTTGCGTTCGCAAAGTCAGGAAGGGAAGACGAAACTTCCGATGGACGTTTCGTCCGAGGGAAACCCTACTAAGGGGGTTCCCTATGAACTTGTAACACAAGTTCATAAAAATCGAACCCAGTCTTCCCCGAAAGGCGGCCAAAGCCGTCTTTAAAAAATCGGCTTATTCTATCTAACACCCGAAACCGCCCTGTCGAGCGCGCCCAAGTCCTTGTGAATCCGCACATCGCGCAGACCGGCGGCTTCAAACAGCGCCTTTACCGCCTGCCCCTGCGTCTCACCGATTTCCACGGCAAGCACGCCGTTCGGGTGCAATTTTTTCGCCCAAATATCGCAGATCGCGCGGTAGAAGATGAGGCCGTCCGCGCCGCCGTCCAGCGCCGTTTTCGGCTCTTTCTGCACTTCGCGCTGCAAAAGCAGCAGCTCGCTTGTCTCAATATACGGCGGGTTCGACGCGATGAAATCGAACCCATCCGGCAGCGTCTCCGCAAACGCTTTATCTAACATGTCGCCCTTTACCGCTGTCACCGGCAGCTCCGGGTAACGCGCCAAATTCTCGTTTAAATAGTTGAATGCGCCGTCGTACAGCTCCACTTCCGTCACTTCGGCGTGTGCTTCTTTCGCGATGGAAAGCCCCACCGCACCCGTGCCGGCGCAAAGGTCAAGCCCCTTCGGCAAATTCTCGGTTTTCGACAAACGCTTGCACACTGCTTCCACCAAAACAGCGGTGTCCTCACGCGGAATCAGCACGCCCTCTCCGCAGGAAAGCGTCAGGCTCATAAAGTCCCACTCGCCAAGCAGATATTGCAGCGGCTCGCCCGTTTTGCGCTTTTCGAGCGCGGAAAGCACCGCTTGCTCCGCTTCAAACTCCGCCGGCTTATCGCCGTGCAACAATAACTCTGTGCGGTTCGCGCCGCAGAAATGCTCCAAAAGGCACGCGGCTTCAAACGTCGGGTCTTCCGTGACGGGTTCAAGCGCCGTCTTCGCTGCGCGGTACAGCTCGCTCAGCGTCATCGGATAATATCCTCGCCGTTTTCCGGGATAACCGCTTTCATCGCCGCAATAGCGGCTTCCATCATCTTGTCGGTCGGCTCTTTTACGGTCAAACGCTGAAACCACAGGCCCGGCGCCGCAATGATGCGCGTCAGCACGTTATCGTACTTGCCGCAAAGCTTGATGAGCTCATAACCGATGCTGACAACGATCGGCAGGCACAAGAGCTTACAGAATGTGCGCAGGAACGGATTGGAAAACGGAATGAAAAAACCGATGATGATGCCTAGCAAAAGCATTAAGATCATAAAGCTGGAGCCGCAGCGCGGGTGGAAGCGCTTTTGCTTCCGCACATTTTCCACGGTGAGCGGCAGGTCGTTTTCATAGCAGAAAATCGTCTTGTGCTCCGCGCCGTGGTAGCGGAATGTGCGGTCAATCTCCGGCATTTTAGAGATGACAACAATGTACAGTACAAAAATGACGATACGTAAAAGGCCCTCAAACACCGAACGCCAACCACTGATGCCGTCGCCCGTGAGCACCATCAGCCCGTTAAAGAGCACCGCCGGCAAAAAGAAGAACAGCACACCGCCCACGGCGACGACCGCATTCATCACCTTGTCTCCGAATTTCTTTTCGAGCCACTTTTCAAATTTCGAGGGCTCTTCCTCTTCCTCGCCGCCCACTTTATCCGCCGAAAGCGTCAGCGCCTTCATACCGAGGCGCAGGGTATCCACCATAGAGAACACGCCGCGTATAAACGGCTTTTTCAAAATGGGGTATTTTTCGCGCAGCGACGGCGTGGAAACCTCCTCCGTTGTAATATTTCCGGCTTCGTCACAAAAAGCCGCTACGTTTTTCTTCGGGCCAACCATCAAAATGCCCTCAAGCAAGGCCTGCCCGCCGATAGATGTTACGCGTTTTGCCATTCTTTCTCCTTTTGCTTATAAACAATATTTAATCCTGTTTTCTCTCCACGACCTGCACCTGCGCGGTGGCGGTGGGAATCTGCGTTGTATTGGAAAGCTCGGGATTCATCTCAAGCTTTTTCATGGTCGGTATCGTGATGATGACCGTGGTGCCCATGCCTTCTTCGCTGTCAATATCAAGCGAGCCGGAGTGCAGCTCCATGATCTCATTTGCGACGGCGAGGCCGATGCCGTTGCCGCGCACATTTTGGTTTGCTTTGTAGAACTTCTTTTTGACGTTTGGCAGATGCTCCGCCGGGATGCCGCAGCCACTGTCCTTAATGATGACGCGGATAAACCCGTCGTCCTCATACGCGGAAACGCGCACCGTACCACCGGGATTCGTGTATTTCAAAGCGTTGTCGATGACGTTGATGAACACCTGCCGCAGGCGATTCACATCGCCCAAAATCGGCGAAAGCATCGTGTCTTCCTCATCGTAAATGAGGTTTTTATGCTCCGTTCGCGCGCGGTCGGTGAACATGTACACGGCCTCATCCAGCTCCGCTAAAAGATCGATCTTCTTGAGGATCAGCCGCATTCTGCCGCTTTGCATGCGGGAAAAATCCAGAAGCTCCTCCACCATGCCGGAAAGGCGTTCTGCCTCGCGCACGATGACGTTCATGCCCTTATCATACGTTTCGCGGCCGATGCCGCCTGTTTGCAGCGTTTCCGCCCAACCCTTGATAGCCGTCAGCGGCGTGCGCAGCTCATGCGAAACAGAGGAAATGAAGTCGTTTTTCATTTTTTCCGCTGTGCCAAGCTCTGCCGCCATGTCGTTGATGGAGTCGCACAGTGCGCCGAGCTCGTCGTCCTTCTCTTTCTTGACGCGCACATCAAAATCGCCCTTTGCGATTTTTTCCGCCGTAGCATTGAGTTCCCGAATGGGCGTGATAATAGACCGCACAAAATAGATGCCCGAAAGCGTGACGAGCACTAAAATGAGCACACCGATGCCGATCAAAACCAGCACGACATACGTAATCTGCCGGTCTGCGCGCTCCATAGAGACAATGTATCGCACCGCGCCGAGCACCGCGCCGTTTGCGCCGCGTGCCACGCGCGAGACGGCCATGACCTTCTCGCCGCTTGCGAGCTTGCCGATCCAATAGCCGTACCCGTTTTCGCTGTGCAAGGCACTTTCAAAATCGGGCTTGCTCTGGTTTTGGTCCGGCGCAAAGCCGGAGGAGGTAGACAAAATGCTGCCCGAACGCGAGACCGCCATGACCTCCATGAGGTCTTTATCCGGGAAATTTTCGGTGTAGCTTCTGGCTGCAGCGTTAAACTCGCTTACGGTTTTCATGCTGCTGGAAAGCACGGTGGGCAACTCGTCGCTGCGGCCGATGAGCGTCATTTGTATGCCGTTATAGGCATAGCTCTGCACAACGAAAGAAAGCGCCGCAATACAGGCTGTAAATAATAAAATCATCACACCGAGGCTGTTAAACAGCCAGCGTCTTGCGATACCTTTTTTGAACACGCGCTTTCCTCCTTTCTGTGCTTCTTTTCGTAGTTACCACTATTTTTAAATGACTTGCCCTGCAAGTCATCAGAAAACCCATGCAACTGGGTTTTCTGCGGTTCAACAGTCCACCGGACTGTTGAACCTACTTTCCTAGTTTTTTATTAGGCAAAAAGATTTCGTCGTCTGCGGACGACGCCTCAGGGCCTTGCCCCGAGATCCCATAAACTTTCTGAAGAAAGTTTAATCAAAGACTTCATTCGTTTGCTTTCACGCAACCTTTTGATTACTTATCCCACCGATAGCCGATGCCCCACACGGTGACAACATGTCTCGGGTTCGAGGGCTCGTCTTCGATCTTCATTCTCAATCTGCGAATATTCACGTCTACGATTTTTTCCTCACCGACATATCCGCTGCCCCAGACGTGCTTTAGAATTTCGGAGCGTTTTAACGCCTTACCGGCATTTGAGATGAAGTATTCCATAATCTGAAACTCCACCTGTGTCAGCTCCACGGGGTTGCCGTCTTTTGTGAATGAGCGGTTGCGCAGGTTCAGCACGAAGCGGCCGGAGCGCAGCTCTTCGGAGAAATTCGGCTCTGCGGCTCTCGTAAACTGTGCCACACGGCGGTAAACGGCGTCCACGCGCGCCACGAGTTCTGAGGGGCTGAACGGCTTCGTCACATAATCGTCCGCGCCCATCATCAGGCCCGTCACCTTGTCCATTTCCTGTGTTTTCGCCGTCAGCATAATGATGCCGATGGTCGCGTTTTTCTGTCTTAATTCCTTACATACGGCAAGGCCGTCCAGACTGCCGGGCATCATGATGTCCAGCACGGCCACGTCAAAATCGCCGCCGGCCTGCTCGTACACGCGCAAGGCTTCCTCACCGCTTGCGGCTTCCACGCAGTCGTACCCCGCGCGCTTTAAATTGATGACCACAAACTCGCGGATATTCTGCTCGTCCTCTGCCACCAATATCTTTTTCATGTTCGTTTCCCCTTTCTGTCCCCCATTTTCAGTCTATATTTATTCCAACACTTCAAATCCGCTTTGCAGCGTTTTTTCGTCGCTTTCCGCCATGGAATCGTCCAAAATGCGCAGCACATACACGCGCCCGGCGGAGCTGCTCAACAGAATATCTTCGTCATCCTGTTCTTTTTCCGCCCAGTCCTCCTCCGTATATACCCGAATGGAGAACTTGTCCTCCCGACCGAGGTAATTGCCGTTAAAGCCGATCTGCGTATACGTAAAGAATGTCGCTGTGCGGGTCACGGTGTCATTTTGGCAGCCGTAGTTATCCTCGCTGCTCGGCAAAAACAGGTTGTAGTTTTCCGCCGTATTCAAAATACTCGTGCACACCGGCGTCAACGTGTTGTCCTGTAAGCTATACGTGTTCCACGTGATGACATACCCGGTGGAATCTGCCGTCGTTTCGCTGCCGTTTATCGTCAACTCCGCCGTTGGAATTTCCAAAATGCCGTCCTTATTCACATCGCGCGAGACCGCTGCGGCCGCCGTTGGCCGATCCGTCGCGTTTTCTTCGTTTGACAGCGGCGAAATGAGTCTGTCCGACGCTTCGTCATACCCAATGACCTGCGTCAGCATGCGCCCGTCCGCTTTCACGCCGTCCAGCACCGCTGCGCGGCGCCAGGAATTTACCTGCGAAAAGCTTACGGAGGTGTAACGCGTCACTGCCGCATCGAGCGGCACGGTTTTGGAGACATACGGCTGGTCGCCGTCAAAGCGGTATAACCCGCCAAGCGCCATAATCTCCTCTCCGCTCGTCTGCGCCGCCTGCAAAACGAACAGCTCTTTTATATTGTCGCTGTCAAAATCCGTCAGCAGCATTTCGCT
>OLPQ01002235.1_pt1 | contig 11705 bp, 12 predicted proteins | sample 1672451 | NCBI WGS metagenome assembly OLPQ01 (sample SAMEA3136687, study PRJEB25190) | human gut metagenome | biome: human gut; feature: human-associated habitat; material: faeces | place: Austria | collected 2013
ACTTCACTTATATGAAATCTCTCGGAAGCTATTATTCGGAAGAAAATGTCCGTATCCGTCTGGCTAAAAATCGTAGCAAAGTGAAAGCTCTAAAATATCTGTCCAGAGAAGCTCGCCTGTATATCAATATCTCCACTTATGTTACAACTGGAAATCGAGAAGGATTTGAACGCTGGGCAAAACTCAATAATTTGAAGGAAGCGGCCCGCACCTTCAACTATCTTTCTGAAAATAACCTGCTGAATTATGAAGATTTCCAGCAACATGTTTCTGATGTTGATGCTTCTGTTAAAACGGCTGATCAAAGAATAACGCAAATCAACAATGAGCTGAGCACGCAGAAAGTCATTCAAAAACACTGTGATTCTTACCGGCTTTGCCGTAAAGTGATTGAAGATTGCAGATCTGCTAAAAATCCCAAAGCATACCGAACCAAACATCAGGCAGAATACCAGCCCCACGATTCGCTAAAAAAAGAGCTTCAGGATCTCGGTGTCACCAAAATCCCAAGCTCTAATAAAATCCAGAAGCGGATTGAAAATCTTGAATCTGAACAGGATGCTACTGTCCGGGAAAAACAGGAATTGCAGAAAAAGCAGAAAACCCTAGAGATCATTCAGCAAAATTTCACTGCACTGCTCGATGCTCCTGAGATCAGTTCTGACTTACTTCAGGCAAAACGGGAATCTGTTTCTGTCACAAGAGATAAATGAAATTGCACTGACAACCCAATTATTCTCTTCCACATCATCCCAAGGTTTCAGCCCCATTTCCTCCCAGGTGACACCATACGGTGCACCTCAGGAGGTATAACCGGCAATAAAGAAAAATCTGTCATCTTTCAAGATTTCTTCTTTAGCCAGATTATCTCTTGTTTCTTTTTTCTGTTTTGCTCGCCTCTGCTGCTTCTTTTGTTTCGCAATCCTTCTTTCTTTAATACGCCTACTGCGTGACTGATACTGGGTTTGCTAAATCCCATGTGCCGGGCAAGGTCAATAGAACGCACCATACCACTTTTCTTTTGTAATACAAGTATAGCTTCCAAATAATCTTCTCCGGATACATGAAGTTTCATAATCGCCTCCTTTACTGAACCAATTTCCAGCCCGTTGTTTTATGACGAATATTGATAAAATCCGCATAAATACCAGATTGCATTTTCAATTGTTCGTGCGTTCCACGCTGTGTAATTTTTCCATCTGCAATTACTACAATCTGATCCGCATTTTTGACTGTTTTCAAGCGATGGGCAATCGTAATAACCGTTTTACTTTCTGTCAAACTTTCAATGGCTGCCTGTAAATCGGATTCATTTTCAGGATCAACACTGGAAGTTGCCTCATCCAAAATAACGATAGGTGCGTCTTTCAAAATCGCTCTGGCAATGGAAATACGCTGTTTTTCACCACCAGAAAGAGTTGCACCACTTTCACCAATCACAGTATCATAACCTTGGGGCAGTGCCATGATAAAATCATGGCAACAAGCTTTCTTAGCAACCCGGACAACCTCATCGTGACTGGCATCCGGCTTTCCAAAACGGATATTATTTTCAATCGTATCAGCAAATAAATAAACATTCTGAAAGACAATGCTGAAATTAGAAAGCAATTTATCTAACGTATAATCTCGTATATCCGTACCGCCTAAAGTAATACTTCCAGACTGTACATCCCAAAATCGTGCAATTAAACTACACAATGTTGTTTTTCCACTTCCTGATGGTCCGACTATTGCTAGCGTTGTTCTGCTTGGAACGGAAAGATTAATACATCGGAAAATTTGATGTTCACCATATGAGAAGCTAACATCCTTTAATTCAATATCCATATTTGGAGGCGTTATATTTTGTCCCGATAAATCCATAATCGGCGTTTCATCAATCTCATTTATTTTATCAATCGAGCTTTCAATGAGACGAAGCGCAAATGATTTACCGCCCGCTTTTTCTAATTCACTAAAAATCAAAAATGAAGCCACACACATCAATAGGCAATACACAAGTGTCATACTGCCTTGCAAATAAAACAAAATAGAACAGAACATAATAGATACACTTATTAATCTTAACACAAACTGTTGTGCAGCACCATAAGGAATAAAAACAGTTTCCAGTTTTGTATTACGAACCCTGCTTTCTTCTATGGCCTGTTTCATTTTTTGATTGGAGTTACCACCAAGATTAAATGATTTTACAATATTCATTCCTTGTATGTACTCTAATGTAGCACCAACCAAATCTTCCTGTGCACGTTGCCTTTCCAGCGATATTTTCTGTGATTTTTTCTGCATCATTGAATTGCATACCAAAAACAGAAGAATTCCCAAGCAACATAAAGAACCTATGCGCCAGTCAAAGAAAAACATCACGATAGTAATAACAACTACATGAACAAATCCGTGAACAACTGTAATTAAAACAGACGGTGCGTTATTTTCCACATCTCCAATTGTTGTAGTAACAGCCGAAGTCAGCTTTCCAAGACTATGATCGTTAAAATACCCCATCGGCATATATTTCATGCGATCACCCACATGAATCCGCTTTTCCGCACACATATAATAACCAACCTTCGTTTGCGAAAAATCAGAAATATAACTGCAATAAATTTTCCCCAATATGCCGATAATCAGAAGTAATAACGTAAATACTATTATTTGCAATGTCATTCCTTCCGTTAAACCAATTAAAATCAAAAAAAGCGCAGCAATCTGAAACATATCAAAAATGGAGTGCAACAGACTGAAAGCAACAGATTTCTTTAATACTCCCTGCCAATTTCCTGCAAAGTCATATATTTTTCTCAATGCGGTAAGCATCTGTCTGCACCTCCTTCATCACGGCTACCAATATGAGCCATCCACATTTGTTTATATAGTGGGCAAACCTCAAGCAACTCCTCATGTGTTCCAGTCGCTTCTATCCGACCGTCATTTACCACAACAAGCTGGTCTGCCCCTGTTACAGTGTAAAGACGATGTGCAACCATAATCAACATTTTCCCTCGAACCAAATTTGAAATTGCATCCTGCACTAAACTCTCATTTTCAGGGTCAAGGTAAGCGGTCGCTTCGTCAAAAATTACAATCGGTGCATTCTTGAGCATTGCCCGCGCAATCGCTACTCGTTGCCGTTCTCCGCCTGACAAATGTCCTCCTGCACTGCCAACAACTGTTTCATAGCCATGCTCCAGCTCTACAATAAAATCGTGACAACCGCATTTTTTGGCTGCTTCCTCTACTTCATCATCTGTTGCCGTAAGACGACCCATTCGGATATTTTCACGCACACTCACATCAAATAAGTAATTATCCTGTGAAACATAAGATACATACGATGTGAGTTGTGAAAGCGGCATTTGCCGAATGTCCTTGCCACCCAACGTGATTTTGCCTGATGTCACTTCCCAAAAACCAGTAATAAGTTTCGTAATGGTGGATTTTCCGGAACCTGACGGTCCCACAATCGCAGTCATAGTGTTAGGGCGAAATATAAGATTAACATGACTCAAAACAGGCTCTTCCACATTTTCATCATAGGAAAAAGAAACATCCTGAAATTTTATCGTTAAATCCTGTATGTCGGTCTGTATAGAAGGGCGCTTCATTTCGGGAGCCGACAGCAAACTACATACAGCGCCTATTATCGTTCCTAGCTGCGCTACACTATCCGTAAATTTGATTGCCGCTAAAATTGGCCCAACAATTCCAAGTGATAAAATCATCACGGTTAAAAAAACAGGAGCAGAAAGGATTCCTGCTTTGTAAAGGATTCCTCCGACCGGTAAAATAGCAATCCACACACTTGGCCAGATGGTATTGCTCATCGACATAAAAAGCTGTGTGTCCTTCATCCAGCCAACCGCATAATCGGCGTTATCTTTCACAGAATCAGAGTATCTTTCATAAGAATTTGCAGATTGATTAAATGCTTTTATTACCTCAATCCCATTCACATACTCAACGACTGTTGTATTCATTTTCTTAACCCGTTTTATAAGCCCAGAAAACCGTTCCTCATAATTTTTTGCCATTCCCATATAACAGAAAAATCCTATGGGCAACGTAACTAGTGATAAAAGAGCCATACGCCAGTCTAGAACAAAAAGATAAACAAGCATACATACTGGCACAAACAAATTAGATGTCATTTCAGGAACTAAATGCGCAAGAATCGGCTCCATACTTTCCACCCTATCCACAATCGTGTCTTTAAAACTACCCGATGATTGATCCAAGATATAGCCCATCGGAACCCGTGACAGCTTATCTATAATCTGCATTCGAATCTCTTTCAATGTATAAAATGTTGCCGTATGTGATACAGCAGTTGAAAGATTCGCAAAAATAATTTTCAAAGAAAATCCGAGCAACACCATCATGCACCAAAAGGCATAAATAGACATCTCCCTTATACCTTCCAGCAGATAAAGCATAATTCTGGCAATTGCAAAATACGGAATCATACCAGAAGCAACGCCCAAAATAGCAAGCAGAATTGACAGCACAAACTGATTTTTATGCGCACGCATAAAACCTAATAACTGTTTTGCAATTTCTGATTTATTCATTTTCCTTACCTCCCATGTAGAATCTGTTGTCACAAGCCATATCACACAGTAAATCATCATGAGTTATAATGATAATGGTTTTTCCTTTCTGGGCAAGGAATGTTACCCATTTTGAGAGACTTAGTACACCTTCTCCATCCATTCCACTTGTAGGTTCATCTAAGATAATTATATCGGCATCCGAGCAATATGCGGCAGCTATTGTTACTCTCTGTTTTTCGCCACCAGACAAAGACGCTGGATGCCGATCCTTTAATGCGGTCAGATGAAAGGCATCCAACGCATCATAGGCACGATTTCTCAAATCCTCTGTTACCTTTTTACCTAATACCAGCTCATTCCCGACACTATCCGCATAAATCTGATAATCCGCGTCCTGCATAACAAGATAACTGGATGCACGACGCTCTGCGCAAGATAATACCTGATTTTCTCTTTTTATTGTTCCGACCTTTTGTTTTAACAGTCCACACAAAATTTTGCAAAACGTAGTTTTCCCTATTCCATTTCTGCCAAGAATGGCAGTAACAGTCCCGGCAGGAAAGCAGCAAGACAAGTCTTCAATTCCCCACACAGCTTTTTTATACCGAAAAGAAATTCCCTCCACAGTCAAATCTTTATCAGCAGATAAAATCTGTCGATGCGGTCTTTGTACATATTCAGCCAAATCCGGATGTCGGATGCCCCACTCAATCAAATCACTACAAGTAAGCCGTTCAAACTGGGCTTTTGTCCATTTATTTACCAATCTGCCGGCATCAATATGCAAATATACATCCGCAATAGATAAAAACTGATGCAGACGATGTTCACTGATAATAATGGTTGTACCATTCTGCTTTATCTCTCCCAAAATTTCAAGCAAGATTTTAATTCCGCCCCGATCCAAATTAGAAATTGGCTCATCCAATATCAATACAGGCGGAGCGAATACAGTGGCGGCAGCAATCGCCACACGTTGCTTCTGCCCACTGGATAATTCATTGACTTTTTTCTCCAACAGGGACTCTATTTCAAGTCTCTTCGCGCACTCCATAACCTGCGGTAATATTCGTTCGGGAGACAACCCAATGTTTTCAGCAGAAAATGCAATTTCATCAAGTACCTTTCCCATAAAAAACTGGCTTCGAGGGTCTTGAAAGACTACTCCCAGTGTTGCAACCCTTTCTTCCGGTGTGAAACTGCTGGGAAAACCATTATTTACTATAACACGGCCTTTTAACTGCCCTTCGTAAAATCCAGGAACTAACCCGCTAATCAGGTGGAGAATAGTACTTTTTCCAGCTCCAGAACGTCCGCACAGGACAGCGCACTGACCCTTTTCAATTTTAAAAGAAATATCTTCTACCCCGGTCAGGAGCATTCCCGCATCTTCCCGTCCATAATGAAAGGAAACGCTTTCTAACTCAACCAAGTTCTCACCCCCAACATAACACCAATGCAACCTAACACAAATCCCAAAATTGCCAAAATGTCCTTGTAAGTAAAACCAATATTGTATATGCAGGAACGGGGATTAGATGAATCCAATCCCCGCAGCTCCGCAGATGCCCCAAGTTCAGTAGATAATTTCAAGCATCGAACCGTCAAGGGAACGAAAAAACATTCATATGCCATAATAGGATTCTTTAGGATACTCCACCAAGTAGGGAAAATACCCCTTGCACGTATTCCGTTCCTGATAGATAACATTTCTTTTTCTATAACTGGAAAAAAACGAATCAATATACACAACATTACCAATACATTCTTAGGAACATGTATTCGCTGAAAACTATACATCATGCGGCTCGGATTTGCATACAGAATCGGTGCAGCCACCATCGTCAGCGGTATAGCACGTGCAAATGTGCAAATAACAACATACATAATCCCCATAATAGGAGCCGTCAAATAAGCTAACAACAACATAATAATATATGTCATAATAAAGCCTGGAGCTTTCTCCCAATATCCTGCTACACACATATACAAGGCGCATAGAACCACTAGACCATGTATTTCCGCGTTGCTTTGAAATACAAACCAAAACAGAGTAGCACTGATTAAAACAATTAAGTGTGTTCTAATGTCCAGTTTTTCCATTGATTACACCAGTTTTGCCTTTTTAATATGCTTTTTCAAGAAATAGCAGCCAATCAAATAACCAACAATGGCAAATACTATCGTTATAACACTAATGAGCGCAACCATAGCGGGCGAACCATAATATACAAGCGTTTCAAGTCCTTCTTCCGTATAAGAATCGGCTAGACTTGCAAGATATTGATCTTTGAACAGATAAAGCGGAATTGCACTACCAACAGCATACAGAACCCAGTACACAATATAACCAATTCCATTTCTAATCGGATTCTTATATGTATTCTCGCCCAACATAAGCAACTCACAAATCACACCAACAATTAGTTCAACAATCAGAAACCAACCAGAACCAAAAAGCAACATCATAAGACCAGAAAATAATGCGGTTACAAAGAGAGTTCCTGTTTTTGCTACTTTGTTTGACATAACAACATACAAAGGAGCGCAAAAGAGTGCCATGACTCCAACATATGCCAGATAGTTAAATGCCGGTGTCGCAACCATCATAATAACCATCTTAACTACAACCATAACAACAAGGATTGCCACATTAAATATGGCCAAAGTAATAATGTCTTTCATTTTTAATTTGTTTCCCATGACAAATTTCCTCCTAAAAAATAGTGCGGTCAGTCCTCACTAACCGCAATTAGAATACAACATAATCTCGTTTTTTTCCTTCCCAAACAGCCAAATTCTATCCAAAAAGCCATTTATTTGTTTTTTGCCCGATACGCTCTCGGAGAAACACCTATCACTTCTTTGAACGCAGTCGAGAATTTGTTTGGATTCTCATAGCCAAATTCCCCAGCAAGCTCTGTAATGGACATATCTGTTGTCGTTAAAAGTTTTGTTGCGACCTGCATTTTGTATTCTCGTCTAAAGGCATGCACCGGTTTTCCATAAACAGCCTTAAAACAATCTTTCAACATAGTAAGACTTAATCCGTATTGCTCGGCAAGTTCTGGCAAAGAAATTTTTCTATCCAACTGTTCCATCAAAGCCGATTTCAACGCCTTTACTTTTGCAATTGTCTCGCCAGAATAGTATGCAGAGGTTTCAATATTATCCTGCGTTGATAAATTAGACAACAAAAAGAATATCTCCAGTGCTTTCAAACGCAAATAACCAAGATTACCTCTATAGGTACAATCACAAATTTCTTCAAATACATGTAATAATTCAGGGGGCGTTTTCATTACTACACAGCATTGTTCGTAACAAAATTTCTGAATAAGTCCAGCGAAATCAATCTCAATCCCAATAACCGGAGCATGAAAACATTCCCCTATGATGTCGGTATTGATAATAAGGGCCACCCCTTCATAAATTCCCGTAGGAAATATAGGCTCATTTCTTTGTGAGTTTATGATGCTCACAGCAAGGTCATTCTCACCTAAATATGTCATAAATCCTCGCTTATATTCACATTCGTATCGCCCCGATCTACAATATGCAATTTCAATTATATGAGGAAGTGAATTTTTTCGTTGAAAGCAGGAATTAGCATAAAAAGTCGTATAAGCCAAATCAATGCCCTGAAAAAGATGGTAACAATACATTGTACCATCCGGTGTATTGCAGTCAATTTGATATTTCGTCACATTTTGAGTCTTTTCAAGAACAACTACACCCGAATCAAAAAGTCCATAATTTTCTTCGATTTTTTCATACATAATATTAAGCACTCCATCATTTTCACAGTCAAAAGTTAGTGGTATCTAATCGTAAGTATATATTATTTATCTATCGAAGTCAATTTATCAACAATGTGAACTTCCGAAAATAAATCCCCTAAATGTAGGATTTCCCCCAAACAACCAGGCTAAATTCACCTGTCGTGCCTATTTATAGACTTATTCAGTCCTGTTTTACTCATCCTCTGATGTCTCTCCTGAGGTAATAAATGCCAGGATCTCTCCATAAGAACGGCTGCTGTTTTTCATCGCTTTTAACAGTTCATCTCTCTGATATGCCATTCTTATATCGTACAGTTTTTTTAATTCATCAACCGCTTTTTCATGTGCTTCTTTCGTTTTTGCAACCTTTGCTTCTGCCTGTTCAATCTTGTATTCCAGGGTCTGTTCGCTGCTTCTTCTCATTCTTGCCATATCTTTTTTATCCTTTGTTTTTCTTACTTGCTCTGTAGGATTTTTCGATTTCTTTCGCTTAATGCCGTACATTACCTTCGTTTAAACCAAAGGCATCCAGTATGGTTTTCTGGGTTGCGGTGACAGCATGCTCCAGACGATAAACGCCGTCAAGCTGACGTATCATTACTATCTTTTCCAGTTCTTTTAATGCTGCTGGAACTGTTAGTTAGTTCGGTCTTTTCAACATTTTTTCGCTTTTTTCTTTTAATGCTAATAGATCCTGCTTCGCAGAATCAGGGCAATAAACTGGATAAATACCTTTAATGACAATGCTTCATCACTATATACTCGCATGCTTTTATTTCCAAGATAAGATTTGTCACTGCGGAACAGTTTTTCTGATGCATCTCTGCTTTTATATAACTCAATTGCTTCCCGTGCGTCATATTTTCTGATGAAACAATGGCAAAATATCCTGCCGGAGACAGTTCCTTTTCTACTGCTGAAGCGTTCTCTTCTGCAAGCTTCAGCGTCTTCCTATCCTTTTCAAAATTCAGGTAAAAATACTTCATGATCTCTGGCCCAAATGCTACACATTCTTTCCCAACACATCCGTCTAGATATTTTTTCAGCCGGCGTATCTTCTGCTTGATCTCCTGTTTTTCACCATATGCTTTTCCATCACTGTAGTAAATGTGGATATTTCTTTTTTTCGCATCCCCTTCGTATAACAGGTTCCTGACAGTTGTTCCATACAGATCATCTGCTTCAGCTCATTCAATAAACTCAACAACTCCATTTTCATCTCCCTTAATTATTAATCTTGAAAACATTTTGATATCTTCTTACAAAGAGTACATGCGTTTTCCTTATTTTCCGTGCAGGTTATGTGATTACCCTTTACTATGCTTAACTGCATCATGATTGTGCTTAATACTTAAACCAATTTCCCATTCAATATTTTTTCTCTTTATAACAATATCTCTAACATCACCTTTTACACCTTGACCATCTTTTTGAAATTCAAGAGTAAGCTCGTCACTATCAACTTCTGCCATTCTCGGCTCAAGTTCTAATACCATATCAATAGCAGCTCCAGCAGATGTCATAAATATTTCCTGCATATCTTCATCCATTAAAGACCATGCTTTTTCATTTGCTACCAAACTGGAATTCTCAACAATTCTTGTTTTTCTTAACTCAGCTATTGCTTTATATAAAGTTTGCATCCAAGCATATTCATATGCTCTACCTTGATCATTACTCTTTGTGCTCACTTTCTTCTCATTAACCTCCTTTGCATCAATAACCTCTCTGTCGATTTCAACAGAAGAGCCTTTTCCTTCAAGATACAATTTAATTGCTATCGCAATCTCATACGCTAAATTCACAGGAACCGCATTACCGATCCATTGATGATACTTTAATTTAGAAATATCAGCAATGATAGTATCTCTTGTTGTTCCAAACAACTCTGTTCGTGCATCAACCGGTACTAGTAATCTCATAAACGGACAACAGTACTTTTCAAATGCATGTGTTATTTTTTGCATCGAAGATTGATCCATAAATGATAAACTTGAACATAGCAACAAATAAATGTAATGCAAATGTTTATTTTCCAAATTATCTTTTAAAACAATACACCGATCATCTTCAATGTCAAATGGGTAATACTCTGGATGTTTTGATTTTCTATATTTTATAATTTCATAATAATTACCTATGACGCTACTTAACTTATCATATTTTAAAGAATGCTCTGCCTCGCCACGTTGTAATTCATCTAAATCTTCATCAATAAATATATCAAGCACATCGTCTTTAGAAACCAAATGATCATCCATATATAAACAACGTAATTCAATATAATCCGCCCATCGGTTTATCTCGTTCTTACTCCACTTTGGTACTTTTAATTGTTTATCTGTCTTTATCATAATTATCATTTATTTTCCAAGCAATTTTTTTAGCTGTGCAAGCGTTTCTGGATCAGATGCTAATTGCTGTAAAAGGTCTGAATTACTATTATCTTTTCCAAAGTTTGCTTCTAAACCACCCCCGTTATATGTCGATACCCTAAATAATCCAAAACATCTTCACGGCTAGCATATACAATGCAAGGTACTTCTTCCGGAATATATTTTGCACCAGAAACAACTGAATTTATCGATTGTATCCTAACTTTAGTTAATTCTGAATCATTTAATAACTTTAATGCAGCTAAACGTCTATTTCCTTCTACAACAATATATTTATCCGTTCCTTCTTTTACTACCAATAATGGCTCAGCTTCTGAATATCCCGTCTCTCCTATAGAAAGCATCAATTCAGTAACATTCCCATATTTAACCATATAATCTATAACTTTATTTTCATCTGTTACTCCCTGTAATCGCATTGGCAGTCTTGGATTTTGAGCATCAAATTTTAGATTATTAAGTTTAATCGTTATTTTTTCTTTATTAGCCATAAAAACCTCCCGCATTCTAAATTATTAGTAGACACTATTATGATTACCACAGCCATCAAAAGCAACTATCTATCCCTGCATCGTTCAAAAATCTAACTTTGTGTCAAATGAATTATTGACCGTTGAATTTTATAGACATTGCTACGAAATTAATATAAATATCATAGCACAAAATATCCTTTGTTACTATATGCAAAACTTTATATATTATGAAAAAACAAGGTTTCTTACGTCACTCTTTTGAACTATACCGATCCGATCTTCCAAAGGTGTAAATAAGGTGTAAATTATTCGTCAATCATCAAAAAATCCTTTAAACTCAAGGCTTTTGACCATTTCCTTAAACACTGCCATGACATATAAATAAAATTTTTATCATATGATTTTCTCCTTGTGTTATTGAAAGATTGTGTAATTTGAACCCTCTATGTTCTCAATCACTTAATGATATATTTTGTTCCTCTGCCTTTTCCTTCAACTGCA
>OLPQ01002240.1_pt1 | contig 11692 bp, 10 predicted proteins | sample 1672451 | NCBI WGS metagenome assembly OLPQ01 (sample SAMEA3136687, study PRJEB25190) | human gut metagenome | biome: human gut; feature: human-associated habitat; material: faeces | place: Austria | collected 2013
CAGCTGCCGGAGCGGTGCTTAAGCCGCAAGGCGGGAATTGTGCGGTGTTGCCCTTATTAAATAGAAGTGTACCATAAAATGCCCGGCAACACAAGCGCAGACAGGGGAAAAGGGGGCTACAGGCCGTAATCTTCCAGTTTTTGCTGCAATTCGGCTTCGGTATAAATGCTCACGCCCTGCTGCAATGCCAGGCAGTCCGGCTCCGGCAGCAGGCGGGTGTATACATCGTACTGCGCCAGGGGACCGGTGCCGTCCGGGGTATACAGGGCCAGCCGCCCGGCGTTATCTTTTAACAAGTATTGCGCCTGCGGCTGTTGTTTTTGCACCGGAACAAAAAACACTGTTACGGCTGCGGCAATGCACAGCAGCGCCAGCATGGCCAGCCCCAGCAGGTAGCGGCGATAGCCCCGCGGCAGTTGGTAACGCATGGGCAAAAACCTCCCTCTATTTTGTGGTATTCGCAAATTTCACAAATCAAATAGTACGCTCCTGCAAGCAGTATGCCCGGTTTGGCGGCACCCAAACCGTAAAAAAGTGAAAATTGTTTGCCTGCTACTGTACTTTTGGCAATACTTTGTGATATAATTCATTCTATGGCTTTATGCCCATCTGCGTGACCGCGCTGTGCGGCCGCGTATCAGTGCAGGCGCAGGCAGGCTTCGCGCCTGCCGCAATTATCCCAAAGGAGGCGGTCCCCATAGACCCCAAACAGGAACGGCACATTTCCATGCAAAGTGCAAAAAGCCCGGAAACAGCCGCAACTTCCGCCCAAAAGAAAAACGGAAAAAAGAAAAAAAATAAGCCGCGCCGCAGTATATTCGGCACCATCATGCGGTTCATTGGCTGCCTGCTGTGCGTTTGCGTCATGGCGGCCAGCGCCGGTGCGGTGCTGCTTTCGCTGTATGTGGTGCAGGTGACCGAGGACCCGGATGGCAAGCTGGACCTGGATGAGCAGAAGCTCAAACAGACCTCCATTGTGTATGACCGCGACGGCAACGAGGTGAACACCTTTGCTGGCGAAAATAACCGCATCTGGCGCGATATTTCGGCCATGCCGGAAAATCTGCAGAACGCAGTCATCGCCGTTGAGGATAAGGATTTTCGCAGCGAGCCCGGCATCAACGTCAAGCGCACCATTGCCGCTGCCCTGAACGAGTTTACCGGAAACGCGCTGCTTGGCTCCAAGCAGGGCGCTTCCACGCTGGAGCAGCAGCTGGTCAAAAACCTGACCGGTGATAGTGAACAGGACATTCTGCGTAAGGTGCGCGAGATTTTCCGCGCGTTGGGCCTTTGCAACCGCTACAGCAAGGAAACCATCCTGGAAGCTTACCTCAATACCATCCCGCTGACCGGCACCATCTATGGCATGGAAGCCGGCGCGCAGGAGTATTTTGGCAAGAGCGTGGAGGAATTGAGCCTGGCCGAATGCGCCGAGCTGGCTTCCATCACCAAGAATCCCAAGAGCTTTAACCCGGCTACCAACCCGGAAAATCTGCTCAAGCGCCGCAACCATGTTCTGGCTTTGATGCGCAACCAGGGATATATTACTGATGAAGAGTGCACTGCTGCACAGGCGGAACCCATCACCCTGGCCGAGAGCAAATCGGCCACCGAAAAGGTCACCCGTACTTCCCGCAACTCTTATTTTGACGACGCTTTGTTTGCGGATGTCACCCAGGCAATCATGGAGCAGGAAAGCTGCACCCGTGCCGAAGCACAGGATAAGATCTTCTCCGATGGCCTGCGCATCTACTCTACCTTGGACCAGAAAGCACAGTCTGGCATGGAGCAGGTCATGCTGAACGAGGACACCGGCGACGGCGAGCTGTTCCCGGCCCTGTGGCACGAGGAAGAGGTTTCTTCCGGTATCCCGGCGGACAGCGAGATTACCTATGACGAGAGCGGCCTGCCGCTGAACCCGGACGGCTCTTCTGTGTTCACGGACGATGATGTGCCGGTCTATGCCGATAAGGAAAACACCACCCTGAAAACCAGCCAGGATGACAACGGCAACCTGATCTTCTATGAAAGCGTGCGCACCCAGGCGGCTATGGCGTCCATCAGCATGGAGGATGGCCACCGCGGCGAGATCGTTGCCCTGGTTGGCGGCCTGGGCGAAAAGAAAGTAGACCGCGGCACCAACCGCGCCACGCTGCCCCACCAGACCGGCTCCACCATGAAACCCATTGCTGCTTATTGCTTGGCAGTGGACAGCAAGATCATCAACTATTCTTCGCCCATGGCGGATACGCCGTATTACCTCAAGAGCGACCATCAGGTGCTGGATACCGACCGCTGCCTGAAGCTTGGCCTTTCTACTGACAAGTATAATGCAACCAACCAGTCCCGCGATGATGTGTGGCGCGACTGGCCCACCAACTATGGTGGCGCAGGCGGCGATGGTGCCACCATGCTGGTGTATGATGCACTGCGCCGCTCTTACAACACCATTGCGGTCTGGATCGGTTCCTATGTCGGTGCGGAAGAGCTGTTCAGCTTTGCGCATGATACCCTCAACTGCACCTATCTGGATCCCGAACATGACGTTGACCTGGCGCCTCTGGTGCTGGGCTCCCAGAGCCAGGGCCTGACGGTTGTGGAGCTGGCTGGCGCTTACTCCATTTTCAATGACGGCAAGTTTACCACCCCGCACTACTGGACCGAGATCTATGACTCGGACGGCAACCTGTACCTGGATAACAGCAAGCGCGTTACCACCGTGCAGGCCATTGACCCTGCAGCCGCTACCATCATGAACCGTCTGCTGAGCAACGTGTGGAAAAAGCCCGGTACGGCAAACGGCATGAAGCCGGAAACCGAGGGCATTGATACCATCGGTAAGACAGGTACGACCAGCGACTTTAAGGACTATACCTTCGCCGGTGTTTCCCCATACTATTCCACCGCTGTGTGGTGGGGCTATGATAAGCCTTACAGCATGTGGGGTGTGGATGGCACCCTGGGCAACAACGGTAAACCGACCCAGCGCGCCTTTAAGCGGTATATGGAAGCTGCCCAGGCCGATAAGCCTGCCAAGGACTTCTATTATGATGACTCCGTTGTGCAGAAGCAGTTCAGCACCTCCACCGGTGCGATCGTATCCGGCGGCGGTGAGACCGGCTACTATACTGAGGACAACCTGCCGGATGACAGCTACGCAACCCTGACCGACCCCAGCGTGAACACGCTGGACCCGGCGGCAGGCTGATCGCGTAAAGTTCCAATAGTCTGAAAACTCAATAAGCCAGATCGGGCACAGCAGTTTACAAAGCTGCTGTGCCCGTTTGTTGTATTGGAATGGAGGACATGCTATAATGGCAGCAGCGAGAACCATGCGGGTGAGGAGAAAATGCACGGCCCTTTTGCGGCCTTAATAAGGCGGGCAGAAGCGTATCAAATGCACGTGCACGAATGAAAGACATACTTCCACCGTATAAAAACAGATAAAAGCACGGGAAGATTCCACCGCACCAACAGGCCAGTTGTGCATCATGCTCAAATACACAACATTTTTTCTAAAATGCTTGCAAGCCGCGCACACTTGTGGTATGATTATCCCCGTTGTGAATACACATGTACATAGGAGGGAAACAACATGGGCGAGCGCCGTTTTTTGCTGGTAGATAGCTCCGCTTTGCCGGATGTGTTCCTTAAGGTACTGCAGGCCAAGGAGCTTCTGGCTTCCGGCAGCGTGAGCAATATTTCCACGGCAGCGCGTCAGGCGGGCATTTCCCGCAGTGCGTTCTATAAGTACAAGGACTATGTGTTTGACGCCGAAACCGGCCGCGAGGCCATTACCGTGATCGCCACCCTGCTGGATAAAACCGGCGCCTTGCAAAGCCTGCTTTCCGGTATTTCGGCAGCGGGTGCATCGGTTGTTACCATCACCCAATCCCGACCGGAAAATGGTACCGCGCAGGTGGAAGTTACCGTGCGCACCGGAACCATGCAGATGACCGTTGAGGAAATGCTGACCCGGCTGGCCCGTCAGTCGTTTGTGGTGGAAGTGCACCGCGGAACCTGAAAGTGAACACACGCCGCCAAGGCGCACAGAACGGAATACCGGATGCGGGCAGCCGCATAAGGAACAAGGGGAGTATAGTATGGCTAAAATTGCAATCATGGGATTCGGCACCGTTGGCAGCGGTGTGCTGGAAGTCTGCCGCCGCAACGCCGCATCCATTGCCCGCCGCGCGGGTGAGCCGGTGGAGGTCAAGTACATCCTGGATGTGCGTGATTTTTCTGATTCTCCGGACGCAGCGCTGTTTGTGAAAGATATCAATGTGATCCTGAACGATCCGGAAGTCAAGGTCGTTGTGGAAACCATCGGCGGCACCCGCTTTGCTTATCCGTATGTGCGCCAGTGCCTGGAAAGCGGCCGCAGCGTGTGTACCTCCAACAAGGAGATGGTTGCCACCTATGGCGCAGAACTGCTGGCTCTTGCACGGGAGCATAAAGCAGCGTTCCTGTTTGAAGCCAGCGTGGGTGGCGGTACCCCCATCATTACTCCCATGCACCAGTGCCTTGCCGCAAACCAGATCAGCCAGATCCAGGGCATTGTGAACGGAACCACCAACTTTATGCTGACCAAGATGAAGCGCGAAAACATGGGCTTTGATGCCGCGCTGAAAATAGCCCAGCAGCTGGGCTATGCCGAAACCAAGGATCCCGGCGACGATGTGGATGGCCGTGATGCCTGCCGCAAGATCGCCATCCTGAGCAGCCTGGCCTGCGGGCATCATGTTTACCCGGATAACATTCCCGCCCGCGGCATCCGCAATGTGGCCGTGGAGGATGTAAAAGCTGCCGAGCAGCTGGACTGCGCCATCAAGCTGATCGCCTGGTACCATGAAAACCCTGAAGGCGCAGCCGATGCGTTCAGCGCCGGCGTGGAGCCGATGCTGGTGCCGGAGTCCAACCAGCTGGCGGGCGTGAACGATGTGTTTAACGCTGTGCTGATGCAGGGTGATATGCTGGGCGATGTTGTGTTCTATGGCAAGGGCGCCGGCAAGCTGCCCACCGCCAGCGCCGTTGTGGCCGATGTGATCGATGCCCTGAAGGACGGCAGCAAGATCCATGACAGTCTGTTCTGGAAGCCCGCCGAAAAGCTGGATCACCAGCTGATGGATACCGCCAAGTATTCTTATTACATCCGCACCGCGGGCGTGCCCGCCGCCGCGCTGCCCAATGTGGCCGGTCCCGGCAAGCTGGTGTTTGACTATGGCGATTCTGCCGCGTACCTGATCGAAGCTGCCACGGCTGCGGACTTGGAGGCTGTGGCAGCCAAGCTGGAAGTTCTGGGCGGCCGCCTGGCGCTTGTGCTGAAAAAGCTGCCGGCATAAGCCCCGGCAGGGAAGGGAGCACATAACATGATTACCGTAACTGTACCGGCAACCAGCGCCAATGTCGGCGCCGGGTTTGACAGTCTTGGCCTTGCGCTTTCCATGCACAACGTGTTTACCTTTGAGGAATGTGACCGCATCCGCATTTCTTCGGTGGATGGCACCCATGTGCCGACCGGGGCAAACAACCTGGTCTACCGCAGCGCCCGCGCTGTGTATGACCAGCTGGGCATTCCGCTGCGCGGCCTGCGCATTACCCAGCGCAATGATATTCCCATGGCGCGCGGCCTGGGTTCCAGCTCTGCCTGCATTGTGGCGGGCATTTTGGGTGCCAACGCTTTGCTGGGCAACAAGCTGACCAGCCGCCAGATGCTGACCCTTGCCACCGCCATTGAGGGCCACCCCGATAACGTGGCCCCCGCCATGCTGGGCGGCTTTGTTACCAGTGTGTATGACGAAGGCCAGGTTTACAGCGTAAAAAAGAACATCGATGAACAGCTGGCATTTGCCGCTTTTGTACCGGATTTCCGCCTGCTGACCTCCAAGGCGCGCGCCGCGCTGCCGGATATGGTCAGCCATAAGGACGCCGTGTATAATCTGTCCCGCGCCGCGCTGGCTACCGCCGCGTTCTGCGATGGCGATTACAGCCTGCTTGGCGTGGCAACCAAGGATTCCCTGCACCAGAAATACCGCCTGCCCCTGATCGACGGCGGGGACGAAATGTTTGAACTGGCGCAGGACCTGGGCGCGCTGGCTGTTTATATTTCTGGCGCGGGTCCCACCATTATGGCGGTTGTCCCGCGTGACGATCAGGAATTCTTTGCCCGCGCGCAGGAAGCTCTGCCGCAGAGCGAAAAGCTAAAGCATTTTACCGTTTACCGCCTGCTGCCCGATAACACAGGCGCAACGGTGGAATAAGGGAACAGGGAGGAAGAGGTCTTTATGGGTCTTATCGTACAAAAGTTCGGCGGTACCTCGGTCAAGGATCGTGACCGCATCTTTAATGTTGCGCGCATTGTGGCCAACACCCGCAACCAGGGCAACGATGTTGTTGTTGTTGTTTCTGCCCAGGGGGATACCACCGATGACTTGATTACCAAAGCGGCCGAGATCACCAGTGATCCGTCCCACCGCGAAATGGATATGCTGCTGGCCACCGGCGAGCAGATTTCCATCTCGCTGCTGGCCATGGCGCTGCAGGAAATCGGTGTTCCGTCCGTCAGCCTGACCGGCTGGCAGGCCGGCTTCAACACCGACCGCGCTTACACCAAAGCCCGCATTAAGCGCCTGAACACCGAGCGTGTGGAAAGTGAGCTGGCCCGCAACCGCGTGGTAGTTGTAGCTGGTTTCCAGGGACTGAACCGTTCGGATGATATCACCACCCTGGGCCGCGGCGGCAGCGATACTTCCGCCGTTGCCTTGGCAGCCGCTCTGCATGCAGACCGCTGCCAGATCTATACCGATGTGGAAGGTGTGTATACTGCCGACCCGCGCAAGATTCCCAAGGCTACCCGCCTGAAGGAGATCACCTTTGACGAGATGCTGGAACTGGCATCCCTGGGTGCACAGGTGCTCAACAACCGCAGTGTAGAACTTGCCAAAAAGTATGGCGTCGAGCTGGAAGTTCTGTCCAGCATCAATCCGGTGCCCGGCACCGTTGTTAAGGAGGAAACCAAAGTGGAAGGTATGCTGATCAAAGGCGTTGCAAAAGATGAGGACGTCGCTGTTGTTTCGATCCTGGAAGTTCCCGATGTGCCGGGTATGTCCTTCAAGGTATTCAGCCTGCTGGCACAGAAAAACATCAACGTGGATATCATTCTGCAGTCTTCCGGCAGCGCTGGCTGCAAGGATGTGATCTTTACCTGCTCCAAGGGCGAAGCTGAAACCGCTCGTGCAGTGCTGGAATCCAACAAGACCCGCTTTGGCACGGATAAGATCACCGTCAACAATGACTGCGCCAAGGTCAGCATTGTCGGTGCCGGTATGCAGAGCCACCCTGGCACGGCTTCCACCATGTTTGAAGCTCTCTACAGCCAGAACATCAACATCCATATGATCTCTACCAGCGAGATCAAGATCAGCGTGATCATTGATAAAGCCGATGCTGACCGTGCTGTTGCCGCCATCCATGATGCTTTCATCCAGTAAGCGGTAATATCCATCTGGTGTAAAAAGTTTACAAGTTTCAGCCCCTGCCGCCCGGCGGGGGCTGTTGCCATATCCGGTACGGAATGGTATAATCAAACGCACAGCCGGGTGGGAATCATTCCCGCAAGCCCGGTTGTGCCCAATGTATTCTGCTGCAAAGGAGGTAACATATGGAATATATGGACGAAACCACCCTTGCCCACAAACACACCAGCCCGTGGCTGATTGCGTTCCGGATCATTTTTACCATTGCGCTGGTCTGGTGCATTCTGTTTATCTTTCATAACTCGCTGGAAACCAGCTCCATCTCGTCGGCCCGCAGCCATGAGGTCATGCAAAAAATCAATGCCATCCTGGCACATCTCAATATCGGCCCGCTGAGCGAACATGTTGTGCGCAAGCTGGCGCATTTTTCAGAGTTCACGCTGGAAGGCTTCCTGCTTATGCTCTGCCTGCGGGTTTATACCCGCCGTTTTGTGCGCCATGTCAGCTGGCCCATGCTGGGCGGCATGGCGACCGCGCTGCTGGATGAAACCATCCAGCTGTATGTGCCGGGCCGCACTTCGTCCGTACGGGATGTGTGGATCGACTTCGGCGGTGTGATTGCCGGTTTGTTCGTGGCCCTGCTGTTGCTGCTCATCGTGCGCGGGCTGACCTCTTTCCATGCCATGAAAAAAGAAAACCGCCGCCTGCGTGCCGAACGGGCCGAGCTGCTGCGCCAGCAGCGCGCCGACCGGATCAACACAGCGGATGACCGTCCCGAAAGCCCAGATAGGAGAGAATATTTATGACAGAACAACAGGCGATTGAAGCCCTGCACGCCCTGCCGCGCCTGCCCCGCAGCGGCGCATCCCTGGAGCGTATGCAGGCACTGCTGGACCACCTTGGAAACCCGGAAAAGCAGTTTAAGTGCATCCATATTGCGGGCACCAACGGCAAGGGGACCCTTGCCGCTATGACATCTTCTATCCTGACCCATGCGGGCTACAAAACGGGCCTTACCATCAGTCCGTATGTTCTCAATTTTCGGGAGCGTTTTCAGATCAATGGACAGATGATGTCCCCGCGCACCCTGGCCAGCCTGACCCAGAAAGTGCTGGATGCTGCCGATGCCATCATCGCTGAGGGCGGGGAAGGCCCGGTGGAGTTTGAAGCCGTTACCGCCATTGCCTTCCTCTGGTTTGCCCGCCAGAAGTGTGATTTTGCCGTGGTGGAAACCGGCCTTGGCGGCCGCTATGACGCCACCAATGTCATCCCCGCGCCGCTGGTTGCGGCCATTACCCGCATCGGTATGGATCATACCGAAATTTTGGGCGATACCCTTGCCGAGATCGCCGCCGAGAAAGCCGGTATCATCAAAGAGGGTAGCGTGGTTGTCTGCTACCCCGAGCAGCCGGAGGAGGCCATGGGCCCGCTGCTGACCGCCGCGGCCAACGCGCATACCTCGCTGGTGGTGCCGGATACCGCCGATTTGCAGCAGCTCAAGTGCCGCCCGCTGGAAAACTATGTTGATTACGGCGGCTATCGTGCTCTGCTGCAATTCCCCGGCAAGCATCAGGCGAACCATGCCGCTATGGCGGTGGAAATTGCCCTGGCCCTCTGGCGGGAATACCATTACGAGATCCCCGATGAAGCGATTGAAACAGGTCTGAGGGATGCCAAAATGCCCGCACGGATCGAGGTCATGCGCCGCCACCCGTTGCTGCTGCTGGATGGCTGCCACAATGCCGATGGTACCGCAGCCCTTGCTGCAACTCTGAAAGAAGCCGGATATGACGGCAACCTTGTGGCGGTCCTTGGCCTGCTGAAAGATAAGGATCACAGCAAAATGCTGGAAAACCTGGCCCCCTGCTTTGAGAAGGTCTTTACCGTCACGCCGGATAGCCCCCGCGCCATGACGGCAGAAGAACTGGAGGAGGAAGCCAAGTACCATATGGATGCCGAAGCCGCCCCCAGCGTGGCAAAGGCCATCCGCCTTGCGGTGGATTACGCCGATGAAAACAACCTGGCTGGTGTGGTGGTGTGCGGCAGCCTTTACCTTGCTGCTCAGGCCCGTCCGCTGCTGCTCAAAGAAGCGGAAAAGTAACCCCAATTCCAACAAAATATGCGCACAGCGCCCTGTATACTGGGAACATACCCCAGCAGCAGGGCACTTTTTGCTGCTATTACCAAAAATGAAAGAGGTGGACAACCCCCTTGGCGAAAGTTTGTTTTGTTCCGGCGCAGGGAACATTGGCGGCTTACCTGACCGGTGAGATCGACCACCATGCCGCGCAGGCCCTACGGCGTGAAATTGATGCGCAGATCGATGCCCGCATGCCGGAATTGCTGACGATGGATTTTTCCGGTGTTACTTTTATGGATTCCTCCGGTGTGGGGCTGATTCTGGGCCGCGGGCGCCAGATGTCCGGCCTGGGTGGGCGGCTTGTTGTGCAAAACGCACCGGATACCGTGCGCCGCATGTTGGACCTGGCGCATATCCATTACGTTTGATCGTGGGGGAGGTCACATCATGAAAATGCTGAATCAGGTCAAAATGACCTTTGCCAGCCGCAGCGTCAACGAAAGTTTTTCCCGTGCGGCACTTGCGGCGTTTCTGGCCCAGGCGGACCCGACCGTGCCGCAGCTGGCAGATATCAAAACGGCCGTGTCAGAAGCTGTCACCAACTGCATCGTCCATGCCTATCCGGATACCGTCGGCCCCATTACGATGACGGCTGTTTTGTATGAGGGCGGCAATGTGCGCATTACCATATCGGATAAAGGCGTTGGTATCCCGGACGTTGCCAAGGCAATGGAGCCAATGTATACCACCGGCAACCCGGACGAGCGCGCGGGCCTGGGTTTTGCGGTAATGCAGAGCTTTATGGATCGGGTCCATGTATCCTCTGCGCCGGGACGGGGAACACGCGTTACCATGAGCCGTCACCTGGATTCCCGGTGAGTTTTGGCGTGTGCGCTCCTACATAGGGCAGAATCAGCCAGCACAGCAGAGTGGAATCTGTTGACCGTTGCGGATATGCCCGCTAAAACCGGAACGAATCAACGCCTAGTGGCAGGGCAGACGTTCGTTCCCGATTGCAGGGAGGCAGCTGATATGGCAACCGCAAATCCCACCGCACTTTTTACCACATTACCGCGCACGGAGTTCATCCAGAAAAACCTTGGCCTTGTACATTCCTGTGCTGGCCGCTTTACAGGCCGCGGCATCGAATACGAAGAATTGTATTCGGCGGGCTGCCTGGGGCTTGTCAAAGCGTGCGATGGGTTTGACCCGGACCGCGGGGTCTGTTTCTCCACCTATGCGGTGCCGGTCATCTTGGGTGAGATCAAAAAGCTGTTCCGGGACGGGGGAACTGTTAAGGTCAGCCGTTCGATCAAAGAACTTGGATTAAAAGTGACAGCGGAACGGGAACGCCTGATGAAGCTGACCGGCGCAGAGCCAACCGTGGCACAGCTGGCACAAAACCTGGGGGCAACGCCGGAGCAGGTGGCGGTATCCATTCAGGCTGCGATGCCGGTTGTCTCCCTGACCCCAGCGGATGATGAGGACGGAACAAGAGAATGGGATATCCCGGTGGATTCACCGGAAGAAGTATTGGCGGAACGGATCAGTTTGGCAGAAATATTGAAACGACTGAATGAATCCGACCGGCAGCTCATCCGCCTGCGCTTTTATGCGGGCAAAACCCAAAGTGAAACGGCACAAATCCTTGGTACTACCCAGGTACAGATATCGCGCCGCGAACGAAAGATTTTGAAATGGATGCGCAAAGAGTTGACAAGCGAATAAGAAAACACAAAATGATGGCTGTTTTTCCAATTCGGAGCCATAAAAACTGTGCGATTCGACAAAAGTATGACTTCTGCACGTTTTGCCCTTGACGATGACACTTGCATGTGCTAAAATAACACCACTTTGAATAGCACAGGCGATATCCAATAGGGGCACCTGGCTGGACAAAGCAGCATCAGAAAATTTGGAAGAACCTCAAAAAAGTTGTTGACAAATCAAACCTGATGTGGTATTCTAATAAAGCTGTCCGAAAGACAGCGGCTGATTGAAAAGATTGTTTAAGAAAATTTCAAAAAAGTACTTGACAAACAGGACTTGATGAAGTAAAATAAACAAGCTGTTTCAAACAGCGCAGGACCTTGAAAATTGAACAATACTGAAACTTGTGGAACCTTAAACGTGATGG
>OLPQ01002241.1_pt1 | contig 11689 bp, 11 predicted proteins | sample 1672451 | NCBI WGS metagenome assembly OLPQ01 (sample SAMEA3136687, study PRJEB25190) | human gut metagenome | biome: human gut; feature: human-associated habitat; material: faeces | place: Austria | collected 2013
GTGAGCAACTGGAAGTTCTCGCGCGCATCGGCCGACATGGACGCCTACGCCGGCATCCGCGCCATGCTGCGCAGCGCCGGCGCCAAGCTGCGAATCCGCTACGACTCCGCGCTGCGCAAGGCGGTGCTCTCGGCCGTGCCGCGAGGCGACTACACCTCCGACGGCCTGGACGGCGAGCGCGTCGATTTCATCCTGCGCCGGACGCGCCCCGTAAACCACCTCCACTGCCTGGGGACGGGCGAGGGCCTGGAGCGCGTCGTGGTGGACCTCTACGCCGACAGGGCTGGCAACGTCTCGAAGACCCAGACCATCACCGGCATGGCTCTGCGCGAGGAGGTGTTCGAGTCGTCCAGCGCCGAGGCCGCCGAGCTGGAGGAGGACGGCATCAAGCGCCTCAAGGAGATGCAGGAGGAAACGAGCGAGTGCGGCCTCAAGGGCGCGGACGACGGCCGGTACGACATTGACGATATAGTCGGCGGCACATCGGTGGAGCACGGCGAGAGCGTGGTCACCTACGTGGCCCAGAAGATCGCCACCGTGACCAGCAGGGGCATAACCTACGAGACCAAGACAGCGATGGAGGTATAGGCATGGCAAGGGAGAAGGGCTACGAGCGCGTGGCGTGCGACAGGGCCGAGGCGGTTCACCCCGGCGGCGAGCTGCCCATCGTGTTCATGACGCCGGAGGACAAGCGAAACGAGGAGTGGCTGGACATCGTGTACACCGACACGCTGGGAGTGCCCATGGCCCTGACGCTGTGCCCCGACTGCGCGAGGAAGTACCGGTCCATCATGGACACCCACGACCGGGACATGACCGAGTTCGCGAATGAGGGGAGATAGCATGGCGCACCTCATCACATCGCACAAGGGGGCGGATCACGTCGAGTCCAAGCACGCCGCGCACTGGAACGCCGGCACGCTCGGCAACGGCTGCTACGTGCTCCCCATCGGCAGCAAGCTGGCCTGCACCATGACCGACTCCAACACCCTGCGCGTGCTGTTCGGCGTGGGGTCGGTCTGCGGGTACGACTGGGAGATCGAGGGCGACTACGAGGAGGTGGACATCGACAACGGGGTGCCAGGGTACAACCGCATCGACCTGCTCGTGGCGCGCGTCGAGACGGCGCCTGCAGAAAAGGTGGAGCTGAAGGTCTACAAGGGCGAGGAGACCACGGGCGCGCCCGTGCAGCCCGGCTACGTCCAGGGCGATCTCAACGACGGCGACACGGTCTGCGAGATGCCTATCTGCACCGTGCGCGTCAACGGCATCAACCCCCAGGCGCCGGAGATGCTGGCCAAGGAGAGCATCGACATCATGGCGCTCCTGCAGGAGTTCCGGGATTACAAGTCCCAGATGCAGGCGGCAGGCGGCATCAGCGCCGGGGGCATCGCGACCGCGAAGCTCGCGAACAGTGCGGTCAGCACGGAGAAGCTCGCGGCGAACTCGGTAACGAGCGCCAAAATAGCGGACGGCGCTGTCGGAACTGCCGACCTGGCGGCCAAGGCGGTCACCTCGGCGAAACTCGCCGACACGGCCGTGTCCGACAAGCTGGCGGTCACCTACGAGGCCGCCGTCTCCGACTTCGGCACCCTGTACGTCATCGGCGGCAAGATCGGCATCATGCAGGTCTACTGCAAGAAGACTGCCGCCACGGCGGCGTGGGGCGAGATCACGGCGAAGCTCCCCGGCGGATACAAGTCCGCGGAGTCGATGGCATGCAGCCTCACCTGCGAGGATCATCCCGAGCGCGAGGCCATATGCCTGGTCGCGGGCGACACCGTGAGGATTCAGAACCGCTCGTCCACGGCATGGACGGCCGGCTCCACGGGCTTCTACCTGCGCGGACAGGTGGTGTTCCCCGTGGCCTAGACGCCGATCACGTAGCGGAGGACGTACAGGTGGTTCTGGGCCTTCAGGCCCGCCGGCGAGGTCGCGGAGCCGGTGTTGGACGCCACGCCCTTTATGGACTTGTCGAAGATGTAGAGGTACTTCGACATGCCGGCCTTGTCCACCGGGGAGAGGTCGAACGTCCACCCGCAGCCGGGATGGGCCGCCACCGCCTGCTTCGGGACGAAGAACGAAGCGAAGTAGGCGTTGTTCGCGCCGCTGTCAGACCACGCCGAGAAGACCAGGACGATGCCGGTGCGCTGCTCGCTCACGCCGCGCGACAGCGCCACCGTCTGCTCGTTCGAGACGTACCACGAGCCCGACCAGAGGATGCCGCCGCCGTTGACCTTGTAGGCCACGGCGTCGCTCAGCTTGGCGTCCGTCACCGCCTTCGCCGCCAGGTCGGCGGTGCCCACCCCTCCGTCGGCGATCTTCGCGCTTGTCACCGCACCATCGGCCAGCTTCGTGCTGGGGATGCCTTTGTCGCTGATGCCCTTCGCAGTCTGCATCTGGGACTTGTAAGACTAGGACATGCGCTTCCACACGTAGACGTCCTGGTAGGCGGGACGGTTGTCGAACGCCGTGCCGGAGCCCGTCGATCCGGTAGACCCGCTCACGCTGTGGGAGTGCGCGCCTGCGGCCTTCGCGGATGTCGAGTCCGTCGATCCGACCGGCTTCCGGATGCCGTTGTCGCAAGTGTCGAAGACGCCGTACCAGTTGCCGGACGATGCGGTTGTGGGCGATATCCTGTAGGTAGCGAGGTAGGTGCTCTTGCTGTCGGCGACGAGGTAGTGGCCGTGGCTACCGGCGCTCGCCGCCGTCAGCGACACGCCGTGGGCGTGGCTCGGCAGGTTGGCCTCTTTGAGCGCCACGAAGTCCGATCCGCCGGTGAGGAGGGCGTTCGCGGCGCGCAGGAACCGGCCGGTTATCTGCGCCCAGATCGTCCCGGGCCATTTCTCGCCGGGGTTGCCCGCCTTGGCAGTGATGTAGAGATCGCCAACGTCGAAGGGGCACTGGGACTTGTAAGCCTACGCGCGCAGGATGAGGCGCTCGTAGGCGGCCTGGTCCTCGCGCAGCACGTCCTCGTCCAGGCTCATGTAGCGGTAGCCCATGCCCAGCGACTCGTGGCCGAGCATCTTCTGCACCTCGGTCTCGTCGGTGCCGGCCATCGCGTGAAGCGTCCTGAACGTATGCCGGAAGTACTTCGGGGCCACGTAGGGCAGCCCGCGCTTCTTGCACCAGGCGCGCAGCCGCCGCGCGTAGCGGTCGGGGTTGGGGTCTTCGCCCAGAAGCCACCCGGTCGGTCTCGGCCCTAGCCCGCGCTTTATCTCCCGAAGCCTCATCACGCCGGAGCGGGGCAGCATATGTGGCCGCTTCGATCGGTGGGTCTTGACCTTGGTATCAACCACCTCGCCCCCTATGACCTGGAGTCCGCGCTCTATGAGGACGATGCCGGTGCGCAGGTCGATGTCGGGCCATTTGAGCCCGCACTGCTCCGATCTGCGAGGCCCCAGCCACAGGCCGCACAGCGCCGTGGCCTCGTATTCGAAGCCCATGAGGCCGAGAACCATCTCGCGGAACTCCGACGGGCGCAGGTAGGGCGCCTCGTATCCCGTGTCCATGGGAGGCAGCCTGATGCCCCGCGTGGTGGGGTCTACGACCTCGTCGCTGTAGAGCTCGTCCCCCATGGCCGATCGGAGGATCTGCCGCAGCGTCTTGTAGGCGCTCCTTGCCGCGCCCGGTACGCCGGCGAAGTGGTCGGAGGCGAGCCACGCGTTGATGTGGCGCACCCGGATGTCCTCCATCTCCCACGATCCGAACTCGCCCGCGATGTGGTTGCGCCAGTCGCCGTCGTAGCCCTGGGCCGTCCCCGGCGCCAGGTAGCGCATATAGCCCTTGTAGTAGCCCTCGTAGTAGTCGCCAAGCCTCATCTCGTCGCTCCTTTTCTCTCGTAAATCCCAGGCGCTTTTGCGCCGCATCCCCAGCATGGGCGTCTGGGATTCCCGCGCAAGAAACAGGCGCAGCGGACGGGCGACAGACGGCGGAGAATCGCACCAGAGAGAAAGGACGCCGATGCTCAGCATTCCCGAAATCGACCCGGTCGAGGTCATCCTGCTCGCGCTGGCCGCGATCATCGTTGCCGGGCCGGCGGTGAACACGCTCATGGACTCGTTCCTGGGCATCAAGGAGAAGGTCGTGGACAGAAAGGCCTCGAAGATCATCGATGCCGCCATCCAGGGGGACGACTCGCTGCGCGAGGAGATTCTCAACCGGTTCGACCACGCCGACGAGGAGCACGTGGAGTTCCGCCAGATGTTCGACAACGACAAGCGCGACATCGACCAGCTCAAGCGCGACGTGGCCACGCTGCGCAAGCGCCAGGACGGCGCCGAGATCAGGCTGGACGACCACGAGACCGAGCTGAAGGACAGGGCCGAGGGCGAGAAGGTGGTCATCACCGCCCTCAAGGCCATCCTCAACGAGAAGATCGGCATAGGGGCGACGGCGGACCTCGTGGACGCCGTGGGCCAGATAGACAGTTTCCTGATCGAAGGGAGAAAGAAATGATCAACTGGAAGGTGAGAATTCGCCAGAAGTGGTTCTGGCTGACCATCATCCCCGCCGTCCTCATGCTGCTCGACCAGCTGTGGGGGCTCTTCGCGGTGCTGGGGAGCATCCAGGCGGGCCACCTATACGACGGCCCGCTGATGGAGGCGCTGCTGTCCCTCGTGGGCACCGTGTTCATGGTGCTGGTGCTCATCGGCATTCCCGTGGACACGACCACCGAGGGCTACGGCGACAGCGCCCGCGCCCTCACCTACGAGGAGCCGGCGCCCAACGCGAGCGCCTACGGGCTGCAAGAGTACGAGGAGCAGTGCGCCGCCGCTGCGGCCAAGTCCGTGAAGTTCAATACGGATGAGTTCATCGAAGCCGTCAAGGAGGCCGGCGATGGCGACCGCTAGCGACGTGCTGCGCATCGCGCGGGGCGAGGTCGGCTACTGCCGCTACGACGACCCCGAGCGCGGCACCAAGTACGGGCGATGGTACGAGGCCGAGGTGGACGGCCCCGGCGGCTACGACTACGGCGCCAACGGCGTGGCCTACTGCGCCATGTTCGCCTCCTGGGTGCTCGCCAAGGCGGGTGTCTCGTGTGCCGGCATGCCGGGGGCCTACTGCCCGTCAATCCACCACAGCCAGACGCTCGCGGCGTCCCAGCTCCGGCCCGGAGATCTCGTGCTGTTCGACTGGGACTCCGATAGCACGGACGACCACATCGGCATCGTCGCCTCCAACGACGCCGCCGCAAAGAAGATCGCCACCATCGAGGGAAACACCTCGGGCGGCAGGGTGGCCGAGAGGACGCGCGCCTACTCCACGATCTGCGGCGGCATCCGCCCGGCCTACGACGGCCAGGGCTCCACTGGCGCCATGGCCGTGGACCGCGCCCTGGTGCTCAAGGTGGTCAACGGCGACTACGGAAACGACACGCAGCGCAAGCGCAACCTGGAGGCGCTGGGCTACGACTACGAGGCCGTGAGGCTCGCAGTCAACGCCTACCTGCGCGGCGAGTCCTTCGGCGCCGCCAAGCCCGCGGAGGACAAGGCCCGCTACACGATCACCACGCCCTCCGGCGTCAACGTGCGCGAGGGAGCGGGCAGGCGGTACGCGGTGCGCAAGGCCTACCCCAAGGGCAAGACCGTCACGGTCACGCAGACCAAGGAGGACGGCGGAAACCTATGGGGCAAGACATCGGATGGATGGTTCGCCATCAGGTATCAGGGGGCAACGTATGCCGCAGAAGTGTGATCACGAGGGAAGCATCCCCCCACCGTTGAGGGACGCGTGAGGGATTTTCAGCCAAATTTTCCCTCACGCAACAAAAAGGCCAGCGACGATGAGCCGCTGGCCTGGTGTTTCGGTGGTGCACCATGAAGGACTCGAACCTTCGACCTTGGGATTAAGAGTCCCCTGCTCTACCAACTAAGCTAATGGTGCACTTGGTTCCTGCGCAAAGCGCTTGAATATTCTAGGCGAAGCTTTTCAGAATTGCAAGCCCTAAATTTTCAAGCGCGCTGGGGTGGATGATGGGACTCGAACCCACGATCTCCAGAGCCACAATCTGGCGCCTTAGCCAACTAGGCCACACCCACCATTTCGCGCAAGGCAGAATTATAGGCAACGGAGCGTCGGGACGCAAGGATTATTTTTCCCGTGCCACTCCCCGCGCCGTGGGCGCCGCTCCCGCCCTCACTACCCCGCAGCTGATCCGCAAAACGCCAACGCCGAAGAACGGGCGACGTCACTCTCTAGCGTGTCGCCAAATCCTTCACCACTTCGCCGCCGAGGATGAGGCCGGCCACCGAGGGAACGAAAGCGACCGAGCCGGGTGCCGGGCGCGTACCGTTCTTCACCGCCCCATCGTCGCCAAGGGGAGCGAGCGGCGGCTCGGTGGAGTAAACCACCTTCAACGACGGAATGCCACGACGACGCAGTTCGCGGCGCATGACGCGGGCGAGCGGATCGACCGAGGTCTCGTAGACGTCCGCCACTCGAAACGCCGTCGGATCGAGCTTGTTGCCGGCGCCCATAGAAGACACGATGGGCACTCGCGCCGCAAAGGCCGCCTCCACCAGGGCGATCTTCGCACTTACCGTATCTACGGCGTCCACCACGTAGTCGAAGGCCGCGAAATCGAACTGGCCGGCCGTTTCGGGAAGGAAGAAGCATTGGTGCGCCCGCACGACGCACGACGGGTTGATGGAAGCCACGCGCTCAGCTGCCACTTCCACTTTCGAACGCCCGATGGCGTCTACCGTGGCGATGATCTGTCGGTTTAGGTTGGTGGCATCCACCGTGTCGGAGTCGATCAGATCGAGCGCGCCCACGCCGCTGCGGGCCAGCGCCTCCACCACGTAGCCGCCCACGCCGCCAACACCGAACACGGCCACCCGCGCCGCTGCCAAGCGGTCGAGGCCGTCCTGCCCCAGCAGCAATCGCGTCCGCGCGAAGAGGTCGTCCACGGCGCACTCCCACCTTCCCTAAAGAGCGTCGGATGCCGGATGCGTGCGCTCTTGCATAAAGTTTCGCAAAAATTGGTCAAAAAACCGAGTTTTGAGTCTTTCGGGGGAACCAAACTGCCCATTTTTGCCAGCAAACTGCGGAAGAAAGGCGTTAAACTAGGCAAAGTAACGTCGAAATCTTACGATCAGGACTCACAACTCGGTTTTTTGACCATTTTATCGCAATTTTTTGTCGGGAGGGCGCTTGCGACCCCGATTAGGAGAAGATCATGCCCCAACGATCCCCGCAGCAAGAAAACCATACCCCCGTCATCGGCATCGCTCTGACGCTCTTGCTTTCGATTGCCCTTGCGACCGGATGCAGCGCCTCGACGGCAGGCAATGAGGCACCGCCCGGCGAACCGACCCCCGAGCTTGCGAGCACGGGGACGCCCGACGGCCCGCAAGAACCCCAGAGTGCTCCCGCAGAGGATACAAACCAGCAGGAAACTGAGGCTGTTGGCGAAAATCGACCTGTGACCGACGATGGCGTCCTCAGCTATCGCGATGTCCCCGCCTTCGAGGGCAATCCCTACGTCTACGTGAACGACGGCGAGCCGACATTCACCGATGAGCAGCGCGCCGCCGAACCCGGGCACGAGCATTACGGCGAGCTGGATGAGTTGGGCCGTTGCACCGCCGCCTTCGCCGTGGTAGGACCCGAGACCCAGCCAACGGAGAAGCGAGGCTCCATCGGCGAGGTGCGCCCCTCCGGCTGGCAGATGGCCAAGTACGATTTCGTGGAGGGCAAGTACCTGTTCAACCGGTGCCATCTTCTGGGCTACCAGCTCACGGGCGAGAATGCCAACGAGCGAAACCTCATCACCGGTACACGCTATTTAAACGTCCAGGGCATGCTGCCCTTCGAGAATGCCGTGGCCGACTATGTGGATGCCACAGGCAACCACGTACTCATGGCCGTGATGCCCGTCTTCGAGGGAAGCGAGCTGGTGGCCCGCGGCGTGCACATGATGGCGGAGTCCGTGGAAGATGGCGGCGAGGGCGTGGCCTTCAACGTCTTCTGCTACAACGTGCAGCCGGGAGTGGTCATCGACTACGGCACAGGCGCATCGATGCTCGAGGAGGATGCCACTCCCCTCCCCGACGTGTCGGGAGCCGAAAGCGCACCCGATGCCGCAAGCGAAGGCGCAGGTGCCAGGGAGGCGTCCGAGAAGGGCGCGACGGGCTCCGACGAGGGCAAGGGCGTCGCCGAGTACGTGCTGAACACGAACTCGAGGAAGTTCCACCTGCCGAGCTGCTCGTCGGTCGGCCAGATGAGCCCCAAGAACCGCGAGGACGTCGAGGACACCCGCGAGAACCTCATCGCCAACGGCTACGACCCCTGCAAGCGCTGCAACCCGTAAAAAAGACCCTCGCGCGATACGGCGAGGGTCTTTCGAAATCTTGGTAGGGCCGCCCGGATTCGAACCGAGAACCAAGGGATTATGAGTCCCCTGCTCCACCGTTGAGCTACAGCCCCAGATGCGTTGGCTATTCTAGCGCAAGTCGGCCAGGCTCGCCAAACCTACATCTTCACCGGAGCCGACACGCCCAGCAGGTTCAGCGTCAAGGCCAGCACGATGCGGGTGGCGTCGCACAGGGCCAAACGCGCCGTCTGCACGTCGGCGTCGTCGGTGAGCACGTGGCAGTTGGTGTAGAACTGGTGGAACAGCGACGCCAGATCCTGCGCGTAGTGGGTCAGACGGAACGGCGCGCGGTCGCGGGCCGCCAGGGCGATGAGGTTGCCAAAGTCGGCCATCTTGCGCATGAGCGCCAGCTCGGAGGGATGGGTGAGCGGCGTCAGGTCGCAATCCTCGGGAATGATCTTCTCGGCGAGCTCGCCCATGGTCATCTCCCCCGCCTCGACGGCGGCGGCATCGGCCTCATCGGCCGCCTTGCGCAGGATCGAGCAGATGCGCGCATGGGCGTACTGTACGTAGTACACCGGATTGGAGGCGTCCTTCTTCTTCGCCACCTCGATGTCGAAGTCGATGGGCTGGTCGGCCGAGCGAGACAGCATGAGGTAGCGGGTGGCATCCACGCCCACCTCGTCGATGAGCTCCTCGAAGGTGACCATCTCGCCGGTGCGCTTGGACATGCGCACGGCCTTGCCATCGCGGAACAGGTTCACGAGCTGCCCCAGCTGCACCTCCAGCGCCCCAGGCCAGCCCCAGGCCTCGAGCATGCACTCGCAGCGCTTGATGTAGCCGTGGTGATCGGCGCCCCACAGATCGATCAGGTGGTCGAAGCCGCGCATCATCTTGTCGTAGTGGTAGGCCACGTCGCTCATGAAATAGGTGGCCTCGCCGTCGCCCTTGATGAGCACGCGGTCCTTGTCGTCGCCCAAATCCGTCGAGCGGAACCACAGCGCGCCGTCCTTCTCGTAGAGGTAGCCCTTCTCGCGCATGGCGTCCAGCGAGCGGGACACGGCGCTCTCGCCGTTCTCGTCCTCCACGTACAGCGAGCGCTCGGAGAACCACTTGTCGAAGGTGGTGCCGAAGTTGGCTAGCACCTCGCGCTGGTTCTTAAGCGTCATGTCGTAGGCCATCTCGCGGAAGGCCTCCACGCGCTCCTCGTCGGAGACGGAAAGCCACTTGTCGCCGTCGCGGTCGATGATGTCCTGGGCGATGTCCTTCACATAGGCGCCGCCGTAGCAGGCCTCGGGCATCTCCACGTCGCGGCCGAGCAGCTGCTGGTAGCGCACGTTCACGGAGTTGCCGAACACGTCCATCTGGTTGCCGTGGTCGTTGATGTAGTACTCCTCGTACACATCATAGCCGCCGTGGCGCATGACGCGCGCCATGGCATCGCCGAGCGACGCCCAGCGGCCATGGCCCACGTGGAAGGGGCCAGTGGGGTTGGCGGACACGTACTCGAGGTTCACGTAGCGCTCGCCCTCGGGGATGGTACCGCGACCGAAATTGTCGCCCTCCTCGCGCACCTCGCGTACCACACCCTGCAGCACCGCATCCGACAGGCGGATGTTAATGAAGCCCGGGCCGGCTATCTCCACGGAGGCGATCATGTCGTTTTCGGGAATGTGATCCACGATGATCTGGGCGATCTCGCGGGGGCTCTTGTGAGCCAGCTTGGACACGCGCAGGGCCACCGTGCTCGCCCAATCGCCGTTGGCCTCGTCGCGGGGTCGCTCGAGGGCCGCCTCGGGTGCCTCCTCCAGCTGCAACGAGCCGTCGGCACGGGCCGCGTCGATCGCGGCGTCGATGATCGCTTCGAGGGATTCGCGAATTTCCATTGATCTAACTTCCTCTTCTGTACGTCTTCAGTACGTCGGCGTTACCACGCGCGCGGGCTGTGCCGTACCCAATCGCGCCTATAAGCGGCCATAATAGCATGAATGGCCCGAGAAAAACAGGAGCGCCCGAGCACTGTGCCCGGGCGCTCCCGCTAACGGTTCCGCAGGTCAGAACTGCGCAACCGCACAAAACCAGTCGCTCGCCTTGGATGCTACGACAGGATCACCATGGCCGCCGTGAGGATCACGATGCAGACCACGCCGAGAGCCACGAACAGCTTGGCGCCGAATTTGAGCCACGTGGAGTACTCCACCTTGGCAAGGGCCAAACCGCCCATGATGGCGCCGGAGGTCGGCGTGAACAGGTTAACAAGACCGTTGCCGGCGGAGTAGATCATGACCATGGTCTCGACCGAGAAGTTCAGCTGGTGGGCCAGGCCGCCCAGAATCGGGATGGAGACCGTCGCCATGCCGGAGGAGGACGGGATCAGGAAGGACAGCACGATGTAGAGCAGGAAGGACAAGGGCGCGAAGATGATCGCCGACATGCCCGTCAGCGCCGCGGCGGCGTTGTTCAGGATCCACATGTCAAGGCCCGTCTTGGCCATGAGCACGGTGATGGAGCGGGCCAGCGCGATGATGAGCACGACCGACATCATGTCGGCGGCGCCGTTAATGAACGCCTTCACGAAGCGGCTCTCGGACACGCCGCCGATGACGCCGATGATGAGCGCCATGAGCAGGAACCACGTGGAGGCCTCGTCGAAGTACCAGCTACCCAGCGGCACGCCGGTCAGGAAGGAAGACCAGGCCGGGGTGACCTCCTCCTCGGATACCGAGGTGGCCTCAACGGGCTCGGCGATGGTGGTCGTAGTGGCGCCGTCGTTGGCGTCGTCGATGAAGGTCGCGATCTCATCGCCGGTCATCGTGGTCGTCACTTCCTGGGTGGTGGCGCCGGCGTCGAAGATGGTGACGCCGAGGTCGGCCCAGGGAATGAACGAGACGATCATGATGACGAAGGTGAGCGCGAATACGATGAGCGACCACTTCTGGCGGCCGGACATCTTGGGCGTCGCAGCGGCATCGTCATCGGCGGCCTCGGTCTCGGACTCCTTCAGCCCCCACTCGTCCATCATCGCCTGCTGCTCCTGCAACGACAGGAAGGTGGAACCCTTGTCGGCCTTCACCTTCTTGGCGTAGCGCATCACGAAGACGATGGCGATGGCCAGCGACACGAGCCAGATGATCACGCCGAGAGCGATGATGATGCCCTGGTTCACGGACACGCCGATGCCGTTCAGGGCATCGACGGCCACGCCGACGGCGAACGGGTTCACGGTGGAGCCCATAACACCGACGCCGGCGCCGAGCAGCACCACGGCCGCGCCGGTCAGGCTGTCGAAGCCTGCGGCCACCATGGTGGCGGCGAGCAGCAGGTAGAAGGGCACGGTCTCCTCGCACATGCCGTAGGTGGTGCCGCCGATGG
>OLPQ01002245.1_pt1 | contig 11665 bp, 10 predicted proteins | sample 1672451 | NCBI WGS metagenome assembly OLPQ01 (sample SAMEA3136687, study PRJEB25190) | human gut metagenome | biome: human gut; feature: human-associated habitat; material: faeces | place: Austria | collected 2013
ATCCCAAAAGGAAACGGGATTCAAAAGGGTGGAAACCTTGGTGTCCACCCTTTTGCCCTCGCGCCGGGACGGCGCGAACCGTTCCCGCCGTCCGCAGACGGCGAAATCTCCGCTGAGGTTCAGTGAAAATCTTCCCGCCCGGACAGGGTGTATTGCTAACGCAACTCGCGTGCCCGCAAGCCGATACAGAAAGGAGATGCCCGGACAGGGTGAACCGCCTGCGCGGTTCAGGGGCCCAGCCAAGTCTCTGCCGAAAAAATGGGTGCCCAAAAAATTTCAGACAAAACAAAACAGGCTCGGATAAAACCGAGCCTGCTTTGCTGTGATCGGGAGGTGTGATCCGATCACAAAGAAGAAAAGAGTAAAAAAGAAAGGAAAAAAGAGAGATAGTCAATTAGTAAAGCTGCGTTTTGCAGCGTTTGTGCTGTTTTTAAGCACTTTCTTTGAACAATTACAGTATAGCGTGATTTTCGTCGAAATGCAAGAAAAAATGTTCGGCAGTTTGTATAAAAATACTACAAAATTTTTCGGCGGGAATTGTGCTTTGCGTTGAGCGTGTGAAAAACCGCCGTCTCTCAAACCGCTTCGTTTGTGAAAAATCGCGTCTGGTGGAAATCTATCCCTTGACATATTACTCATATTGTATATAATGAGTATATACAATAAAAGAGGGAGGGACGGCATGGACATCATAGTATCCAACATGGACAGCACGCCGATCTACGAGCAGATCACACGTCAGATCAAGGCGAAAATCCTCGGTGGAGAGCTGCAGCCGGGGGAGGCGCTGCCGTCTATGCGCCTGCTGGCGAAGGAGCTGCGCATCAGCGTTATCACGACCAAGCGTGCGTATGAGGAGCTTGAGCGCGAGGGCCTTATCACCAGCCAGACCGGACGCGGCAGCTTTGTTGCACCGGTCAGCAGCGAACGTCTGCGGGAAGCGCAGCTTCGCACGGTGGAAGACCACCTGACGGACGCTGTGCAGGCGGCAAGACTGGCCGGACTGTCTGCGGACGAGTTCGCAGAGCTGGCACGGACACTGTTTGAGGAGGAAGGATTATGAGAGAGAATGCACTGGAGCTGCACGGCGTCTGCAAGAAATACGGCGGCTTTGCGCTCCGCAATGTGGGATTTACCCTGCCGAGAGGCACGGTAATGGGTTTAATAGGAGAAAACGGCGCCGGAAAGACAACGACCATCAAGGCGGTGCTCGACCTCATCCGGCCGGACAGCGGCGAGATTACCGTGCTGGGGGAACACGGCTCGAATCCGTCCGTCCGTGAGAAAATCGGCGTGGTGCTCGAGAACGGCGGTTTCCCGAGCGCGATGAGCGCCGTACAGGTGAGCACGCTGCTTGGCAGAGCGTACAAAAACTGGAACGCGGAGCAGTTTGCGTCGTACATCGAAAAATTCGGCATTGACCGAGAAAAGGCCATCAGGGACTACTCCAAGGGCATGAAAACCAAGCTGAATATCGCGGCAGCGCTGTCGCATGACGCGGAGCTGCTGCTTGACGAGCCGACGAGCGGTCTTGACCCGGTCGTGCGGGATGAGGTGCTCGATCTGCTGTACGACTTCATGCAGGACGAAAATCACGCGATCCTGCTGTCCAGCCACATCACGAGCGATCTGGACAAAATCGCGGACGAGATCACCTTTATTCACAAGGGAGAGGTGCTGCTGAGCGAGCCGCGCGACGAACTGCTCGACACCTGCGGTATACTGCGCTGCACCGCCGATCAGCTGGATGCCCTTGACCCGTCCGCCGTGCGGGCAAAGCGCGTGGGTGCATTCGGCTGTGAGGCATTGGTAAGACGCGACGGCGTACCGGCGAACTGGTCGGTCAATCCGGTCAACATCGAACAGATCATGCTGTTTCTGACGAGAGGGGAGGACGCAAGATGAAAGCAATGCTGTATGCGGACTGGATGAATCTGCGCCGGTCGATGAAGGCAATGGTGATCGCAATAGTTGTAATTGCGCTGGCTTCGATCGTCTCCGGAAACGGGCTGTCGTTTGTGCCGGCTATGCTGTGTATGCTGTCGCTTATGGTGCCCGCAACGCTCATGAGCAGCGATTATGCCTACGGATGGGATAAGCTGAGTCTGTCGCTTCCGGTCTCTCGGCGCGATGTGGTGAGCAGCAAATTTGCAATCAGCCTGCTGGTCAATCTGACGGTTGCGGCACTGAGCATGATATGTATTGCGGGCATGAATGCCTTCGGCGGTGATGCAACGGCAGAGGATGTGATGGGCATGCTGGCCTGTGAGGCGGTCGTCCTTGCGTTGATGGGTATTGAAATTGTACTCGTTTTACAGTTTGGTCCGGAGCGCGGACGGTATTTCCTCATTGCCGTAGTGTGGGTGCCGATTATCGTGCTGACCGTCGTCAAAAAGCATCCGGCATTCAATAAACTTGTGCAGGCGGTCGGCGGCATGGACAGCTGGCCAGTCGGACAGCTTGCGGCGTTCTTTGGCGTACTAGTGATTGTCGGTGCCATCGTGTACGCGGTATGCTGGCGCATCGGTGTGGGCATTTACCGGAAAAGAGAGCTGTAAATGAATAAAATCCCTCTCGCTCCATATAAATAGGAACGGGAGGGACGGAAAATGAAGATTTTCAGCTTCGCACTGCCTCTGGCGGTCGGCGGACTTGCGGCATGGCTGACGATGGGCAGCATGTCGCAGTATGCGGCGCTGGTGCAGCCGCCGCTTGCACCGCCGGCATGGATATTCCCCATTGCGTGGACGATTCTCTATGTGCTCATGGGCTGGGCGAGTCTGCGCGTGCGGCAGTCCGGCTCGCCGGAGCATAAGAACGCACTTGCGCTGTATTACACGCAGCTTGCAGTGAATTTCGTGTGGCCGCTGCTGTTTTTTCGCGTTGGACTGTACGGAACGGCGTTCTGGTGGCTGATTCTTCTGCTGGCGCTTGTGCTTGTCACCGCAAGGGCGTTTTACCGTATTGACAAGCAGGCGGGATGGCTTCTTGTGCCGTACTTGGCCTGGCTGATATACGCGGCGTATCTCAATGCCGGTGTCTGGTTCCTGAATAAATAAAAGGGAGCAAATCGTGTGATTTGCTCCCTTTATGAGGCTGTCGCGGAACTACAGTTCCGCCGACAAGCAGGAACGGACCGTAGGCCGTTCCAAAGTCGTCCAAAAGTTCCCATACGGAAACTTTTTCCCTCTTAAGGTATAAAAACAGAGATACACGCTCCCGGTTTTTATGAATTTGCAAAGCAAATTCTATTTAACGCGCGCTGCCGCGCGTTATGATAAAATTGGTTCAATACCGACTTTTTTGACAAACTAAAACGACCGTCTTTCGACGGTCGTTTTGAGTTGCATTACTGAACAGAATCGGAAACCGAAGCAGTGGTCTGATTCTCGAGGTAGTTCTGGTAGGTGGTCTTCTCGCTCTTGCCGAAGCCAAGGGGAGAGAAGATGATATAAGCCAGAACCATGATCAGCAGGGTAACGGTAGCCCAGATCTTGCCGTTCTTCCACGGGGTCAGATCTACAGCGCCTACGTCCTTCAGCTCGAAATCGGTTGCACGCGGATGCTTCTTAACGATTACCCACATCAGCAGCATGTCGAATACGAACAGGATCGCGGTGAAGTACAGGTAGTGGATGTTGTTCAGTGCCGGGATTACGTTGCGCAGACCGAACTGGAGAATGAAGTACAGTACAACGTGAACCGGGATGACGATCTTAGCAGCGATAGCCGGAACCTTCTTCCAGAAGAAGCCGCACAGCAGGCAAACAAAGATCGGGGTGTTGAACGCAGCGAAAGCAGAGTTTACGAAGCTCGTGATGCCGCCCATGTACAGCATGAACGGGGACATGATGGTGGAAACAACTGCTACTACAGTACCGAAGTTCTGACCGATCTTAACCATGCGTGCATCGGAAGCGGTCGGGTTGAACAGCGGACGGTGAATATCGAGTGCGTAGATGGTGGATGCGGAGTTCAGTACCGAGTTGAAGGAGGACAGGATCGCGCCGAACATTACAGCAGCGAAGAAGCCCAGGATCGGCTTCGGCATAACCTGTGCTACCAGCATCGGGTAAGCGGAGTCGCCGGAACCCCAGTCGGTGCCCGGGTAAGCCAGTGCGCAGATAACGCCCGGAACAACGATGATCAGCGGAGTCATGATCTTGAGGAAGCCTGCAAATACGGCGCCCTTCTGTGCTTCCTTCAGGTTCTTAGCACCGAAGGTACGCTGGATAATGGACTGGTTGGTTGCCCAGTAGTACATGTTGTTGACCAGCAGACCGGTGAACAGCAGCGGCCACGGGAGCCACGGCTCCGGGGTGTTAACCTCGTTGATGGCGTTCAGGTAGGACGGATTGGTGTGCAGGAACTTGTCGAAGCCGTCCATAAAGGAGCCATCGCCGCCGAGCTGACCGGACAGGAACATGAAGCCGAATACCGGAACCAGCAGGCCGCCGACGATCAGGCCGAGGCCGTTGATGGAGTCGGACAGTGCGATTGCCTTCAGGCCGCCGAAGATGGCGTAGATAGAACCGATGATTGCGGTTGCAACACAGACGATTGCGATTGCTGCGAAACGGGAAATACCGAACATCTTATCAATGCCGAAGATGTTTACGAATACCTGTGCGCCTGCGTACAGGATGTTCGGCAGCATGATTACAACGTAGCTGAGCAGTACGATGATGGAAACCAGACGGCGGGTGCCTTCGTCGTAGCGCTGCTCAAAGAACTGCGGAACGGTGGTCAGACCGGTCTTCAGGTACTTCGGCATCAGGACGAATGCGAGGATTACCAGAGCGATTGCAGAGGTTACCTCCCAGCCCATGGTGGACATGCCGACGCGAACTGCCTGACCGTTGTTGCCAACGAGCTGTTCTGCGGAAAGGTTGGTCATCAGCAGAGAACCGGCGATGACCGGGCCGGTCAGGCTGCGGCCGCCGAGATAGTAGCCGTCCTGCGTGTCGAGGTTGTCACCACGGGTTTTCCACCACGAGATGAGTGCGACGAGTGCCGTGAACGCCACGAAGGTGATCGCGGTAAACGCCATGGAGTTTACGAAGTTCATCTTTTTCTCCCCTTGTAAAAATTTCGCGTCCCGGCGGAGATCCCTCAAAATCCACCGGAACTTCGTGAATGTACAGCACCGATTTGCGCTTGCGTGCGCGTGCCCGCAAGATCCCAAAAAACAAGACCGTCAATCGAAGGACTGAAGATCTGTTAAATGGGCAAACCGCGTTGCCGCTTGTCCGAAAGTTATTTTAACACTATATAAGAGCTATAGCAAAGCATTTTTTTTACTTTTTTCGCACTTTGGATACTTGCACATAAACAAGAAGGTGTATTTGTGCATTTCGACGTTAACTGAAAGCAGATTTACAAAGTGAACGTTAAAAAATTATCAAGAACAACAAAAAAATTCGTAAAACTGTATCTTTTTTACAAGAAAAAATCCCCACATAAAGTGGGGATTCTGCACGGAATTACGGTGTATACCATTCATCGCTGCGATTTTTTGCATCAAAAATCTGCGCATATTCCGCATTGTGATAATCGTTCAGCAGGTCGTTTTCCGGCTGTTCGCTCTGCGGATACCAGTTGCCGTCCGGCAGGCGGTAGCCGTTGACGTTCATCACCGGAATCTGCTGCTGCAGGGCAAGGCGCATCTGGTCAAAGCCCGAGGTCGAGCAGCCGAGCGCGTTCAGCGCATACGCGGACAGATAGTTCGCGCTGATCTGCATGTTTGTCTGCTCCTTGATGTCGTAGTTCGCCCAGATGAAGAACGGCGTTACCATCTTTTTCTGGCGCAGCTCGGCATCCGAGAGATTGCCGCGCTGACTCTCGAGCAGGGTGTTGTAAAAGTCCTCCGGCAGATTGGGCTGGTGGTCGCCGAAGAACACGATTGCCGTCGGCTCATCCACCTTGGAGAAGTAGCTGATCAGCTCCTGCACGGCATCGTCGCTGTACCGCACGAGCGACAGATACTGGTCAACCGTCGGGTGCTTGTCCTGCTCCTCGCCGGTGAGGTAGATGCGCTTGTCGAAGTAACCGTCGCCGTCCCAGTCGTAGCCGCCGTGGTTCTGCATCGTTACGTTGAACACGAACAGCGGCGTGTTTTCCCTTTTGTTCTCGTACAGCTCGAAAATCTTCTTGTAGCTTGCGCTGTCGCTGATAAAATCGCGCACACGACTGGCGTCAGCGGCAAAATCGTCCTGATAATACTGCGCTTCAAAGCCGAAGAAGCGGTAGACGTTCGTGCGGTTCCACGAGGTGGACAGATAGGGGTGAATCGCCGCCGTCTGGTAGCCGAGCGAATCCAGACCCGAGGTCAGATTGGGCATTTCGCTCTTGATGAACACCTGATACGCCGAGCAGTTGTACGGCAGGAACGCCATCGAATCGCCGGTGAGGAACTCCAGCTCGGTGTTGGCGGTGCCGCCGCCGAAGGTCGAAACGGTCAGCTGACCGCTGATGGTGTTCTCCTGACCCTGCATCAGCTTGTGCACATACGGCATGGGGTCCTCGTTGGTCTCAAGCGCACCGACCGAGCCGAGATCCGAGAAGGATTCGTTCATGATCACGATCAGATTGGGCGTTTTCGTGCCCTGTTTGCCGGTAAATTCGCTCTGTGCGGCAGAAAGCGCGTCCGCGCTGTAGCCCTCCGGCTGCTTGACAAACGAGCTGGTCGCGCAGCGCAGGAAGTAGAAAATCTCGCTGTACTGGCGGCTGGACTGCCAGAAAGCCAGTCCGGTGCCGACCGTCTGGATGCCAGTGTAGGCGATGAACGCCAGCACGAGCACGCACGGCAGCGAAAACAGTCTGCGGAAGTACCAGCGCTTGTGCACCTTGAAGCTGCGCTGCATCAGGCACACGCTCACGCAGAACAGCACAGCCGCCGCCGCGGCGCGGAGCACGGAAAGCTCCATCGGTGCGGAGTAGCCCTTGGAAACGTTGGCTGCCGTGCCGATGGCGGCAATGTCGCTCAGCATGACAGGCGTGCCGCGGAACAGCATAACGTAGTGGTCGATCATGCCGTGGATCATCGAAATTGCCATGCCGAGGCATACGCCGATACGCACGTTGCCGCAGATCAGATACGCCGCGGCGTAAACCGCCACATAGCAGATCCAGCCCTGAAAAAACGACTGCTTGAGCGTGATGACGCAGCCCTTGACCATGTATTCTACCAGGATCAGGCTGACAGCCGCCGCAGACAGGAACAGCAGCACGTCATGCACGAGCAGAACCGCCGCGTACAGCCGCGTGTGATTTTCCGCAAACGGGTGGTTGCGGCGCCACGGACGCAGCACCAGCGGCACGAATGCGCCTGCGGTCAGCCAGTGCGAGATGGTCGGCTGATACATCAGCGAGCCCTTGCTCAGCAGGGGATGGAACAGCAGGAAAAACGCAACGAGCAGCAGTACATTTACACCGATTCGGTACGGGTTTCGTCCGGTTTCGTTTTGAACCTTATGTTCAATGCTCAAAAAAGTTGCTCCTTTCGCAGAGACGGAAAAGCCGCTGTGGTGTTTCCGCAGCGGCTTCTCAAGTCGTTAGAATTTATGCCTCAGGCGTTTCTTCTACGCGGGTAACTGCGATAGAGAGATCGTCCAGCTGCTTGTCATCTACGATATCCGGGCAGTTCATCATCAGGTCGGACGCGTTCTGCACCTTCGGGAAGGCAATCACGTCGCGGATGGAATCCAGACCGGCGAGCAGCATGCACAGACGATCCAGACCGTAAGCCAGACCACCGTGCGGAGGTGCGCCGTAGGAGAATGCAGTAATCAGGTGACCGAACTGCTCCTTGGCCTTCTCCTCGGTGAAGCCGAGGGCCTCGAACATCTTGGTCTGCAGCTCGGGATCGTGGATACGAATGGAGCCGCCGCCCAGCTCACAGCCGTTGAGGATAATGTCGTACGCCTTGGCACGAACCTTGGCCGGATCGGTGTCCAGCAGCGGGATATCCTCGTCCATCGGTGCGGTGAACGGATGGTGCATGGCAACGAGGCGGTTCTCCTCCTCGCTGTACTCGAACTGCGGGAACTCGGTGACCCACAGCAGCTTGAAGTCGTCCTTCTTGGCAAGGCCCAGACGCTTAGCCAGCTCGCAGCGCAGCGCGCCCAGAGCAACAGCGGCGGTCTGCCAGTTTGCGTCGGCAACAACGAACAGCAGGTCGTTCTCCTTTGCGCCTGCACGCTCCTTGATGGCTGCAATCTCGTCCTCGGACAGGAACTTGGCGAACGAAGAAGTCATGCTGCCGTCTGCGGCGAGCTTCATCCATGCAAGGCCCTTTGCGCGGTAGGTCTTGACGAACTCGCCGAGCTTGTCAATCTCCTTGCGCGGGAACTTGTCCGCGTAGCCGTTTACGTTGATAAGACGGACCGTGCCGCCGTTCTCAACGGTATCCTTGAACACCTTAAACGAGCAGTCCTTGGCAATGTCGGAAATATCCTTGATCTCAAAGCCGAAGCGAACGTCCGGCTTGTCCGAGCCGTACTTGTCCATGGCGTCCTGCCAGGTCATGCGCGGCAGCGGCAGCTGAATGTCAACATCGAGCACTTCCTTGAATACGCGCTGGAGGAAGCCCTCGTTGACGGCGATAACGTCATCCTGCTCAACGAACGACATCTCAAGGTCGATCTGGGTGAACTCCGGCTGACGGTCGGCACGCAGGTCCTCGTCGCGGAAGCAGCGGGTGATCTGAATGTAACGGTCCATGCCGGACAGCATGAGCAGCTGCTTGTACTGCTGCGGGGACTGCGGCAGGGCATAGAACTTGCCCGGATGCACACGGGACGGCACGAGGTAGTCGCGCGCACCCTCCGGGGTGGACTTGGTCAGCATCGGGGTCTCGATCTCGAGGAAGCCGTGCTCGTCGAAGTAGTTGCGGGCAACCTGCGTTACGCGGTGGCGCAGCATCAGGTTCTTCTGCATGGACGGACGGCGCAGGTCAAGGTAGCGGTACTTCAGACGGATCTGGTCACCGACCTCCTTGGTGTCGTCAATCTCAAACGGGGTGGTCTCCGCCTTGGACAGAATGCGGATGTCCTCGGCAATAATTTCGACCTCGCCGGTCGGCATCTTCTTGTTGATGGCAGCCGCGTCGCGGGCCACCAGCTTGCCCTTGACAGCCACAACGAACTCGGTGCGGCAGGTGAATGCGATGTCGAACAGGTCGGCGTTGACCGACTTGTCAAAGGTGCACTGTACGATGCCCGCGCGGTCGCGCAGCAGCAGGAACAGTACGCCGCCGTTGTCGCGCACGCGGTCAACCCAGCCGTTTACGGTAACGGTCTGACCGGCGTGCTCCAGGCGAAGATCGCCGCACATATGCGTGCGCTTCATGCCTGCAATAGATGTGTTATTCATGTTTATCAATCCTTTAAGATTTGTTTATTACAGTTTTGATTTGCAGAGCAAATTCTATTTCATACGCGCTGTCACGCGGATTAGCTGAGATATGGATAATTTAAGTTACTCATTGTCTGTATTCTTCATCGCCGGACGAACGTGCTCATAATAGCCGAGAAAGACCATAATCGCAAACAGAATGATGCCGACGAAGGCGATAAGGAACGGTATCGATGCACCCGTATTGGTAAAGATAGAAAGCAGCATCAGCGAAACAATGATACCAAGCATACCCGTAATCATGAGAATACCGCCGTAAACAAGCTGTTTCATAAACAATCCCTCCATATTCAGTTGAAAATCCTACCTTGGAGCCAGTAATTACTAACTCCTAATTAACGACAAATTTACTTGTCGCAAATGACCTTGCCTGCGTTTTTCTTCGCCAGACCGTCATGGATGAGCTTTGCTGCCTCGTCAAGCGAAATCTTGACCTGCTCGCCGCTCTCCATATCCTTGACAGCGACCACGCCCGCGTTAATTTCATCCTCGCCGAGGAAGATAACGAACGGAATGCCCAGCTTGTCGGCGTAGCCGATCTTGTGCTTGAACTTCTTCTGCTCGCTGTACAGCTGGGTGCGGATGCCCGACTCACGCAGAGCGGTAGCGGTCTTGATAGCCGCGCCCATGTCGTCGGTCATCGGCAGGATGAGTACGTCCGCCGGTGCCTTGTTCATCTGGTCGTTCAGGTAGCCCTGCTCACCGAGAACGTAGAACAGACGGGTCAGGCCGATGGAGATGCCTACGCCCGGCAGCTGCTTGTCGGTGTAATACTCCGCGAGGTTATCGTAACGGCCGCCCGAGCAGATGGAACCGATTTCCGGATGGTCGAGCATAGCGGTCTCATAAACGGTGCCGGTGTAGTAGTCCAGACCGCGGGCAATCGTCAGGTCGATCTCGAAGTGGTCAGCCGGAACGCCGAACGCCTGCATATAGGTTGCAACCGTTTTCAGCTCCTCTGCGCCGAGGTCGAATACCTCGTTCTTGCCCTTGTAGCTCTCCAGCGCCGCGAGAATACCCTCGGTGCCGCCCGGCGTCTCGATGAACTTCAGCAGCTCGTCAGCCGTAGCAGCTTCCACGCCGAAATCTTCGACCAGAATGGTCTTTACCTTCTCCGCGCCGATCTTCTCCAGCTTGTCGATGGTGCGCATCACGTCGCCGGCCTTCTCGGTCAAACCGAGGATAGCGAAGAAGCCGTTAAGCACCTTGCGGTTGTTGATGCGAATCTTGAAGCGCTGAAGACCGAGCGAGGTGAAGGTCTTGTAGATGATGCTCGGCACTTCGGCCTCGTTGATGATGTCCAGCTTGCCGTCGCCGATGACGTCGATGTCCGCCTGATAGAACTCGCGGAAGCGGCCGCGCTGTGCGCGCTCACCGCGGTAAACCTTGCCGATCTGGAAACGGCGGAACGGGAAGGTCAGCTCGCCGTAGTGCTGGGCAACATACTTTGCCAGCGGTACGGTCAGATCGAATCGCAGGGACAGATCGCTGTCGCCCTTGGTGAAGCGGTAGATCTGCTTTTCGGTCTCTCCGCCGCCCTTGGCAAGCAGCACCTCGGAGGACTCGATCAGCGGGGTATCCAGCGGATAGAAGCCGTACAGCGCATAGGTTTCGCGCAGTACCTGCATGATGCGCTCCATCTGCACCTGCGGTGCCGGAAGCAGCTCCATAAAGCCGGATAAGGTTCTGGGTTTTACTTTTTCCATAACTATTTTGATTCTCCTCAAGACAGACGTATGCACCGAATTGGCGTACCCGATCCGGTGCAACGAATGCTATTGTTTATTTTTTGTTCTTCGGGTTGACAATATTACGCCAATCCAGATCACCGCGATCCAGACCGAGGATGAGCATTTCAGCGGTTGCCGAGTTGGTTGCAATCGGGATATTGTGCATGTCACACAGGCGGGAAATCGCATGGACGTCCGGTTCGTACTGTGCGTTGGACATCGGATCACGGAAAAACAGCACGAGGTCGATCTCGTTGTAGGCTACGCGAGCAGAGATCTGCTCCTCGCCGCCCTGCATACCCGCAAGGCACTTGTCGATTTTCAGACCGGTAGCTTCTTCAACAAATTTGCCGGTGGTGCCGGTGGCACAGATGTTATGCTTTGCAAGAATACCGCAGTATGCCATGCAAAACTGTACCATCAGTTCTTTTTTGCGGTCATGTGCGATCAGTGCAATGTTCATCAGGAATAACCCCTTTCCTGTATATTTATTTCGAGATTTCTTACAATTTAAGTGGAAT
>OLPQ01002246.1_pt1 | contig 11664 bp, 9 predicted proteins | sample 1672451 | NCBI WGS metagenome assembly OLPQ01 (sample SAMEA3136687, study PRJEB25190) | human gut metagenome | biome: human gut; feature: human-associated habitat; material: faeces | place: Austria | collected 2013
ATGATAAAATCCAAGAAATAGAAAAAGAAGTATTATCATATGCAAGAGAAGAATTATCAAAATTAGACTTTTTAGATTTGTATATAACTCCAAATGAAAATAATCATTCAAGCGTTATATCATTCAATATAAAAGGAATACACCCACATGATGTTGCAAGTATTCTAGACTCAGAAGGAGTTTGTGTTCGCTCTGGAAATCATTGTGCACAACCACTTATGAGATTTTTAGGAATAGATTCAACTTGTAGAGCAAGTTTCTATATATATAATACAAAAGAAGATGTAGACAAGCTTGTTAGTGCTTTGAATAAAGCATATGATATGTTTAAAAAATATATAAAAAAATAGAGGTAAAATAATGGATGACGAATTAGCAGATGTTTATAATGAATTAATAATGGAACACAGTATGAATTCATATAATAAAAAAGAATTAAAAGATGCAGATTACTCAGAGATTGGACATAATCCAAACTGTGGAGATGAAATTAAACTAGAATTAAAATTAAATGGAAACAAAATAGAAGATATGGCATTTTCAGGACATGGATGCGCAATATCTCAAGCTTCAACATCAATAATGATAGACACCTTAAAAGGAAAAACAATTGATGAAGCAAAAGAAATTATAAAAACATTTATAGAAATGATAAAAAGAGAAATAACAGATGAAGAACAATTAAAAAAATTAGAAGATGCAATAGCATTTAAAAATGTATCAAACATGCCTGCAAGAGTAAAATGTGCATTACTTGCATGGCATACATTAGAAGATATGTTAAATAAGAATGATGAAAATGGAAAAGGAACAATAAATTGTTGTCATTAATTATTAAAAAGGAAAATGAAATGGAAAATAAAAAAGTATTATTAGGAATGAGTGGAGGGGTAGACAGTAGTGTATCAGCATTACTTTTAAAGCAAAATGGATATGATCCAATAGGAATGACATTAGAATTATTTGCAGGAAGCAGTTGCTGTAATGTAAGTACATATATAGATGCGAAAAATGTATGTAATTCAATTGGAATTCCACATATTACAGATGATTGTAAAACATTATTTAAAAAATGTGTAATACAAGATTTTATAGATTGTTATTCAAATTGTAAGACACCAAATCCATGTATAGAATGTAATAAATATATGAAATTCGGATATATGTGGGAAAAAGCAAAAGAATTAGGATGTGAATATATAGCAACAGGACATTATGCCAAAACAGAATATAGTGAAAAATATGGCAGATGGGTATTGAAAAAATCAAATGCAGGAAAAAAAGATCAAAGTTATGTATTATGGAATATTCCAAAAGAATTAATTGAACATGTATTATTTCCTCTTGCTGATTTTGAAAACAAAGAACAAATAAGAGAAATTGCAAGAGAAAATAATTTAAAAGTTGCAAATAAACCTGATAGTGAAGATATATGTTTTGTACCAGATGGCAATTACAAGAAATTTTTGGAAAATAATTCAGATATAAAACCAAAAGTTGGAAATATAGTAACATCAAAAGGCGAAGTTATAGGAAAACATACAGGATTATATAATTATACAATTGGACAAAGAAAAGGATTAGGAATATCTTATAAATCACCATTATTTGTTATAGGATTTAATCCAAAGAAAAATGAAGTAATTGTTGGTGAAGAAAATGAATTATATAAAAAAGAAATAACAATAGGAGAAATAAATTTATTATTATTTGATGAAATAAAAGAACCAATTAAAGTTGATGTTAAAACAAGATACTCATCAAAAGTAGCCAAAGCAATGATTATTCAAAACGGAGATTGTATAAAAATAGAATTTGACGAGCCACAAAGAGCACTTACACCAGGGCAATCAGCAGTATTTTATATTGATGATATTGTAGTTGGTGGTGGAAAAATATTGTAAGGAAAACAGATATTATAATGTTTAATGTTATAATATCTATTTTTTTGCGAACTTTGAGATAACTGAAAACTTGACAAATAGCATATTAAGGGGTATACTATAAAGGTATAAAAGGAGAAACTATGTCTGAAAATAATAGTAGAAAAGTATTTGATAGTTTAGTATCAAGAACCAAAATATATTTAGTAATAATATTAATATTATTTATTTTAATATCAGTATTTAGACCTATATTAATAATTCCATCAATAATATTATATATATCAATATTATGTTATACATATTTTGCAAATAACAAAAGAAAAAGTGAAATATCAGAGCAATTGCAAGATTTAACATTAACAGTAGATTCAGCAGCAAAAAGTAGTTTAATAAATTCGCCATTCCCACTTGTAATATTAGAAACAAACGGAAATATTGTATGGAAAAGTTCAAAATTTGTAACAGAATTTGCAGATATTGATATGGATAATTATATAGATGATTTGATAATAGACATAAAAGATGAGATTGAAAAAAGTGATAATAAAAAAAGAAAATCAGTAATAAGACAAATACAAATAGGAAAGAAAACATATACAGTACAAGGCGAATTTGCTAAATCAAAGAAATATGAAAGAAAGAAATCACCAGAATATATGATGATTTTATATTTTATTGATGAAACAGAAAAAGTTAAATTAAAACAAGAGAACGAAGACAAAAAAATATGTGTTGGAATAATAATGATAGACAATTATGAAGAAGTTACACAAAGAGTTGATGCAGAGCAAAAAACACAATTAATGGCAAAAGTAGAAAGCACAATATATGATTGGGTAAATGAAACAAATGGAATACTAGTAAAAGCAGATAGAGATACATATGTATATGTATTTGAACAAAAAAATCTCGAAAAAATTAAAGAAGAAAAATTTGCAATACTAGATTCTATTAAAAATCTTGTAAGAAAAGACAAAATACAATTAACATTAAGTATAGCAATTTCAAATGAAGGAGATACAGAAAGAGATGTATATAAATCAGCTTCTGCAGCAATGGATGTAATATTAGGTAGAGGTGGAGATCAAGCAGTAATAAGACAAAATGGAAAATATTTATTCTTTGGTGGAAAAGTTGAAGAAGTAGAAAAGAGAACAAAAGTAAAAGCAAGAATAGTTGCACATGCATTAGAAGAATTAATAAAAGAAAATGATAAAATAATGATAATGGGACATACAAACCCAGACATAGATGCAATTGGTTCAGCATTAGGAATATATAGAATTGCTAAAACATTAGAAAAAGAGGCAAAAATTGTAGCAAATGTAGAAACTCCATCAATAAAAGATCTTTATGAATCAATAAAGGATCAATATCAAGAAGTATTTATAAGTAGTGAAACAGCTTTAGCACAAGTTGATAGTGGTACTTTAATAATTGTAGTAGATACACATAAAAAAACATATGTTGAATCACCTGAATTATTAACAAAAACAAATAAAATAGTAATAATAGACCATCATAGAAGAAGTGCAGATTTTATAGATAATAGTATATTAACATTCCAAGAAGTATATGCATCATCTGCAGCAGAATTAGTAACAGAAATAATCCAATATACACAAAATGAAGTTGAATTATCAGAAGTGGAAGCAGAGGCATTATATGCAGGAATTATGATGGATACAAAAAATTTCACATTTAAAACTGGTGTAAGAACATTTGAAGCGGCAGCATATTTACGTAGATGTGGTGTTGATATAATAAAAGTAAAAAAATGGTTCCAAAGTGATTTAGAAAGTTATAATACAATATCTGAAATAGTAAGAAAAGCAGAAATTGTAAGAGATTCAATAGGAATATCAATATATGATGTCCAAGAAAAAGAAACAAGCTTAATTTGTGCAAAAGCAGCAGATGAATTATTAACAATAGGAAATATAACAGCATCATTTGTTTTAGGATTAATGGAAGATGGAAAAGTTTGTATAAGTGGACGTTCAATAGGAGATGTAAATGTTCAAATGATATTAGAAAAATTAGGTGGAGGAGGTCATATTACTCTTGCTGGTGCACAGCTTGAAAATGTGACAATAGATGAAGCTAAACAAGAATTGATTTCTAAAATTAATGAATATTTTGAAGAGAAAGAATAAAACAAAAGAATAGCAAGTTTTACTTGCTATTTTTGCTATTTTAGAGTACAATATAAGTCATGAAAGGAAAGTGATTAGTATGAAAGTAATATTAAAAGCAGACATAAAAGGAGTAGGAAAAAAAGATGAAGTAATAAATGCATCAGACGGATATGTACGTAATTTTTTATTCCCTAAAAATTTAGCAGTAGAAGCAAATGCAGAAAATATGGCTAAATTACAAGCACAAAATTCTTCAAAACAATTCAAAAAAGACACAGAAAAAGAAGAAGCACAAAAATTAGCAGAAAAGATGAATAAAATATCATTAAGAATACAAGTAAAAGCAGGAGAAAATGGAAAAATATTTGGTGGAGTTTCAGCAAAAGACATATCAGAAGCTTTTGAAAAACAACACAATATAAAAATAGATAAGAAAAAAATAGATTTAAAAGAAACAATAAAAACATTAGGAATACATACAGTTTCAATAAAACTATTTGAAGGTGTAATAGGAAAAATAAAAGTAGATGTAATTGGATAAATTTCATTTAACAAGTTTTGTATTTATTATCAAAGAAATAAGAAATATAAAAATTGTTATAAGGGGGCAAAAAGATGGAATTAGGAAAAGTACCACCACATGATGAAGATGCAGAACAAGCTGTATTGGGGAGTATGCTAACAGATAATGATGCGGTAATGGCAGCAGTTGAAGTACTAAAAGAAGATGCATTTTATAGAGAAGATAACAAAATAATATATCAAGCAATATTAAACTTATATAGTAAATCAGAACCTATTGATATAATAACATTAAAAGATGAACTTGAATCAATGGGAAAATTTGAACAAGTTGGTGGATTTGAATATTTAGCAAGTTTGCCAGACAAAGTTCCAACAACAGCAAATGTACAAAAATATATAAAAATAGTTGAAGAAAAATCAGTATTAAGAAATTTGATAAAAACAGCAAATGAAATAATAGAATTAGGATATAACCCAACAGAAGATGTTGAAGACATAATGGACGGAGCAGAAAAAAAGATTTTTGATATAATGCAAAGTAAAAACACAAAAAGCTATACACCAATCAAAGATGTATTAGTAGAAAGTTTTACAAATCTTGAAAAATTATATAATCAGAAACAACATGTAACAGGAGTACCAACACAATTTTATGATTTAGATGATAAAACAGCAGGATTACATGGCTCTGAATTGATATTAGTTGCAGCAAGACCAGCTATGGGAAAAACAGCATTTGCATTAAATATTGCAACAAATGCAGCATTAAGAGCAAATGTACCAGTAGCAATATTTAGCCTCGAAATGTCAAAAGACCAATTAGTGAACAGAATGTTATGTAGTGAAGCAATGGTAGACAGTAATAAAGTAAGAACAGGAAAATTAGATGAAGAAGACTGGACAAAACTTGCAGAAGCAATAGGACCACTTTCAGAAGCTGGAGTATATATAGATGATACACCAGGTATATCTGTAATGGAAATAAGAACAAAATGTAGAAAACTAAAGATGGAAAAAAATATAGGACTTGTTGTTATAGACTATTTGCAGTTAATATCAGGAAGCAATAAAAGAAATGGAAGTAGAGAACAAGAAATATCAGAAATAAGTAGATCATTAAAAGTATTGGCAAAAGAATTAAATGTTCCAGTAATAGCATTATCACAGCTATCAAGAGCTGTAGAACAAAGAGATGACCATAGACCTATGCTATCAGATTTGCGTGAATCTGGAGCAATAGAACAAGATGCGGATATAGTAATGTTCTTATATAGAGATGATTATTACAATAAAGAAAGTGCTGAAAAAGATATTGCAGAAGTAATAATAGCAAAACAAAGAGGTGGTTCAACAGGAACTGTAAAATTGTATTGGATGGGAAATTATACAAAGTTTGTAAATATAGAAAGAAGATTTGATGATTGAAAAAATAAAAAAGAGTTGCAAATAAAATAAATAGATGTTATAATATATGCGTTTGCCAAAAGCACTTATAAAAAAATGGAGGTAGCATAATGGCTGAAGCAACAAATCGGTTACAAAATTTTCAACAATTTTTACAAAAATTAATGGGCAATGAATACAGTAACCAAATGGTAGATCAACTTGTCAAGTTGAATCCATATGAAAGCAAGCAAATTACAGTTTTTCAAAATTGGTTGTCATCTTCAAAAGATGACCAATTTGATTTTATGATTTGGCTTGTTGGAGCAATCAACTCGTTGTATAAATCTCATAAATATACGACGGCATACAAACTTTCAGTAGTAAATGCAACAGAAAAAAAAGCAATTTTGAATGAGGTGAAGTTGATTGTAAGAGAAGAAGCCCAAGCTATGGTATAAGGAATAACCTTACAAAATCCAATGACCACCCTTGTTATAATACAAGGGTGGTTTGCCATATTTAGATATTGATTTGAATTTAAGAAAGGTAAAAAATGAAACAAAAAATAATAGAAACAATAAAAAAATATAATTTAATAAATTCAGGAGATAAAATAGTGTTAGGAGTATCTGGTGGACCAGATTCAATTGCAATGTTAGATATTTTAAATCAATTAAAAGATGAAATGAATTTTGAAATATATGTTGTACATGTAAATCATAATATTAGAGGAAAAGATGCTGATGAAGATGAAGAATATGTAAAAAAATATTGTGAAAAATATAATATAAAATGTTTTTCTAAAAAAATAGATGTGCCTACAATTGCCAAAACTAAAAAAATTGGAACAGAAGAAGCAGGAAGAAAAGTAAGATATGAATATTTTGAAGAAATTTTAAAAGAAACAAAATCAAATAAAATAGCAATAGCACATAATAAAAATGACAAAGTAGAAACAATAATTATGCATTTACTTAGGGGAAGCGGAATTTCAGGCTTAAGAGGAATAGAACCAATAAGAGAAGAAAAATTTATAAAACCATTAATAGAATGTGATAGACAAGAAATAGAAAATTATTGCAAAGAGAATAATTTGCAACCAAGAATAGATAAAACAAACTTTGAAAATGAATATACAAGAAATAAAATTAGAAATATTGTAATACCATATATAAAGAAAGAATTTAATCCTAATATTATAGAAACAATAACAAGGTTAGCAGATGTAGTATCAAGTGAAGATGATTTTATAGAAAATGTATCAAATGAAAACTATAAAAAATTACTTGTAATAGAGGAAAAGAATAGAATTGAATTAAAACTAAAAGAATTTAATTTATTAGATGAGGTGTTAAAAAATAGAATTATATTAATAGCAACAAGAAAACTATTTGGATCAACACAAGGAATAGAAAAAGTTAATATAGAAGATATAATAAAATTATGTAATAATAACATAGGAAATAAATTTTTAATGCCAAATAAAAATTTAAAAGTATTAATACAAAATAAAAAAATTAATTTTATAAAAATTGATTAAAAATCAGTAGATCCCTAGAAAACATTGAAAAAATGTAACAAAAAAGACACAAAAAAATCACTTAAAAACTATTGAAAAATGAAAAAAGGTATGTTATAGTTTTCGATGTAAAAATGGTATTGTGTAATAATACAAGGAAGGTAGGTAGTAAATTGAAAAAAGGAATAAAAACACTAGCGATGTGGTTAATAATTGGGGTAATAGCAATTGTATTAATAACATCAATAATGGAAAATAGAAGTTCACAAATAACTTATTCAGAATTAATAACAAGTATTGAAAATGGAGAAGTTGAAAAAATAAAAATTTCATCAACAGGTTCACAAGCAACTGTAAAAATGAAAGATTCTAAATTAGAAAAAGAAGTAAGTATACCAAGTTTAGACAGTTTTATGACATATTCACAAGATTATTTAAAAACAGGAGCATTTTCATTAGAAGAAGAAAAAGAATCAATATGGATAACAGCATTAGGATTTATAACACCATTTGGACTTCTTGCAATATTTTTAGTATTTTGGTTTATAATGATGAGTGGAAATAATCAAAATGGAACAAAATCTATGACATTTGGAAAAAGCAAAGCAAGAATGATAAATGCAGGAGAAAAAAATAGAGTAACATTTGATGATGTTGCAGGTGTAGATGAAGAAAAAGAAGAATTACAAGAGATAGTAGAATTCTTAAAAAATCCAAAGAAATTTACAGATATGGGTGCAAGAATACCAAAAGGAGTTTTACTAGTTGGTCAGCCAGGTACTGGTAAAACATTATTAGCAAAAGCAGTGGCAGGAGAAGCAGGAGTTCCATTTTATATAATAAGTGGTTCAGATTTCGTAGAAATGTTTGTTGGTGTTGGAGCTTCAAGAGTAAGAGATTTATTTGAACAAGCAAAGAAAAATGCACCATGTATAATATTTATAGATGAAATTGATGCAGTAGGACGTCAAAGAGGTGCTGGTTTAGGTGGAGGGCATGATGAAAGAGAACAAACATTAAACCAATTATTAGTAGAAATGGATGGTTTCTCAGATAATGAAGGTGTTATCATTTTAGCAGCAACTAATAGACCAGACGTATTAGATAAAGCATTATTAAGAGCAGGAAGATTTGACAGACAAATAGTAGTTGGAAGTCCAGATGTAAAAGCAAGAGAACAAATTCTTGAAGTACATGCAAGAAAGAAAAAATTAGCAGATGATGTAGACTTAAAAGTAATTGCAAAAAATACATCAGGATTTGCAGGAGCAGATTTAGAGAATGTATTAAATGAAGCAGCATTATTGGCAGCAAGAAGAAATTATAAAGAAATAGGAATGAAAGAAATTGAAGATGCTATGGTAAAAGTAACTATGGGTCCTGAAAAGAAAACAAGAGTAAGAAGTGAAAAGGAAAATAGATTAGTAGCATATCATGAAGCAGGTCATGCTGTAGTAAGTAGATATTTACCAACACAAGATCCAGTACATCAAATATCAATTATACCAAGAGGAATGGCTGGAGGATATACAATGTATAGACCAACAGAAGATAAATCATTTATGTCAAAAACAGAAATGGAAGAAAATATAGTATCACTTCTTGGAGGAAGAGTTGCAGAAGCATTAATACTAAATGATATTTCAACAGGAGCAAGCAATGATATAGAAAGAGCATCACAAATAGCAAGAAATATGGTTACAAAATATGGAATGAGTGAAAAAGTAGGAACAGTAATGTTTGGCGGAGGAGAAGGTGAAGTGTTTTTAGGAAGAGACTTTGCACAAACAAAAGACTATTCAGAAGAAACAGCAGCATTAATAGATGAAGAAGTAAAAAGAATAGTTCAAACAGCATATGAAAAAGCAGTAAAAATCTTAACAGAACATGTTGATAAACTTCATGCAGTTGCAGGAGTACTAATGGAAAAAGAAAAAATCGAAGGAGAAGAATTCGATAATATTTTTAAAGAATAAAAATTATAAAGAAAAGAAAAATAAAAAGTTTTTCTTTTCTTTATTTTTGCCTAAAAATAAGGTGTAACAAAGATTTTGTTCTATACAGTTCTATTGACAAAATATGATATTTGTAGTAATTATATAGTATAAAAAACGGAAGATATACAATAGGAGAGGAGTACTTATGAGAATTCAAGATTTAGCAATTATATTTATAATAATAATATTGCCAATTTCAATAGTATTAGGAGCATATACACAGATGCAAATAAGTACAATATCATTACAAACAGAATATGATATGAAATTGATTGCTGCAACAAGTGATGCAATAAAAGCATTTCAAATAAATACTGCAAATAGTTCAACATCAGACATAGCAAATTCAAAAATAAGAGATATTGAAGCCTCAGTCTCAACGTTTAAAGCATCAATAAAATCAGTATTTGGAATGAATGGATATTCAGAAGACGAAATGAACGAATATATTCCAGCATTAGTTTATACAATGTATGATGGATTTTATATTTATTCAAGATTTAATAATCAAAATTATTTATACGAAGTTGATGAAAATGGAAATGTTACAAATAATCCATTAGATAAAAATGGAGAAAATGTATTTGGACTAAAACCATATATTTCATATAGTGTTAAATATAACCCAAATTCAGATTTGGATATAGTAATAACATATTCGTTAGATAACTACATTTCAATAAAAGGTATGGTAAAAGTTGATGGAGAAAAGCAATATTGGGATAAATCAGGATATTTAATTGATGGAATAAAGAAAGATGCGAGTGGAAAAATAACATATAATGGTGTGGAAATAGATAAAAATGTTGTTTTAAGTGATACAAATTTTGCTTTATTATGTGAGATAAATAAAATGGTTGAAGAAGGATTCTATTATACAGCAGGAAAAGTAAGAAATGTTCCTGTAACAATAGGAGGAACTACATGGAAACCAGAGTTGCCTATCGAAAGTATAATAAAAGAAGAATTGAGTGATATTTTTAATAAAAAAATGGAAGAAGTAGATAGAGCGATAGAACTTTTATTATATACAATGAAAAAACAAATATTTATTGATGGCAATAAAAGAACATCTGTAATATATAGTAATCATTATTTGATTTCAAAAGGAAAAGGAATAATAGCAATTCCAGCAGAATTAACAGAAGAATTTAAGGATTTACTTATTCCTTATTATGAAGGAAGAGATGAAAAAGAGATAAAGAAGTTTATTAAAGAGCAATGTTACATGAGAATATAGAAAAGATGCCCAAAATAAATAGTGTTTAAACTTATAAATATTGCATATAATAATATTGCTAGTAAATAGCTAAAAAAGATTAGAATACCCTTGCTAAAGTAGGGACTTAAAAAAGTAGGAATATCTTTGCCATAGTAAGAACTTAAAAAAGTAGGAATATCCTTGCCATAGTAGGAGATTAAAAGAGTATGTGGCTGTCATAAAAGACAGTCACATTTTTTATTTTATGCTTATATTAATTTTATAATAACACCTAAAACAATTGAAAAAAATATTTCATTAATATATAATTATAGTATATTGAAGAGAAAAATATTAGAAAATGTACTAAAGATGTGTAAGGAGTTATTTTATGAAGAAATATGGTGTTTTAGCAATTATAATAATTGCAATAATTATAATTAATCTGTTAACTAACAGTGTAGTTTTGCTTGCAAATTCAGAAGAAGATACAATTGAAATTTATATTACAGGAACACAAAATTATGATTATGCATATGAAATGCTAGAACTCATAAACAAGGAAAGAGAAAAAATTGGATTAAGTACATTAAAAATGGACGAAAGCCTTCTTACATCATCAATGGAAAGAGCAGCAGAAATCGCTTTATATTTATCTCATACAAGACCAAATGGAAACCAATATACTAGTATTAATTCAAAAGTAAGTGGTGAAAATTTTACAGCAGGGAACGAAACAGCAAGTGAAGCAATGGAAAGTTTTATGGCATCTCCTACACATAAAGCAAATATATTAACTGAAACATTTTCATCTGTAGGAATTGGGCATATAGTGATAGAAGGTATAAATTATTGGGTTCAGTTTTTTAGTCCATATACAGCTTTAGAGCCTGTTCAAAAACCAACAGGAACTAATGAAAAAACATATCATATTAGTTTATTAAAAAGTAATTTAGATTTAAGAATGAAAGATGCAAATACTACAATTACATTAAATATTGGGGAAAAAAGT
>OLPQ01002255.1_pt1 | contig 11616 bp, 10 predicted proteins | sample 1672451 | NCBI WGS metagenome assembly OLPQ01 (sample SAMEA3136687, study PRJEB25190) | human gut metagenome | biome: human gut; feature: human-associated habitat; material: faeces | place: Austria | collected 2013
CATGTTTGTTTCAAACCTCCGCATAACAGCAATGCCGCGCCGGGGCAGGCAGATGCCCGGCCCCGGCGCGGCCCCGAGAAGAAAAAAGAAAACCGATTGTGTGGAACGCACACGGCCCCGTTAGAGCAAACCCTGTTCTGGTCTTATTCTACCGGGCGCGTGCGGTTTTGGCAAGTAAAAGATCATGCCTTTGCCTGTGCGATGCAGTCGGCCACAGCCTCCTGCACAGCCTTGACCGAGAAGCTCAGGGTGGAAGAGGTGATGGCATCCACGCTGGTGTCGCCCTGGCTGTCCACCACGGCAGCGGCCATGCTTCTGCGCAGGTCGTCCTTCATCAGGTCATCGTTGCCGGAAGAGGTGATCTTGCAGTCGGTGATGGCATCCTCGCTGAAGGTCATGGTGACGGTCACGGTGCTGTAGCCGGAGTTCTTGGAAGCGGTGTAGGTGCCGGCATAGTACTGGCCGTTGGTGGTGCGCTCCTCAGAGCCGTTCTCACCGCCGCCGATGCCGTTGTCCAGATCGTTCTTGACGTACTCGGCAGCCAGGTATCCGGTCACGAAAGCACTGCCGCAGCTGTTGCCTGCGGTGGGGGTGTGGTACTGGATGCCGTAGCGCTGGCCGCAGCAGTTGCCGACAGCGTACAGGCCGGGGATGGGTGCCTTGGCACCGGTCAGGACGCGGTACTCACCATCGGTGCAGACTGCAGCGTGCTGGCACAGGCCGCCGGAGGGGTTGCCGCCGGTGACGGAGGAAGCTGCAAAGAACGGAGGATCCTGGATCTTGAAGTGCATCATGGATGCGTCTGCGCCCCAGTCGGAGTCGTAACCGGCATCGCACATCTCGTTCCAGTGCTTGACCTCGTCCAGGAAGCCCTGCTTTGCGTCGCCCTCATAGCCCATGATGTCGGCCAGCTCTTCCAGCGTGTCGGCAGCATACAGGGTGGTGGGGTCGTTGCCGTAGCGGGCAAATGCCTGCACGGAGAAGCCGTCGGGGCCGGTCTTGTAGTTGGCCATATCCTTGCGGACCTTCTCCAGCATGTAGTCGTTGCTGCGGTCCATTGCCTGATGGTCGTATGCCTGATACTCGCAGTAAGCATCCCAGTTGGAGTCGGTGACGCAGACCATCTTCTGGCCTTCCGGCATCATATCCAGGTAGCCCACGGAGCCGTGGCGGGTGATGGTCTCGTTGAAGAAACGCTTGCCGTCATTGCCGAAGATGGGCCAGATGCCGCCGAAGGGGAAGGACGGGCGGCTGTTGATGCCGGCTGCCTGACCTGCACGGGGGCCTGCCTCCATGGTAGCGCCTGCCCACAGCATCATGCGGATGCCGGAACCGTCACGGCCCATGGAAGAAACGTTGTTCACGTCGGTGCGGTCCTTGCCGTAGGACCATGCCAGGTTGCGCAGGGTGTCGCACAGGTCCAAACGCATGTCCGGGTTGCCGCCGAAGTCGCCGGCTGCCACGATGACAGCATCGGCATTGACCTGGAAGTATTTGCCGTCGATGTCGGTGAAGATGGCACCGGTGACCTTGCCGTTCTCGTGCACCAGGGTCAGACCCTGTGCGCCGTAGATGTACTCGCAGCCCTTTTCCACGGCCTTCTGCTGCAGCAGACGGACGGTGTACGGCCACATGTTGTTGTTGGTGTTGGTGTCCGTACCGGTATCACGCCACTGGGTCATGCCAACGTAGTAGTAGCTGTGGCTGCAGGGGTTCTGGAAGTGCTTGTTGCCCTTGTAGTTCACGGCGTGTGCGTACTTGGCAACATAGTCGGGGTCCAGCTCAGCCAGCATCCAGTCCAGTGCCTCACCGGAGCGGGTGGCATAGTCCTTGACGATTTTCTGGTTGGCGTGGCCCAGAGCCTTGACCATGTACTCGGTGAAGATGTCCATGGGGTCGTACTTCTCGGCACCCTTGTCCAGGAAGAACTTGGAGTTGTAGGTGGTCAGGTCGCAGGCATAGTTGTCGTACTCTTCCCAGGTCTGCACTTCGCAGCAGATGGTGTTCAGGCCCTCTTCTGCGCAGCGCAGGGCGGCGGCAGTACCGGCCTGACCGGCACCGATGACCAGAACTTCGCAGTCCTTGGTGTACTCGACCTTGTCGGCCAGCTGGGGCTCATCGCCCAGCCAGGCGGGCTTGTTGTTCATGAACTGCTCTTCCGGGATGTTCAGGGAATCGACCATGCCGACCATCATGGAGCCCATGATGTCGCCGTTGCCCTTCTGCTCGATGTACTCTTCCGGGGTCTCGGGAGCCTTGGCGTCCGGGTTGGAGCGGCGGTTGGCCTGCGAGTAGCTGGTGGCAAAGATATCATCCCAGGTGATGGCGGAAGCGGCGGCAGCAGGCTGCTCGGAAGCAGCGGCAGAGCTTGCCACGGAGGAAGCGGCGGCGCTGCTGGCTGCGTTGTTGGAGCAGCCGGACAGTGCGCCTGCAGCGGCAGCACCCAGAGCGCTGAGAGCCGATGCACGGATGAAGTTTCTGCGCGAGATCTTGTTCATAGTGCGGGAATCCTTTCCATTCTTCTTTTTCTTCCAAAAGCGCCCTGCTTCGTGCAGTTTGACGCTTTTTTGACAATGCTATTATAGTGAAATTTTTGCCAAAAGAGAAATTCAATTTTCCGGTTTGCAGTTATGGACTTCTTCTATAAGTTCATTGACCTTCCCCAGCGGTTTTGTTACAATGAAGGAAATGCCGGAAAGGAGGCCCCCGTATGACCGACCGTCAGATCCGCTGTTTTCTGGCTCTTTATGAAACACTGAATTTTTCGGCTGCCGCGCGGCAGCTGTTTCTCACCCAGCCCACCCTGAGCTATCAGATCCGCACACTGGAAGAAGAACTGGACACCCCGTTGTTCACCCGCACCACCTGCCGGGTGGAGCCCACCGAAGCCGGGCAGCTGTTTGCCGCCTTTGCCCAGAACGTCCGGCAGAGCTATCAGGCGTTCCAGCATGCACTGGCCGCCGGGCCCGCCCGGCGCGAAAAACTGGTGCTGCAGGTGCCGCTGACCATGGCGTCGCGGGATCTTGTGTACCACGACCTGCTGCTGGCGCTGAGCCAGGAGCTGCCGGACTGTGACCTTGAGGTGCGCACCGATACCTCCTGTACCTCCCCGGAAGAGGTTCTGCAGAGCGGCGTGGACGCCCTGGTACAGATGCTGCTGGAACCGGTGAGCGACGCCATCGACTGCCTGCCCCTGTTCGACACCAAATGCCATCTGCTGGCAAGCCCCGGCAGCCCGCTGAGTGCCTGCGGCACCCTGACCCCCGACCAGCTGGCCGGGCAGACCATCTGCTTTGAAAGTTGTGACGCCGTATTCGTGTCCATGGTACGGCGCTGCATGGAGGACATTCCCCTGCGGTGGCTCATGGTGCCCGACTTTGAAAAGGAATACGTCCGGATGCTGGCCGGAAAATGCCTGTTCCTGAGCCCGGTGCGGAGCCACGGCTACCCGCCCGAGTGGTTTCACCCGCTGATCTTCCCCTTCCCGCCGGCACCCACCTGCCTGTTCACCCGCAAGGACGACACCCGCCCCTGCCTGCAGGTGCTGCGGCAGCTGACCCTGGCCGAACACCGGCGTGCCGTGGCAGACGGCCGCCTGTGAAGCCCCGCTATATGATATAAAGGAGAACCGACCGATGAATATTACGATTCCATCATCCGCTGGCACGAAACACGCAATGGCGTCACCGGCCTGACAAAGGAGTGCATCGGCTACGAGAACGGTGTGCTGGGCGGCGTGCTCTCAGCCTTGACCAGCTATGCCGCTCCCGGCGACTATGTGTTCAACGGGGAGTGGGTGTGAGCCTGCACACAAAACTCCTCCAGTCATCGCTGCGCGATGCCAGCCCCCTCTATGAGGGGGCCTTTTTTGTACCAGAAACAAGGCCGCACCACCCCAAGGCTCCCTCCTTGAGGGAGCTGGCAAAGCCGACAGGCTTTGCCTGAGGGAGTTTTTCAGCACATAGAAAAAACCGGAAGCGCACTGCGGATTGCAGTGTACTTCCGGTTTGCAGAATGAAGGATCGCTTATTTGATCTCGCGCAGGGCACCCCGCAGGCCGGGGTAATCGCCTGCGGCGACTTTGGCCGTGTTCTCCGGGTGTGCCACGAACCACTTGTTGCGCTTTTTCAGGATGCCCTTGGGCCCGTCGGGCAGCGCGTCGCCGGTGCCGCGGGGCAGGATCTCCACGCCCGGATTCCGGCTGCGCAGTGCTTCCAGTTCCGTGTTCATGCTCACTGACCCTGCTCGTCCACAGCCTTCAGGCCCTGGGTTTGCTCGATCTCAGCCAGCATATCCACGCGCACCTGATGGCGGCCGCCCTCATACTTGGCGTTCACCCACTCGTCCACGATCATCTTGGCCATCTCCACGCCGATGACGCGGGCACCAAAGGCGATGATGTTGGAGTTGTTGTGCTGCTTGCTCAGGCTAGCAGAATAGGGCTCGCTGCACACGCAGGCACGCACGCCCTTGACCTTGTTGGCGGCCAGGCTGATGCCCACGCCGGTGCCGCAGATCAGCACACCGCCGTCCACTTCGCCGGAGGCGACCATCTTGCCCACCTTGTAGCCGCTGATGGGGTAGTTGAAGCTCTCGGTGCTGTTGGTACCGACGTCGATGACCTCGATGCCCTTGTCCTCCAGATACTTCTTGATCTCTTTCTTCATTTCCACTGCGACGTGGTCGTTGCCAATTGCCAGTTTCATACAGACACACTCCTTATTTTTTAAACAGAGACACACCGCCGCAGGGTGCAGCGGTACGCCGTTGTTTGCGGATCAGATGTTGGTGCTTGCCATGCGGAAATAGGTGTACGGGCGGCCCTTGATGGACACCGACAGCTGGTGGATGTTCTCCGGGCTGGTGCAGCCGGCAAAGCCGCCGTCACCAATGGCGTGCACATCCGCGCCGGTCTCCTTCATCTTCAGGGCGATCAGGCGCACGGTGTCGGGGTCATCGTTTCAAAGTCGCTCTTGGAAGCGCTGATCAGACGTACGACGTTGCTCATGCCTTTTCTCCCCTCAGCTCCGGGATGATCTCTGCATACGGACGGCCCTTGCCGAACAGGGCGCTGGTGCCCAGGATGAAGCCGTCGGCACCCATGGCGGACAGCTCCTCGATGACCGCCGGGCTGCAGGAGCCGTCGATCATCAGCTTGAAGCCGTACTTTTCCTTCAGCTCTGCCAGCGCACGCACCTTGTTCTTGGTGAACTGGATGAACTTCTGGCCGGCGAACCCGGGGTTGACGGTCATGACCATGACGTAGTCGCAGAGGTTCAGCATCTCTTCCACGGTGGCCAGGCTGGTGTCCGGGTTGATGGCAATGCCGGCTGCGGCGCCGCGGCTCTTGATGTGCGCCAGCGTCTTGACCACATAGCGCTCACTCTCGGGGTGGATGTACACGATGTCGGCACCGGCATCCAGGAACCAGTCCACCTTCTCGCCGGGGTTCTCGATCATCAGGTGCACGTCCACCGGCTTTTTGGTGTACTTGCGGATGGTCTTGAGGTCCATCAGACCCATGGTGATGTTGGGCACAAAGGTGCCGTCCATGATGTCACAGTGGAAAATGTCCACACCGGCTTCGTCCAGCGCCTTGATCTCCTCGGCCAGGCGGCCGTAGTCCGCGCACATCATACTGGGGCAGAGCAGCTTTTCCATTTTGCAGATCCTTTCCTGTCAGGCAGGTAATCGTTTTCCTCATCCTAAAGATAGCACAGGCCGAAAGCCTTGTCAATAGGTTTTAAAAAAATTATGTAAACGTTTACCCTTTTGCTTGCATTTTCCGTTGATTGCTGTATAATGGATGCAGCAGCCCCTCTTTTTGGGGGCATTTCATTTCCTTTTATAAAAGGAGCAAGTCTGTATGTCTGACACAAGCAATCCTCCGTCCATCCGGGACATTGCCGAGATCGCAGGTGTGAGCGTGGCCACGGTTTCCCGCGTCCTGAACAAAAAGGGCAAATACTCCGCCACCACCGAAAAGCGCGTGCTGGCGGTGGTGAACTCCTGCGGCTACATCTCCAACATGTCGGCCAAGAGCCTGCGGGAGGCCCGCTCCCACACGGTAGGGCTCATCGTGCCCAACGTGACCAACGCTTTTTTCTCGCAGCTGGCCTACTCCATTGAAACAGAGCTGTTCCAGCGCAATTATTCGGTGTTCATCTGCAACAGCGGCACCGACGCCGACAAAGAGCGGGATTATTTCCGTACCCTCATCGGCAAATGCGTGGACGGCATCCTGTGCATCAGCGACCTGAACGAGATCCCGTCGGACATTCTGGACCGGGGCGTGCCCATTGTCTGCATCGACCGCCGCCCCGTGGTGGACCGGGTGGTGCCCTGGGTGGGCAACGATGACCGGGCCGCTGCTTTTAACGCCACTGAGCTGCTGATCCGGAAAGGCTGCCGCCACATCCTGTTCATTTCCAGCCACCACTCCGCCCACACCCGGTTCGACCGCGACAAAGGCTACCGGCAGGCCCTGGAAGCACACGGCATTCCGGCGGATGAAAATTATAGCATGCGCCGCCCCGGCATCGACCCCACCCCCATCGAAACGGAAGTGATGGTGTACGACTTTGTGCAGAAGGGCCTGCCGCTGGACGGCATCATCGCTTCCAGTGAACCGGCCGCTCTGGGCACCCTGTATGCCCTCAAGCGGGCCGGGCTGCGGGTGCCGCAGGATGTAAAAATTGTTTCCTTCGACAGCACCCTGTATTCCCTGCTCACCGACCCGCCCCTCACTTCCATTGAGCGTAACCCCCAGAGCATCGCACAGAAAAGCTGTGAGCTGATCTTGCAGATGATGCGCGGCGAGCCCCCCGCCGAGACCGAGATCTACATCCCCACCAACCTGGTGGAGCGCGCCTCCACCGACGGCTGATCTCCAAAATCATTTTTCCCCGGGCAGGAACCACCCCGTGTGCCGTTCCTGCCCGGGTTTTGTTTTACAGATTGGCAAATTCCCGCCGGGATCGCCAGAATGAACAGATCTCGGGACCACCTCATTTCCCGGTATTTTGTTAAAGATTACAAAATGTTATCAAAAACTTTTGAGCAAATGAACCAAATATTTCCGAAAATCTTTGGGTATTCTTTCGCTTGCGCCAACTTTGGGAATTGTTTATACTACGAATAGGTTTATAAGGTGCTTGTGAATTCTGCGTCAAGTTTTCACACACCGATGATTTTAAATCTCTACAGGATGGACAATACCATGAAAAAGATTTCTCGGCGTAATTTCCTGAAGGGCGCTGCCGTTCTGGGCACCGCCGCTGCCATGACCGCTTGTGGCGGCAGCTCTTCTTCTACCTCCACCGTAGCCTCCACCAGTGCTGCAGCGTCCACCGGTGCTGCTTCCGCAGCAGAAGCCAGCGGCAAGCTGGTCATCTACTCGCCCAACTCGGACACCCAGATCGACTGCACCCTGACCAACGGCTTTATGGTCAAGTACCCCAACATCGAGGTGGAGCTGCAGTCCATGGGCACCGGCGACGTGCTGGCCCGTATCGAGGCCGAAAAAGAGAACCCGCAGGCCGATATCGACTGGGGTGCCATCAACTTCAACTTCTACAAGCAGCACCCCGACCTGTGGGAGTCGTATGTTTCGCCCAACGAGGCCAACCTGGACGAGAACTACCGCAACAACACCGACGGCAACGTGACCTACTGCAACCTGTCCGGCAGCGGCTGCTTCATCCTGAACAATACCCTGCTGAAAGAGCTGGGCGTTGAGGTCAAGGGCTACGCCGACCTGCTGCAGCCGGAGCTGAAGGGCAAGATCGCCATGGGCGACCCCACCGCTTCTTCCAGTGCCTTTGCCGAGCTGACCAACATGCTGCTGGATATGGGCGAGGGCGACACCCCGGCCGACCGCTACATGAGCGATGCCGCATGGGATTACATTGCAAAGTTCATTGACAACATCGACGGCATCGTGCTGTCCAGCTCCTCTCAGGTGTACAAGAATGTCATCGCCGGTGAGTATGCCGTGGGCGTTTCCTACGAGGACCCCGTTGTGCAGGCCATCATCGACAACAAGGACAACCCCGACGCCGACCTGTCGCTGGTGTACCCCGAAGAGGGTGCCGTGTGGCTGCCCGCCGGTGTCGCCATCGTGAAGAACGCCCCCAACATGGACAACGCCAAGCTGTTCGTCGACTATGTGCTGAGCGAGGAAGCCCAGACTGCCCTGTCCAAGACCACCATCCGCGGCACCATGACCTCCATCGCACAGGACTGCCCCGAGATGAAGCCCTTTGAGGAGATCAACGTGGTGTACGAGGATCAGGCCGCTGTGGCAGAGCTGCAGACCGAGATGCTGGAGAAGTGGACCAACCTGCTGACCAAGTAAGCATCTCTCCGCTGAAAAACAAAAAATAAGGACGATCATTATGAGTGTTTGTATTCGCATCAAGGACGCCGTGAAGAAATACGGCGACAATACGATCATCTCGGATCTGTCGTTGAACATCAAAGAAGGCGAGTTCTTCACCCTTCTCGGCCCCTCCGGCTGCGGAAAAACGACACTTCTGCGTATGATCGCAGGCTTCAACAGCATTGAAGGCGGCGACTTCTACTTCAACGACAAGCGCATCAACGACATCGACCCCTCCAAGCGCAACATCGGCATGGTGTTCCAGAACTACGCCATCTTCCCCCACATGACCGTGCGGGACAACGTTGCCTTTGGTCTGAAGAACCGTAAGGAATCCAAGGAGACCATCCAGAAGGAGACCGACGAGTTCATGAAGCTGATGCACATCAGCGAGTATGCCGACCGCATGCCCGACCAGCTGTCCGGCGGTCAGCAGCAGCGCGTGGCACTGGCCCGCGCCCTGGTGATCAAGCCGGATGTGCTGCTGATGGACGAGCCCCTGTCCAACCTGGACGCCAAGCTGCGCGTGGAGATGCGCACCGTCATCAAGGAGATCCAGCACACGGTGGGCATCACCAATGTGTACGTCACCCACGACCAGGAAGAAGCCATGGCCGTTTCGGACCGCATCGCGGTCATAAACAAGGGCGACATCCAGCAGGTGGGCACCCCCAAGGACATCTATCAACGCCCGGCCAACCTGTTCGTTGCCACCTTCATCGGCCGTTCCAATGTGCTGGACGGTGAGCTGCGCATGGAAAACGGCAAGCCCGTGCTGCACTTCCATGCCGGTGCTTCGATCACGCTGGACAATGTGCGTGCCGAGGAGTGCAAAAACCAGCCCGTCAAGATCTCGGTGCGCCCGGAGGAGTTCATTCTGGACGCCTCCATCGACGCTACCGGCCTGAAGGCCACCGTGGACAGCAGCGTGTTCCTGGGTCTGAATACCCACTACTTTGCCCACACCGACGACGGTGACAAGATCGAGATCATTCAGGAATCCCAGATCGACAGCATCATCCCGGATGGCACGGTCGTCCGTCTCGGCGTCAAGACCGAGAAGATCAACGTGTTTGACGCGGAAGGCAAGCAGAACCTGCTGGAAGGTGTCCGCAACGACAACGCCGTTTAACGGGCAGGAGGCAGTACCATGAAAAAGACCAAAAAGCTGGACATGTGGACGGTTTTGTCCTTTGTGATCCTGCTGTGCTATGCGGTGTTTCTGCTGTACCCCATGCTCAACCTGCTGCGCCAGTCCGTGGTGACCATCGACGGTGCTTTCACGCTGGAGTATTTCCAGAAGTTCTTTGGCAAATCCTATTACCTGATCACTCTGTGGAACTCCTTCAAGGTGTCCATTGCTGTCACCATCATCACGCTGATCATCGGCGTGCCGCTGGCATATCTGTACAATATGTATGAGATCAAGGGCAAGGGCCTTCTGCAGATCATCATCATCCTGTGCAGCATGTCCGCCCCCTTCATCGGTGCCTATTCCTGGATCCTGATGCTGGGCAACTCCGGCATCATCCGCAAGGCCATCAAGTCGGTGCTGGGCATCACCCTGCCAAGCATCTACGGCTTCAACGGCATCCTGCTGGTGCTTTCGCTGCAGCTGTTCCCGCTGGTGTTCCTGTACGTTTCAGGTGCCATGAAGAACATCGACAATTCCCTGCTGGAAGCCGCTGAAAGCATGGGCTGCAAGGGCATCAAGCGTTTTCTGACCGTGATCGTGCCGCTGTGCATGCCCACCATCCTGGCCGCCATGCTGCTGGTGTTCATGCGCGCCTTTGCCGACTTCGGCACCCCGCTGCTGATCGGTCAGGGCTACCGCACCTTCCCGGTGGAGATCTACAACGCCTTCTTCTCGGAGACCACCGGCGGCGACTACGGCTTTGCCTGCGCCACCTCGGTGATCGCCATCGTCATCACCACCGTGGTGTTCCTGGTGCAGAAGTGGTCCTCCAATAAGTTCTCCTTCACCATGAACGCCCTGCATCCGGTGGAGCGCAAAAAGGCCCACGGCCTGCTGAATGTGCTCATCCATCTGTTCACCTATCTGGTGGTGGGCATCGCCTTCCTGCCGCAGGTGTACATCTTCTACGAGTCCTTCCGCAAGACCTCCGGCAAGGCCTTTGTGCCCGGTTACTCGCTGGACAGCTACCGCTCCGCCATGAAGGTGGCCGGCAGCGCCATCAAGAATACCTTCGTCATCGGCATTTCCGCACTGGTACTCATCATCCTGCTGGCTGTGCTGGTGGCCTACCTGGGCATCCGCCGCAAGAACACCGTGAACAACGTGATCGACGTGATCAGCATGCTGCCCTACATCATTCCCGGCAGCGTGGTGGGCATTGCCCTGATCATGGCCTTCAACCGCAAGCCGCTGATCCTGACCGGTACCATGATCATCATGGTCATCGCACTGGTGATCCGCCGCCTGCCCTACACGATCCGCAGTTCGGTGGCCACCCTGCAGCAGATCCCCATCACGGTGGAGGAAGCCGCCATCTCGCTGGGTTCCTCCAAGGCCAAGACCTTCTTCCAGATCACGGTGCCCATGATGGCAAACGGCATCATTTCCGGTGCCATCCTGAGCTGGGTGACCATCATCACCGAGCTGTCCACCGCCATCTGCCTGTACACCGTGCGCACCCAGACTTTGACGCTGGCCATTTACACCTATGTGTCCCGCGGCAACGACGGCATCGCCGCAGCACTGGCCACCATCCTGTCGCTGACAACGGTGGTCTCGCTGCTGCTCTTCATGACGCTGTCCAAGTCCAAGGACGTCACCCTGTAACAGCTCCAACCGCAAACAAAAAGCTCCGTTCCCCGCAAAGGGAACGGAGCTTTTTTCGGTTCCGGATCAGGCAAAGACCGCCACGATCACCTGCATGGCCACGCCCACAAAGGCACCGGCAGCCCATGTCAGGCCGGTGATGAAGAGGTTCTGCTTCCACGAGGGATTAGCGCGCCACAGCACAGCCAAGCCCACACCCGCACCGGTGCACAGACCCGCCACAAGGCTGGAAAAGCGCAGCGCACCTTCCACATACAGCTGGGTCAGCAATACGCTGGCGGCGCAGTTTGGGATCAAGCCCACCAGAGCCGCTACCACCGGCTGGAAGAAGCCCATGCCGCCCAGCATTTCGGCGAATACGTCCTCGCCCACGCCCTCCACGATCATGCCGAACACCAGACTGAAGGCGAAGATGAACACAAAGATCTCCAGC
>OLPQ01002257.1_pt1 | contig 11610 bp, 8 predicted proteins | sample 1672451 | NCBI WGS metagenome assembly OLPQ01 (sample SAMEA3136687, study PRJEB25190) | human gut metagenome | biome: human gut; feature: human-associated habitat; material: faeces | place: Austria | collected 2013
CGCCGAACAGTCCCAGCCCGATTTGCAGCAGTTCTTCCACCTATGCGTCTCCTTCTCACGGCGACTCGCCCCTTGCGAGCCGCGCTCATCGGCAGGTCGCGCCCTTGCGGCCCGCGCTCGTCTCAGCAGGGAAGGAGTATGAAGCCCCATTGAGCAGCCGCCGTAAGAGCCACGTAAAATGAAAGTAAAATCGCGCGGCGTTGCAATTACCCGAAGCGCCCGGCGACGTAGTCGGCGGTACGAGGGTCGATGGGGGCAGAGAAGATGGTGTCGGTGTCGCCGGCTTCCACCACCTCGCCCAACAGGAAGAACGCCGTCTTGTCGGAAATGCGCAGGGCCTGCAGCATGTTGTGGGTCACCATGATCACCGTGTAGCGCTCCTTCAGCTGGCCGATGAGCTCCTCGATCTTCGCCGTGGAAATGGGATCGAGGGCGCTTGTGGACTCATCGAGCAGCAGCACCTCGGGCTGCACGGCCAGGGCACGAGCGATGCACAGGCGCTGCTGCTGGCCGCCGGACAGGCCGAGCGCGTTCTTCTTCAGGCGATCCTTCAGCTCGTCCCAGATGGCGGCCGCGCGCAGCGATTCCTCTACGATGACGTCCAGGTCGGCCTTGGCACGCACCCCATGGCTGCGGGGGCCGAAGGCGACGTTGTCGTAGATGCTCATTGGAAACGGGTTGGGCTGCTGGAACACCATACCCACGCGACGGCGCAGGTCGGTGGCATCCAGGGTGCGGTAGGCGTCGGCGCCATCGAGGAGCACCGAGCCTTCCACGCGGCAACCTTCCACCAAATCGTTCATGCGGTTCAGCGTCTTCAGCAGCGTGGATTTGCCGCAACCGGAGGGGCCGATGAGCGCCGTCACCTGGTTCTCCGGGAAGGTGAGGTTAACATCGCGCAGACCTTGGAAATCGCCGTAGAACAGGTTCAGATGCTCGACGGCCATCTTCGCAGGAGCGGGTGCGGCTCCTGGAACCTCAGCCACCGCGGTAACGCTCATCTCATTCGCGAGTTCCTTCAAAAAGCTCGTCATTTCTTGCTCACTTCCATCTTTGTCGCCACCAACCTCATGGCGGCGTTCAGTAAAAGAACGAGGACCAGCAGCACCACCGAGGTGGCGTAGGCCTCGTTCACATGCAGGCCCTCGCAGGCCAGGGTGTACATGTGCACGGCCAGGGTGCGGCAGGAGTCGAAGAGGGCGAAGATGCCCTGGCCGCCGAAGTCGGGGATTTGGGCCACGGTGCCGGCGGTGAACAGCAAGGCCGCCACCTCGCCCACACAGCGGCCGAGAGCCAAAATGACGCCGCCCAAAATGCCGGGCACTGCCGAGGGCAGCACGCAGCAAGCCACCGTGCGCAACCGCCCGGCGCCGAGGCCGAAGCCGCCCTCGCGGTAGGAATCGGGCACCGCCATGAGCGCCTCCTCGGTGGTGCGCATGATGACCGGCAGCACCATGATGGCCAGGGTGCAGGCGCCGGACAGAAGCGAGAGGCCCCAGCCGCAAGCCGTCACGAAGAACAGCATGCCGAACAGGCCGTAGATGATGGAGGGAATGCCCTGCAGCGTTTCGGCGGTCACGCGCACCAGGCGCACGAAGCGGCTGCCGCGGCGGGCGTACTCCACCAGATAGATAGCCGCACCAACGCCCACGGGCACCGCCAGCGCCAAAGCCAGCAGCGCCATGATGACCGTCGAGGCGAGCGCCGGCAGAAGCGACACGTTCTCGGAGGTGTATTCCCACTGGAACAGATCGGGGGTAAGCGCGGGCACGCCTCGCACCAGGATGTAGCCCACCACGAACAGCAGCACGGCGGCGGTTACCGCTGCGGCGGCATAGGTGAGCCAGCGCAGCAAGGCCGACACCGCCCGCCGGTGCCGCGCCGTGCGGGCGATGCACACCTCAAGGGCATCCTCTTCGGCGAACCAGGAGGGCGCAAGATCGACGGCGCCCAGGGCGCCCAGCACCGGCGAGCAGGCGACCGGCGAGAACCGCGGACGGCGGGGGCGCGGGTTGAAGGCGATGCTCATCGCGCTTCACCTCTCTTCCGAATAACGCTGAGCAGCATCGTGGTCAGCAGGACGAACACGAACAGGACGACGCCGGTGGCGATAAGGGCCTCGCGATGCAAGTCGGCGGCATAGCCCATCTCCAGCACGATGTTGGCCGTCATGGTGCGCACGCCGGACAGCAGCGAGTCGGGGATGATGGGCATGTTCCCAGCCACCATGACCACGGCCATGGTCTCGCCGATGGCGCGGCCCAGCCCCAGCACGATGGCGGCCATGATGCCGGAGGCGGCCGCCGGGGCCACCACCTTGAACACGGCGTGCTCGTGATCGACGCCGAGAGCCAGGGCACCCTCGTAGTAGCGAGCGGGCACGGCGTCCAAAGCGCTTTGGGCCACGGTGATGACGGTAGGCAGGATCATAATGCCTAAGATAAGGCTGGCTGCCAGCACCGAAAGCCCCGTGCCCGGCCCGAGCAGACGCACGAAGGGCACGATGATGACCAGCCCGAAGAAGCCGTAGACCACCGATGGAATGCCGGCCAGCAGCTCCACGCCGCTGCGCAGGAAGGAGCCCGTGCGGCCGCGAGCGAACCGCGAGAGGTACAACGCCGTGAGCAGGCCGCCCGGCACGCCCACGATCATGGCACCGGCTGTCACGTACAGGCTGCCCACGATCATGGGGAAGATGCCGTAGAGGTCATTGGCCGGGCGCCACGTGGTGCCGAAGAGGAATTCCGGCAGCCCGATCTCGGCCATGGCCGGCACGCCGTTGGCCAGCAGAAACAGGCAGATCAGCGCCACGGCGGCGATGGAGAGGGCCGCGGCCGTCCCGAAGAGGGCCCGGGCAGCCCCTTCGCGCAGGGCATGCGGGCCGCGCTTGGACAGGCAGGCGACCGCGGGGATGCCAGAGACCGGCGCGCCCGGCACGGGGCGGGCGGCCGCTGCCGGCGTGTTCAGCAGGGAGAACAGCATAGTCGATCCCGCCTAGGCGACGTCGGCCCAGCTGGTAGCCGCGCCGGTATAGATGTCGCACACCTGCTGGTTCGTCAGGTCGTTCACCGAGGAAGAAGGAGCCACGATGACCGCGATGCCATCCAGAGCGATGGGGGCGCCCTCGGCGCCAGCACCGGTCTCGGAGTCTTTCAGGTCACGGGAAGCCATGCCGATGTCACAGGTGCCATCGAGCGCCATGTTCACGCCCGTGGTGGAATCGGACTGCTGCACTTCCACGGTCACCTGGGGATTAGCCGACTGGAAGGCCTCGGCCAGCTTCTCCATGACCGGCGTGACCGACGAAGATCCAGCCACGACCACTTTCCCACTGGCGCCGTTGGAAGCGAAGGGGGCGGCCGCATCGTCGATGGCGATGTAGTTGTTGTCGCTCACCACGGCCTGACCGTCGGCGCTCATGATGAACGCGAAGAAATCGGCGGCCGGGGCGGACAGATCCCCCTTGGTCACCACGTTGAAGGGCCGGGCGATGGCGTAGGAACCGTCCTTCACAGCCGCAGCCGAAGGCGCAACGCCGTCGATGGACACCGCCTTCACCGTATCGTCCAGCGAGCCAAGCGAGATGTAGCCGATGGCATTGGGGTCGCCGGCCACCGACGTCATCATGACCGCCGTGGAGTTGGTGATGGCAGCTGCGGACGTGGTCATGTCCACCTTGTCGCCGTTGGCGTCCTTCTGCTCGATGCCGAACAGCTCAACGAAGGCGCCGCGGGTGCCGGAGCCGTCCTCGCGGGAGTACACCGAGATGGGAGCGTTAGCGAATGCGCCGCTGCCGCCAGATGCGATGGCCGAGTCGCCCGCTGCAGCCGTATCGCCGGCCGATGCGCCCACACAACCCGCAAGCGCCACTGCCAGCGCCCCGCACAAAGCCGCCGCTCCAGCGAGCACCGCCAGCTGCCGCAACCGCCGCGGCAAACGAGAAGATACCGAAGATGCTTTCATGTCGTCGTTCCTTTCAAACGCGCGGGTCGGTGTCCCAGAACCACCGCCCGCAAGGGCCATTCAACTCGCGGAAGCGACCCACAAGGGAACGTCGCTTCCGTGCATTCATGATGGTCCCGCTCCGTAAAAGAACTGAGCAACATCCGTAAAGAGCCACCGTCAGTTCCGAAAAGTTTTGGTAAAACCCCAGCGCCGAACGCCCGAAGCGCTTGCTTGACTGTCATTTGGCTCGTATGGCAATGACTGCTCTGAGCAGCTGCCCTGGCAGTCTCCCGCGCGCTTCAGGCACCTTTGGCATCCCTCCGGTCATTCAGGCGCTTTTCATATGCCAGAAAGTTACTTAATCGTGCGACTCAGCACAAGAAGGCCGGAGCGCTTGGGAGGGGACGCGCTCCGGCCGGACAGAGAGGAGAAAACAGATGAAGGGTGACAGAACAACCTAAGCGACGCCAGTCAGCGCGGCTAGCTTCGCGTAGATCTCGGTATTGTCGTAGAAGCCATCGAAAACTTCGGCACCGGCGCCTAGGGCGAACACGGGCACGGTGAGACCCGAATGGGCGCAGGTAGAGAAATCGACGCCCGACTTGCGGTTGAGCAGGTGCGTGAGCGTTACGGTAAAGGGCTCGTAGGTGCCGTAGTGGACGTATCCCTCCTGGGTCATGTCCTCCTGCTCGCCGGCGCCGACGGCCACAGTTCGCTCGTAGGCCTCGCGCAGCTGCTCGTCCTCGCAGGCAGTGAGCATCAGGCTACCCGTCTCGGCCTCGGCCACTTGCGCGGCGCCCTCATCGTAGGTGCGCGCTACCTCGTAGCCGGCATCGCGCGCCGCCTCGTACAGATCGATGCGGTTATCGCTGGCGCCCGTGGGGTTGAGCAGGCCGCCACCGGCGAAGTAGTCGAACCCGCTCGCAATAAGCTCCTGGCCAATCTCGCAATAGTTCTTGCGCGACTGCTGATGGGCGTAGAAGGCCGCCGGCGTCGCGTGGTTCAAATTCACGCTGGTGAGCACGCCTACCTTGTAGCCGAGCTGGCGCTTCAGTTTCTCGGCGATGGTCTCGAAGCGCTCGGAAGCGTCCGGCGACACGTTGATGACCCCGCTGGCCGTCTTGCGCCCAGAGGCAATGGAGGTGGCCGTGGAGGCGGAATCAGGGCAGAACGAGGTGCTATCGTAGGTGTACTGGGAACCGATGACCGGGAAGTCCATGAAGCTCACGCGCTCGATGGTCGATTCTTCCCCTCTCTGCTGGGCACCGTTGAAGTAGGCCGTCGCCTGAATCTGCGGGTAGCTCATGCCGTCGCCGATGAAGAGGAACACGTACTTCGGCACCATGGCCGCAGAGCCTCCTTGCGCCCCGCCTTCACCGGTGGCAGCCATGGCCACCGAACTTGGCTCGCCCGAGGAGCAGCCGAACAGTGCACCCATGGACGCCACTCCCGCGAGGCTCGGCTCCGGTTTCATCAACCAGTATCTGCTCAGTAGCCCTTGGACATCCGCGCATCCCTTTGAGGCACAGGCCTTTTCGGCTTCTCCGCAGCGGTGTCACCCGAGATGGTGGCCAGCGAGCGCTCGTAGGCATTGAAGGCCTCCACGACGTCCCCTGCCACGAATATACCGCTCTTGCGGTTCTTCGCATTCTGCCTCAGAATTCCAGCCGCGGCGAGCTCGCCCACAGCCGTGCGGGCCGCTGGGTAGCTCTTCCCTGTGAGATCTTGGGCGGTCTTGATGCTGATGACCGGCGTTCCTAAGAGGATGTCGAGAAGCTGGGCGCCCGCCGATCCCTCGCGAAACGGCACCTTCGCGCGCCATCCCTCCCTGATAGCGAGCAACGTTTCCTCAAACGCGGAGGCGCGGGAGCAGGCCTCGCAGGTCGTCCGAGCGAAGTACTCCACCCACCCGTTCACCGCCTCGCGCCGCTTGGTCTCGTCATCGCCTTCGAAGCGGAAGGCGGCGAGATTGGCGATGTAGCGCTCGCGGTCGGTGGCCAACAGCAGCGATATCGGCGGCACGGTGACGCGCGTCGTGCCACCCTTCTTCAAAATAAGGTGAACAAGCGCCCTGCCCGCACGTCCGTTGCCGTCCGCAAAGGGGTGAATGGTCTCGAGCTGAGCATGAGCTATGGCAGCGGTGGCGATGGGAGGGAGCTCGCTGTGATTGGCGAAGGCGACGAGGTCTTCCATAAGAGCCGGCACGGCATCGGGAGAGGGGGGCACGTAGGCGGCGCCGACCGGGTTGACGCGATTGCCGCCGGTCCAGTTCTGTTCGGCGCGGATGACCCCTCCCCTCTCTGCGAGACGCGTGCCGGTCAGAAGCACACGATTGAGCTCGCACACCTCCTCGACCGTGAGCAGAGAGCCCGCCACCGCCCGCGCCAGACCATCGACGAGCGTATGAAGATTGCCGAGAATCTGGGCCTCCGTACCATCAAGGCGATGATCGACGCCGAGGCGGTCGAGCTCCTCGTATTCCAAAAGTTTACCCGCCGGCATCTCAAGACCCTCGATGCGCGAGGAAGAGACGGCCTCGGCCCGCAGCATCATGCGCGCCAACGGCTCGGTATCGATGCGCGAGCCCGAAAGCTCAAGCCTCGCCAGAGCCTCCTGGGCATCCGCCACCGCGCTTGCGCAGGAGGGGCTGAGAAGAAGCTCGTAGTCGGCAAGTGTGTCGGGAAGGTACGGATGGTACGGGCCTCCCATGCGCTCGGCCTTGTTCATGCCTCCACTGTCGGGCTGCCAAAAGCAGTTGAGATAAACCCCCATGCTCGTAACCTTTCTTTTTCGTTGCAGAAAAGAAAGGTTAGTGCATTAACCTTTCTTTTTCAAGAGCGGTTTCCCTCCCTACCGCTCTCCACCCTTCCGCAACGAATCCTTCCCAGCGAAGAGCCGGTTCTCTTTCAGCTGAGAAAATGCCAGTTGAAGGCCGGAATGGTCAATGAGCCCGGGGCGTCTCTGCCAAAGCGGGCTTAAAGTGGCAGAAAAATGCCAGTTGAGGGCAGGTATGGCAGACCGTCCCCAGTCGGCCTTACCAAAGCGGGGTCGAAGTGGCATTTGCGGCCGCAATACTTGCGACTATGCGAGGATGTCGGCGATCATGCGATCTTTGCAGCGATTGACAGCCGCGAGCTTCCAAGCAGGGTAGCCCATGCCTGGGTCGGTGTACTCGAAGTCTTTCAGAGCCACCAGCTTCGCGCGGATATCCGAGGTGATGAGCGCCCGGGCGATGCTGACGAACGACGCACCAATCTTCGGGCCGATCATGCTGAGGTACTCGTCGAAATCGTCATGCTCCATCATCATGGGAAGACAAGCCATGTTCTGATCGAACAGCGGCGCCATGCGCAGAATCTCGCCCGTGTCGTTATCGACCAGAAACCCGTAGTTACCCGCATGGCGATCGACGTTTGCCATAACCGCATCCATAACGATCATTTCACGGAACGATTCGTCGCCGCCGTGCGCGTCGCAGAAGGCAAGCACGTCTTCCACATCAAAAGGACCGTCAAAGAACCGATGGGCCGACACAAATCCCACCTTTTCCGAAGTAAACAGCGGGCACTTGCTCGCAAGTTTGCCGTGAAAATTCTCGATGGTATAGAGCACATGGTCGATAGACGCTGCCTGCAACACTTCTGCGGCCAGCACTTCCGAATAGGGCTCGAATCCCGCGTTGGCGTAGCCTTCGGAACCACGCTTGAGCAGCGATACCTGATCGCCCTCGAGCACCCAGCACTTGGCGAAGGAGCCCGAGGTAGCGAACTCGGGGGACGTGGGAGAATTCTGTCGGCCATATATGCCCGTGCCGTCGAAGGCAATGCGAGCGATAACGTCGTCGAAAGGATTGCGGTACAGCGACACGTCGTTCCAAGAGATATCCTCATCGGCGCGCTTCATCCAAAAGGTATCGGTGAGCGCAAGGCAACGCGCCATGGAGATAAAGTCGTGACGCGTGGTAAGGCCCAGTTCGCGCATGAGCCTCTCGATGGACGTGCGGTGTTTGGCGATCTGACGACCGTCGATCCAGTCGTTGATGTCTATGAAGCCATAGGGCACATAGCCATCAAGGCGCTCGATCTCGGTATACCGATAGTCATCCAGCCTTTTCTCTTCCTCGTAGGTGGCCACCACCTTGTCCTTGTTCATCAACTGATACAGCACGCCGCACCTCCTTTCCATCGCGGCCCCATTATACGACAGGCCCGTGGAGGAGCATCCTTGCACCCTACTTGCCGAATGGCTTGAACATGACATTGAAACCCGAAACAAAAAAGGGCCGTCGCAGGGACGGCCCTCGGTGTGCTCGGGTGCTCAGAGGCGCGATGCTCTACTCGGCTGTCGGCACGTCGTGCTTCACGCGGTCGTGCTCTTCGGCGCGCTTGGCGTCGTTGAAGCGGTCGAGCGTGCCCACCAAATAGCCCGTGATGCGGCGAATGCGCTCGAAGGGCTGGTTGTGCTCGTCCTCGGTGCGGCCGCACTTGGGGCAAACGTCCTCGATGATGCCGTTGTAGCCGCACACCGGATCACGGTCAACCGGATGGTTCACCGAACCGTAGCCCATGCCGCAGTCCTTCATGTAGCGGATGACGCTTTCGAAGGCCTCCAGGTTGTCGGACGGGTCGCCGTCGAGCTCGATGTAGCTGATGTGGCCGCCGTTGGTGAGCGCATGGTACGGCGCCTCCAGGGCAATCTTGTCGAAGGCGGAGATGTCGAAGTACACCGGCACGTGGAAGCCGTTGGTGTAGTAGTCGCGATCGGTCACGCCGGGGATGACGCCGTAGCGCTCGCGGTCGATGCGCACGAAGCGGCCGGACAGGCCCTCGGCCGGCGTGGCGATGAGCGTGTAGTTCATGCCGCGCTCCTTCGAGATGCGGTCGCAGTAGCTGCGCATGTGGCCCACGATCTCCAGGCCCAGGCGCTGGGCCTCGGCGGACTGGCCGTGATGCTGGCCGGTGAGGGCCACCAGGCACTCGGCCAGACCGATGAAGCCGGTGGTCAGCGTGCCGTGCTTGAGCACCTCGCGCTGCTCGTCGGTGGGCGAGAGCTTTTCGGAATCGATCCACACGCCCTGGCCCATGAGGAACGGCGCGTTGTACACGTGCTTGCGAGCCTGAATCTCGAAGCGCTCGTCCAGCTGACCGGTCACGAGCTGCAGCTTGGAGTCGAGCAGGTCGAAGAACAGGTCGATGTCGCCCTTGGCGCGGATGGCCAGACGGGGCAGGTTGATGGACGTGAACGACAGGTTGCCGCGGCCGGGCGTCACCTCGCGATCGGGGTCGTACACGTTGCCCATGACGCGGGTGCGGCAGCCCATGTAGGCGATCTCGGTTTCCGGCGTGCCCTTGTAGTACTGGGCGTTGAACGGGGCATCCAGGAAGGAGAAGTTCGGGAACAGGCGCTTGGCCGAGCAGTGCATGGCCAGCTTGAACAGATCGTAGTTCGGATCCTCCGGATTGTAGTTCACGCCTTCCTTCACGCGGAAGATCTGCACGGGGAAGATGGGCGTCTCGCCGGAGCCCAGGCCCTCTTCCGTGGCCAGCAGCATGTTCTTGATGACCATGCGGCCCTCGGGAGACGTGTCCATGCCGTAGTTCACCGAGCTGAACGGCGTCTGCGCGCCGGCGCGGGAATGCATGGTGTTCAAGTTGTGCACCAGCGCCTCCATGGCCTGGAAGGTCTGACGGTCGGTGTCGCGGGAGGCATTCTTCTCGGCGTAGGCCACCACACGCTCGGCCGTAGCGGCATCCACGCCGCCCTCAACGAGCCCGGCCACCACGGCGGCGCGGAACTCCGGATCCATCTCGAGGCTGGCAACCGTGCCGGTCTCGCTTTCCACACGGGCAAGCAGGCTCTCGGCAAAGGTGCGGTCGTCGGCGATGTCGGTCAGCAGGTCGACGGCCTCGGCCACGTGCTTCTTGAACAGGCGGCGGTACGTCTTGCCCACACCCACGGCCAGGCCGTAATCGAAGTCGCACACCGACTGACCGCCATGCTGATCGTTCTGGTTCGACTGGATGGCGATGCAGGCAAGCGCGGCGTAGCTGGAGATGTCGTTGGGCTCGCGCAGCACGCCGTGACCGGTGGAGAAGCCGCCCTTGAAGAGCTTCCGCAGCTCAATCTGGCAGCAGGTGGTGGTCAGGGTGTAGAAGTCCATGTCGTGAATGTGGATATCGCCCTCGCGGTGTGCCTTGGCGTAGCGCGGGTCGATGACGCACATCTCGTAGAACTGCTTGGCCGATTCGGAGCCGTACTTCAGCATGGTACCCATGGCGGTATCGGCGTCGATGTTAGCGTTCTCACGCTTCATGTCGGAATCGGCGGCCTTGGAGAAGGTGATGTCCTTCAGCGTTTGGATGAGGCGGGAGTTCACGTCGCGCACGCGGCTGCGCTCGGCGCGATAGAGGATGTAGGCCTTGGCGGTCTGCACGAAGCCGGACTCGATGAGGGTCTCCTCGACCAAGTCCTGCACGCCTTCCACGGTGGGCGTGCCCTCGATGGCGCCGCTCTCAAGCTTCTCGACGACGGTGGCGGCGATCTTCTCGGCGGTGTCGCGCCCCTGCATGGCCGCACAGGCCTGGAACGATTTCTCCACCGCATCAGCGATCTTTTCCGGATGGAATTCCGCCGTGCGCCCGTCGCGCTTGATGATGGTCTTGACCATAACTTCCTACATCCTTTCTTCGACGCGGCTGTCGCGTCGTATTCGCACCGCTTCTCGCGGCCTTGCCAACCACAACATGCAGAAGCGCGGCAATGTTTTCCCTACCGCTGCCCTTCGCGATTACCAAGGGGGTAGACCCTCTTTTCGCTTTTGTTTTCCAACAGGCTTTCCACAGGTTATTCACCATCGGGACCACAATATATTGTGTTTTGCAGTTCCAAGGGCGGATACATATAGTACTCGCGAAAGTGTTCGGGTGCAATCGAACAAGATGTGTTTTTCGTCACCAGAAAAGAACAGAATTAATTTCGACGTGTGGTCGATGAGCCGCTTGAAAGTTGTCAACGATGTAGGCTCGCGCGAGAACCGACTACGGCTGAAACGCGACTTGTAGGCGGTTGGGGCGCGACTTATGGGCAGTTGGGGCGCGACCGATCGAGTAAACCGTACTTCACGCGGACGCGGGCGAGTTGGTCGAGCAGGGGGTTCGCCACGACCAGCAGCGTGAGGGCTGTGGCCGCCCCATGAATGGCGTTCACCGGCAGGCCGGCGAGGTACACCACCGCGGCCAGCTCCGGCGTGGGGGCTGTGGAAAGATAGAAGAACGTGGACGTATCCAGAATGGGACCCACGAGCCCCACAATAAGCACGAACCCCACGGTTGCCAGCGCAATACGACGCGGCCAGGAAAGGTTCGCTCGCGGGAACACACGGGCGTCGGCAAGCAGCCCTGCCACGAGCCCCGCCACTCCAAAGGCGAGCATCTGCCAGGGCGTCCAGGGCCCCTGGCCGAAGATGAAGTTGCTGGCAAGCGCCGCCACCGAACCCACGAGGAACCCGGTTTGGGGGCCGGCGGCGAGCCCTGCGATCATAATGACGGCGGCCATGGGCTTGAAATGCGGCACCCAGATGAACGCCGCGCGGGCCGCCACGGCGAGCGCCGTCAGCACGGCCACCACGGCAATTTCGCGCGCCGTGGGACGTCGCCCTTCGAAGGA
>OLPQ01002260.1_pt1 | contig 11587 bp, 10 predicted proteins | sample 1672451 | NCBI WGS metagenome assembly OLPQ01 (sample SAMEA3136687, study PRJEB25190) | human gut metagenome | biome: human gut; feature: human-associated habitat; material: faeces | place: Austria | collected 2013
GAAATTCATTCCGTGGCAGGTGGTCACCGTGACAGTGGACGGCCGGTTGGTGGAAGAATAACAAAATCATTAGAAAAAGAAAGGAAAAAGCACAATGAAGTATGTATGCAGTCTTTGTGGTTGGGAATACGACGAAAGCGCAGGTTACCCGGAGGGCGGTATCGCGCCGGGAACGCCTTGGAGCGAGGTGCCGGAGGATTTTGAGTGCCCCCTGTGCAATGTGGGCAAGGAGTCCTTCGAGGAGGCATGAGCTTCTGATAAAAAGGACATGATTTGAACCGAATAGGAGGAAAACGATAATGGATCACAAAATGTTTTGCTTTCAGTGTGAGCAGACGGCTGGCTGCGCCGGTTGTACCGGAAAAGCCGGTGTCTGCGGTAAGACCGCCGATGTAGCGAAACTTCAGGACGAGCTGACGGGCGCGCTCATTGGGCTGGCAAGAGCCACGGACGGCGATACACCGGTCAATGCCGATACATGGCGGCTGATGATCGAGGGATTGTTCACCACCGTAACCAATGTGAGCTTCAACGAAAAGACCATTCGGGAGCTGATCGATCGGGTACACGAGGAAAAGGTTCGCCTTGTTCCCGGCTGCTCCGGCTGCGGCTCCCGCTGCGGGTCAAACGATGATTATGACATGAATTTGCTCTGGAACGCGCAGGAGGATATTCGCAGCCTCAAATCCCTGATCCTCTTCGGCGTGCGCGGCATGGCGGCTTACGCCCATCACGCTATGATGCTGGGCTATGCCGACGAGGAAGTGAACCGCTTTTTCGCCAAGGCTCTTTTTGCCGTAGGCGAGGACTGGGATATGGATGCGCTGCTGCCCATCGTAATGGAGGTGGGCGAGAAAAACCTTAAGTGTATGGCATTGCTGGATAAGGCCAACACCGAAAGCTACGGTACGCCCGCGCCTGCCACTGTCCCGCTGACGGTGGAGAAGGGGCCGTTCATCGTCATCACCGGCCACGATCTCCACGATTTGAAACTGCTGCTGGAGCAGACCGAGGGTAAAGGCGTCAACATCTACACCCACGGCGAAATGCTGCCCGCCCACGGCTATCCTGAACTGAAAAAATATGCCCATCTCAAGGGCAACTTCGGCACGGCATGGCAGAACCAGCAGAAGGAGTTTGCCGACATCCCCGCGCCGGTGCTGTTTACCACCAACTGCCTGATGCCGCCGAAAGCAAGCTACACCGACCGCGTGTTCACCACGGCGGTGGTATCCTACCCGGAACTGACGCACATCGGCGAGGATAAGGACTTTACCCCTGTCATCGAAAAGGCATTGGAGCTTGGCGGCTACAACGAGGACAAGCCGTTCACCGGTATCAACGGCGGCGGCACGGTCATGACCGGCTTCGGTCATGGCGCGGTGCTTGGCGTGGCGGATCAGGTGATCGAGGCGGTAAAGAGCGGCGCGATCCGGCACTTTTTCCTGGTCGGCGGCTGTGACGGAGCCCGCCCCGGACGGAACTACTATACTGAGTTTGTCAAGCAGACGCCTGCCGATACCGTGGTGCTGACGCTGGCCTGCGGCAAATACCGCTTCAACGACCTTGATCTCGGGACCATTGGCGGCCTGCCTCGACTCATGGATGTGGGCCAGTGCAATGATGCTTACGGAGCTGTCAAAATCGCGCTGGCGCTGGCGGAGGCGTTCGGCTGCGGCGTGAACGATTTGCCGTTGTCCATGGTTCTTTCGTGGTATGAGCAGAAGGCGGTGTGCATTTTGCTGACGCTGCTGTATCTGGGGATCAAGAATATTCGCCTTGGCCCCACGCTGCCGGCGTTCGTTTCGCCCAATGTGCTGAACTACCTTGTAGAGAATTTCGGCATTGCTCCCATCACTACGCCGGAAGAAGATTTGAAGCAGCTCCTTAAATAATGATGCCCATGGGGCGAACTCAAATCATATTTCTCGCTGTCCAATAGAAGTGAGTGGCTCTACCTGCGTAAATCGAATGCTGCGAATAAGAGAGGCGGCTGACGGACTCACTTACGGGCGTGTTAGCCCAAGGTGAAACGGGTCAGACCATTACTCTCTTATTCTAACAGCTTCGGCTTTGAGATGGAAAAAGACGCGGCTGGCGGCCGCGCCTTAAACCTTAATTATTATTGTAGGAGTTGTGTGAGAGGATATGAGTGCCAATACTTAATTTGAAAAACAGCAGATTTTTCACCTTTAGCGCTTTGAACGTATCTTTTCCATCAACGCAAGGCAAAACCCTTCCGATTTTCGGAAGGGTTTTTGCTTTATCCGGATATCGGCGTCTGCTGCCTATCATAATGGAATAGCGGTATGCCAAAACTTATTATTGACATATGCCGAAAACGTGATAGACTATAAGTAACGTTATTGACATATGCTAGAAATGAATTCGGAGGAAATGGTTATGAAGATTGCAGTTACCTATGAAAACGGAGAGGTTTTCCAGCATTTTGGCCACACGGAGCAGTTTAAGCTGTACGAGGTATCCGGCGGCAAGCTGCTGCATACACAGGTGATGGATACGAACGGCAGCGGTCACGGTGCGCTGGCCGGCCTGCTGGCACAGCTCGGTGTGGATACGCTGATCTGCGGCGGCATTGGCGGCGGCGCACAGGCAGCGCTTGCGGAGGCCAATATCCGTCTGATCGGCGGTGTGCAGGGCAATGCCGATGAGGCAGTGCAGGCTTTCCTGAACGGTACGCTGGCGTTTGATCCCAATGTGCACTGCACGCACCATGAGCACGGCGAAGGTCATTCCTGCGGCAGCCACGGCTGCAGCGGTCACTGTCACGAATAATTCATGCCGAGACCGAGAAAGTGCCGCAGAATCTGCGGTCTGCCGACGTTCAGCGAGTTTTCCCCGCAGGAAAGTACGACAGAGTGCGTGCAAATGACGCTGGATGAATATGAAGCCATCCGTCTGATGGATCTGGAAAATCTGCAGCAGGAGCAGGCTGCCGCGCAGATGGGGGTAGCCCGCACAACGGTGCAGCTGATCTACAACAATGCCCGCCGCAAGCTGGCGGATTGCCTTGTAAACGGCAAACGGCTGGTGATCGAGGGCGGCGATGTTGCGCTGTGCGAACGGCATGCGCAGTGCCCCGGACGCGGACATTGCTGCCGCAGCGGCTGCCCGAAACATCAAAAATAAGTGCAGAAAACGAAAAAACCGTTGCTTTGGCAACGGTTTTTTCGTTATTCTTCGTGATCGAGCACATAGCGGTACAGCGCGTTTTTCTTTACGCCGGTTTCGGCGGAAACTGCCTTGACCGCGTCCTTCTGGGTCTGGCCCTGTTCCACGCGGCGGCGGACTGCCTCAGCGGCAGAGGCAAGACGTTCGGCCTCGTCCTGCTCGGTCTCCGGCTCGTCCGGCGCACCCTCGAGGATGAGCACGAACTCGCCGCGCGGCGCGTTTTCGTCAAAGTACGCCACCGCCTCATCGAGTGTCATACGCAGGGTCTGCTCGTGCAGCTTGGTCAGCTCACGCGACAGCGACAGCCGCCGCTCGCCGCCGAACGCCTCGCGCAGATCGCGCAGCGTGCCGCACAGCTTGTGCGGCGCTTCGTAGAAGATCATCGTGCGCTTTTCGCCCTTCAAAGCATCCAGATGCTCGCGGCGCGCCTTTTTGTTGACCGACAGGAAGCCTTCAAAGCACCAGCGTCCGGTCGGCAGACCGGATGCCGCCAGCGCGCAGACCGCCGCACAGCAGCCCGGAATCGGGATAACGGGTACATCGTGCTCGGCGCACAGCGCGACCAGATCCTCACCCGGATCGGAAACCGCAGGCGTGCCCGCATCGGTTACGAGCGCACAGGTCTCACCGGCGAGCAGCTTCTCCAAAACTGCTTCACCGCGTGCGCGGCGATTGTGTTCGTAGTACGAGATCATCGGCTTTTTGGGCAATTCGCAGGCGTTAAGCAGCTTTTGCGTCACGCGGGTGTCCTCTGCCGCGATGAAATCCACCGTGCTGAGCACCTCGCGTGCCCGCGGCGATAAATCACTCAGGTTGCCGATCGGCGTTGCGACTAAGTATAATGTAGACAATTCAATCCCTCCGGAATTTCTTAAATGGAGAATGGATAATGGAAAATGAAGGTTCGGTACATGATGCCGAATTAAATCATCGCGCATTGCGCGTCTCAGCGCAGCGCGGACGGAACTCGCGCAAGGATAGCGCTGATTCTCCATTTTCAATGCTCAATTCCGTAAATACGGAAATATTCATCACTCTCAACGATCAGCGGCGGCTCAACAACAAGTCCTTCCGCACTGCCGCCTTTTCGGCACTCGACCATGACGACGCTTGGCGCGGCCTGCACGCTCTGGTGCACGAACCGCATTCTTTTCGGCACGAGCCGCACGCGCGAAAGCGCCTCGAGCAGCACCCACAGCCGTTCCGGCCGGAATACGAACGCGGCTTTGCCGCCGGTATGCAGCACGAACGAGGTCGCAACCGCCAGTTCCTCGACCGAACAGGTCGCGTCCTGCCTTGCGGTGCGCTTTTCGGCGGTCGGCGCATTCGCGCCTGCGTTGCGGTCGAAATACGGCGGGTTGCAGATGACGTAATCCATACTGCCGTGCGGCAGCAGCGTACGCATCTGCCGGAGGTCGCCCTGCAGAGCGGTTACGTTTTCCAGCTCGTTTGCTGTGATGGACTGCCGGAACAGGTCGAGCGGGCCGTCCTGCAGTTCCAGTCCGGTGATCTTGAGGTCGGGCCGCCATACGAGCAGCGCCAGAGCGCCTGTGCCGCAGCCGAGGTCGAGCAGTTTGGCATTGCGTCTCGGCTTGGCGAACGCGCTGAGCAGCACGCTGTCCTGCCCGAGCTTAAAAAACCGGTCGTCCTGTAATAATTGCAGTCCGTTAGGGAGTATTTCAGTGCTTTGCGCCATGATTTCTCTCTCCTTAATAACCCTTTTCTACGGCAGCCTGCAGCACCTGCGAAGCCACCGTACCGGCAACCGACGAGCCGCCGCCGCCGTTCTCGACGAGAACGATGAAAGCATACGGCGTAGCCTCGTCGCGCAGGAAGCCGGTGAACCATGCGTTCGGTGACTTATCCGCGCCGACCTCGGCGGTGCCCGACTTGGCACAGATATCCATGCCCGGGAAACGATCCTGACCGTAGGTCTCGATGACGTTGTTGTGCATCATATCCGCGATGGTACCGGCGGTCTTTTCGTCGATCAGCTGCGCCGACTTGTGCGGATAGTAAATGCCGGTCGGCAGGCCGTAATCTGTGGTGGATTTTTCGATCAGACGCGGCACGGCAGCCTTGCCGCCGTTGGCGATCGCGCCCATATACTGGAGCATGTTGATCGGACACAGGGTATCCTGACCCTGACCGACACCCGACCATGCCAGCTGATTGTCATTGCCCGAGAAATCAAACTTGCCGACCGAGGACTGGATGCCGTCCACCTTGATGGACTTGGTCAGTCCTGCCGCATCCGCGTATTTCTGCATGGTTTCGCCGCCGAGTTCGACGGCCAGCTGACCGAACACACCGTTGCACGAGTTGGCGAGCGCTTCCTCGATGTCCTGTTCGCCGTGAGCGTGCGGGCAGGTGACTTCCTCGCCGCCGATGTTGACCGAGCCGGTGCACGTCCACTTGCGCTGGAACAGGTCGGGGATGTTCTCGATAGCGGCGTTGATGGTCACAACCTTGAAGATAGAGCCCGGAATCGAGTTCGCGGACAGCAGGCGGTTGACGTAAACGCCGTCCCACGCGGGATCGTCCGCCGCAATGTCCGGCGGATTGGCCGGATCAAACGTCGGTGTGGACACCATGCACAAAATTTCACCGGTTTTATAGTTATAAATGCCAACCGTTCCGTTCATTCCGTTCAAAGCCTGATAGGCGACATTGTTCAAATAGGCATCAATCGTCAGATACAGGCTGTTGCCGGTGCCGAGCGGAGAATATACACCGGTGAGCAGATTGTAGCCGGACAGCTTATCCGCGAACGAGGTGAGCGCACCCGCGCCGATGTTGCCGTTTTTGTCGCCTACGGCGTGCAGTGTGGCGCGCCGGACGGTTGCGTCATCGTTGTAGATGCGGTTGCCGTCCTCGTCGAGCGTGGACAGCATATCGCCGTCTCGGTCGAGGATGGTGCCGCCTTTCAGCTGACCGGCGTTGTTATAGAGATGACGGTTGTACGGGTAGGAGGCCCAGTCGCCGCCGTCCACGACAAACCGGAAGCAGAAGAACGCCAGACCCAGACCGAGCAGTGCGGCAAGGATCAGACAGAAAATACTGCGTTTTTCGATTTTCCGCATGGTTACTCCTCCCCTCTAAGCTCGCGGCGGCTGGGCAGACGAACCGCGAACGATGCATTCTGTCGGGTGTCGGTCGCCTTCAAAAAGGCGAGCATACCCCATGCCGACAGCATGGACGAACCGCCGTTGGATACGAACGGCAGCGTAACGCCGGTGAACGGCAGAATATCGACCGCACCGAATATGTTCAGACAGGTCTGGAACACCAGCAGACTGGTGGCCGCGCATGCGGCGATGGTGTAAAAGCTGGAGCGTCCGGCGCGGCAGGCGCGCACCGCGAACACGGCTAGCGTAATGATGCACAGGATGGTCAGCACGGCAATGACGAGACCCCATTCCTCACACAGCATGCCGAACACGATGTCGGTATCCGCGGCAGGGAGATTCGAGAGCCAGCCCTTGCCTGCGCCTACGCCGATCATGCCGCCGGAGGCGGCTGCGGTCAGCGTATGCGTCTGCTGGAAGCCCTTGTCGTACACGTCCTCCCAGATATGTCCCCAGGAGGCAAATCGTGCGGCAACGTGCGGCTTGATGGTCAGCATGACCATGCCGGCGCCGAAGCAGCCGGCGCACACAAGGCCGATGGTGGCGAAATCGCCCGAACGCAGGTACGCGATGACAAGGAACGTCACGAAGAACACAAGCGCGGTGCCGAAGTCGTTCTGCAGTGCGAGACAGCCGCCGCAGATGGCGGTCAGACCGATGAACATCCACAGGTTGCGCTTGTTGAACAGGCGGTCGAGCGTTGCGGCACCGGCGAAAATATAACAGATTTTCGCAATTTCCGAGGTCTGCAGAGACAGAGGACCGAGACGCAGCCATGCCTTCGCGCCGCCCTGCGACGAGCCGATCAGCAGTGTAATGGCCAGCAGTCCGACCGCCGTTGCGCTCATGAACCAGCGCACCTTCTGCGCCCGGGTCAGGTCGCGCAGGAAGAAGCCGAGCACGATAAAGATGGCAAGACCCATCAAAATCGCAATCAGCTGCTTGGGCAGCTCGTCCGGCACGGTCGAGCCGGTGACGGCGAGTGACAGCGTACATAGGAAGAACGCTATCGTCTCCATTTCAAAGCCGATGCGGCGGAACAGGCGCATGACGATGAAATACGCCCAGCAGATTACCGTAAAGACAAAAAAGGTGAGCGGAATGGTGGTGGTCGCCTTGTCGCCCTGCGCGATAATGAGCTGCAGACCGGTGAGGATCTGGAACAGCGTCAGCAGTACGAGCGAACCCCACATGCCGGCAGGCTTGCCCTCCATGCGGCGTTCGACCATCTGTGCACGCTTTTCCTCAGCGGTAATGGGCTCCATGATAGCGGGAATGCCCGCAAAGGTGACCGTGTCGCCGTCCTCGACGAGCGCATACTCGTCCACCGGCAGGTCGTTTACCTTGATGCCGCCCTTGGAACCGAGGTCGTATATCGTCCAGCTGCCGTCATCCTCGCGGATGAGTGCGGCGTGCTGACGCGATACCGACGGATATTCCAGCTGCACATCGCAGCTGGGTGCGCGTCCGATGATGTTCTCCCAGTGGGTGATGGGCAGGCGCACGCCGTTGCGCAGCACCAGATAGCCCCAGACCTCATCCGGGTGCTTGACCTTCCACAGCGAGCGGATCGCACCGACAAGGATCATCAGCGCCAGCAGCGGGAACACGAAGCGCACAACGGTTGTGTACCACGCCCCGATGAGCGGTTTTTCCGCCAGCAGAGCCGTCAGCCTGTCGAGAAGCTGCTGCAAAGCATCATTCATGTAAAGTTCCTCCTTTCGAGGGATGCTGTTGATTACTTGGATTTACCAATAATACTACCAGTATAGCCTATCTATTATAGCATAGGTTGTCAAGAAATTCGCCGTTTTTCACAAACTTTCACGAATATCTTGATTGACATTGACAGAATGTTGTCACGGTGTTACACTGAATCCATAAACTACATACGCGACAAACGAAGTTTGCAGGAAAAAGTCAAAGACTTGCCGAAGGAGCAAAACTCTCAGGCGTCCGGATTTCCGGATGAGGACTGTAAATGGATGTGGCTCTGGAGAACGTTCCTCAAGGGGACTGCCGAAGGTGCAACGCGCGCAAAAGGGGTTTGCGTGCCAATCTCTCAGGCAAAAGGACAGAGATGAACCTGTTTTTATAGACGTTAGGATATAAAAATAAGTTCCGCGGAACCACAGCAAATGTTTTCTCACGGTGCAGGATGTACCGTCTGTTTGCTGTCTTTCCGTTTCTTTGGAGCCGTAACCCGATGCTGATTGGGTTCGGCTTTTTGTTTGCCGCAAAACAAAGAAGGGGTATGTAAAATGACAATGGAAGTATTGGCAGACTGGGTAAGCCGAATCAGCAACGTCGTATGGAACGGCCTGCTGCTGTATCTCCTCGTAGGTACCGGCATCGTGTTTACCATCCGCACGCGCTTCGTTCAGGTGCGTAAGTTCGGCGCAGGCTGGAAGCATCTGTTCGGCCATTTCTCGCTCAACGGTGAGAAGGCTGGCAAGGACGGCATGAGTCCGTTCCAGGCGCTGACCACCGCGATCGCGGCGCAGGTCGGCACCGGCAACATCGCAGGCGCGGCTACCGCACTGTATTCCGGCGGCCCGGGCGCGATTTTCTGGATGTGGCTGAGTGCATTCTTCGGCATGTCCACCATCTACGGCGAGGCGGTTCTCGCGCAGAAGTACAAGACCACGGACGACAAGGGTCACGTTACCGGCGGTCCGATCTACTACATCCGCGCACGCTTTACCGGTAAATTCGGCAAGTTCCTCGCCGGCTTCTTCTCGGTTGCGATTATTTTTGCACTGGGCTTTACCGGCAACATGGTACAGGCAAACTCGATCAGCGTCGCGTTCAACACCGCGTTCGGCGCACCGATGATCGTTGTCGGCATCATCTGCGCGATCATTGCAGCGTTCATCTTCCTCGGCGGCGTAGGTCGTATCGCATCCGTTACCGAGAAGGTCGTTCCGATCATGGCGCTGTTCTACATGGCTGGCTGCATTGTTATCCTGTGCATCAATCATGCAGCGATCATTCCGGCATTCAAGTCCATCTTTGTTGCAGCATTTGACCCGCAGGCTATCCTCGGCGGCGCTGCAGGCATCACGGTTCGTCAGGCAATGCGCTACGGCGTTGCACGCGGTCTGTTCTCGAACGAGGCCGGCATGGGCTCTACGCCGCACGCACATGCGCTCGCTAAGGTAAAGCGTCCGCAGGATCAGGGCGAAATTGCTATCGTTTCCGTATTTATCGACACCTTTATCGTACTGACGCTGACCGCTATGGTCATCCTGACCTCGGGCATGCTCAATCCGGGTGCACCGGACGGTCTGCAGGGTACCGAGCTGGCACAGGCGGCATTCAAGGCTTCGCTTGGCTCGGCAGGCATGGCTTTTGTTGCCATCTGCATGCTGTTCTTCGCGTTCTCTACCATCATCGGCTGGTATTTCTTCGGTGAGCAGAACGTAAAGGCACTGTTCGGCCACAAGGCTGTTAAGGTTTACGCTGCTATCGTTGTTATCTGCATCGTGATCGGCTCCGCACTGCATGTTGATCTGGTATGGAACCTGTCCGACCTGTTCAACGGCCTGATGGTATTCCCGAACCTGATCGCGCTGCTGGCGCTGTCCGGTCTGGTTGCCAAGGCGGCCCACGACAAGGACATTATGAAGTAAGCTATGACCTGTCGCGGAATTACACGGTTTGTGCAGGAATCGGCTCTATACAGTATTATTTGATAGAAAATGCACCGCAGAATTGCGGTGCATTTTTTTGCAGACACCGAAAAAACACTGGTTTTCGCGTTTTCAGTACCGTATAATAGGGGAGTACCGCGGGAACATTTTCATATTCCACCCGTTCAGGATATAAGGCAACACCGCACAATTAAAGCTGCGGCGTTTTGCGGAAATTTTACGCTCTGATGTCGTTGCGGATTTTTGCAATACACAAAGTATTGCTGCAAACCCGCGCTTCATCAGAACGCAAAATTTACGCGCAAATCGCTCTTGTTCAATGATGCGGTATTGCCTAAAAAGGAGAATTTTACATGAAAAAACGTACATTTTTGCTTTTTGGCCTGCTGGCGATGCTGGTTCTGACCGCCTGCGGCGGCAAATCAGGCGCGCAGACCTCGACGGATGATGCCACCGACACGAGCGATAACTCGCAGCAGACGACCGCTGAGGAGACCGCACAGCCCATCGGTCAGCACCATGCACAGATCACCATCAAGGACCACGGCACGATCGACATCGAGCTGGACGGCGATGCAGCGCCTATCTCGGTTCAGAACTTTATAGACCTTGCAAACGACGGTTTTTACGACGGACTGACCTTTCACCGCATTATTACCGGCTTTATGATGCAGGGCGGCGACCCGCTGGGCAACGGCACCGGCGGCTCGGAGAACACTATCAAGGGCGAGTTTTCGGAAAACGGCGTGGAGAACAAGCTGTCACACACGCGCGGTGCGGTTTCGATGGCACGCTCAAGCGACCCGGACAGCGCATCCTCGCAGTTCTTCATCGTTCAGCAGGACAGCACCTATCTCGATGGTCAGTACGCCTGCTTCGGCTATGTGACCAAGGGCATGGATGTTGTGGATGAAATCTGCGATAATACGCCGGTCGAGGACGATAACGGTACGGTTAAGACGGAAAATCAGCCGGTTATTGAGAGCATTAAGATTGTCGACTGACTGTACAAAGCGTAAAGAGTTGAGAGCGAAGATTGGAGAGTAAGTTACGGTTTTTCTCTTAACATAATAAAGCACCCCATCTGTCAGACAGTGTGATATACTGTCTGACAGATGGGGTGCAGTTCAATCCCGGACTGTGCACAGGACTCGGGATGTTTTTTTACTTCGCTGTTAATTATTTCAGATGCCGTTCCGAAGGATTTCATCTTTTCGGTAAACTGGAATTTACCGGGATAACACCACTTTCTCAGTCGGCCAGGATTTTCTGAGTGCCGCATAGGAAACCAGGAAGTTGGCAAGCCAGCCTGCCGGCACGGCAAGCCAGACAAATGCAATACCAAAACGCGGAGCACAGATCAACGCCACAGACAGGCGAATCGCAAGGTTTACCATATTGGCAATGAGAAACGGCCGCATGATTCCGAGTCCGCGAAGAACTCCGTCGGTTGCCATTTTGATACCCATAAAGATAAAGAAGCAACCAAGCCATCTCATATAATCCCCGGACACCTGATAAGCCAGGGCGGTTCCGTCTTTTCCAAGGAACAGCGAGGAAATCTGCGTGTGCAGTGTTTCAATGACAATGAAGGCAAGAACAGCAAAACATACA
>OLPQ01002262.1_pt1 | contig 11580 bp, 9 predicted proteins | sample 1672451 | NCBI WGS metagenome assembly OLPQ01 (sample SAMEA3136687, study PRJEB25190) | human gut metagenome | biome: human gut; feature: human-associated habitat; material: faeces | place: Austria | collected 2013
CCCTGCCGGAGCAGACGCTGCGGTTCAAGCCGCTGGCCGCCGCGCCCGCGGACAGCCCCGGCTTTGCCGAGCTGCGCGCCCTCAACCCGGACGTCTGCGGCTGGCTCACGCTGGACGGCACCCGCATCGACTTTCCCGTCGTGCAGGGGGCGGACAACATGGTCTACGTCAACACCGACGTGTACGGAGATTTTTCGCTTTCTGGCGCGATATTTTTGGACTCGCGCTGCCCGGCGGACTTCACCGCGCCCTACAGCATCGTCTACGGCCACCATATCGAGGACGGCGGCATGTTCGGTGACATCGTGCAGTTCACCCAAAGCGATTACTTCGCCGCGCACACCACGGGCACACTGATAACGGACGATACAGCGTATAATATCTCGCTGTTCGCCTGCGTGCGGGCCGACGCCTACGACCCCGTGCTCTACGACCCCGCCCAAAGCCAGGACGCACTGCTGGCCTACATCAAGGCGCATGCGGTGCAGTACCGCACGCCGGGCAGCGGGCCGGTGGTGGCCTTTTCCACCTGCACCGAGGCCGCCACCAACGGCCGGGTGCTGCTGTTCGGCCAGCTGCTGCCCCAAACGTAAAAGGAGGAAATAAGGATGAATAACACCCAAAAACGCACGCTGCGACGCATAATAATAGAGGCTGCACTGCTGCTTTTGCTGCTGCCGCTGCAAGCCCGCGCGGCGGAGTACAAATGCACGGTCGAGCTGCCCGTCGAGGTCCGCACTTCGGGCGCGGCCACGGCCGAGCGGTTCACCATTACTCTTACGCCTGAGGACGGCGCCCCCGCCCCCGCGGCTGACACGGTGCAGGTCAAAGGCAGCGGCACGGCCGGCTTTACGGGCCTGACCTACACCGCCCCCGGCGACTACCGCTACACGGTGCGTCAATGCGCGGGCGGCACGGCGCACATGACCTACGATGCCACGGTATACACGGTGACGGTGCGGGTGACCAACCAGCCGGACGGCGGCCTGGGGGCCGAGATCTGGGCCACGGGCGGCAGCAGCGAAAAGACCGGCCTGCTGCTGTTCCAGAACCGGTACGACCCGCCCGCCGCGCCGACGCCCACGCCTGCCCCGGCCAAAACCACCCCGGTCCCCGCGCACCCCGCGCCCAAGCTCGCCCTGCCCCAAACCGCCGACCCCATGCCGGTGACCCTGCTGGCCGTGCTGGCTGTGCTCTCTGCCGGTGGGCTAATGGGTCTATATTATAATAAGTACGGGAGAAAGGAGAGAAAATAATAATTTAGGCAAAAGGCTCCCCTCAAGGGGAGCCTTATTCCCGCCCCCGGCTCTCGACCGGGGGCCTTTTTGTGTATCCCATTAAAATTTTACTAAACCCTACAAATTGTGGTGCAATGCGCTAAACTATACTATTACCACAAGCCGTTCACAAATTGCCGCGAAGTTGGCGGAATAATTGTGCATTTTTACGGCGAACAAAATGTGTGCAACTCTTGAAAAAAATTTGAATTTGGTGTACTATTATAGAAAATATCGTAGCAAAATGTGCGCTGGGATAGACTTTACGAGTGGAGATACGGGAATTTTGAGTAAAAAGGCATTTAAATTTAACAAAACGTTACTTTGTGTATTGATTTTGACGGCGGCCCTGTTGCTGGCTGGCTGCGGCGGGGCAAAGTCTACCCGTGCAAAAGCCGACGAAACCGTGCACACCGCGCTGTTTGATTTCACCTGCGGCCAGGCCGAAGTGATCGAAAAGTTCGGCAATATCGCAATCCCCGAGGGAGACAAGCTGGTACAATTTCACATCTCCGTGACCAACACCAGCGACGAAACTTACGACATTTTCAAGGACGATTTTCAACTGCAATGGGGTGATGGCGACGACGATTTCGGCGTTGCAATTTACCCTGTTACGCCTGAAATGTTCCCGAACGATACCAAGCTGGCACCCGGTGACACGGTTGAAGGCAATATGCTGGTTGCCGTGCCCAGCGATACCGCCACGTTGACTGTCGCCTATCAGGAAGTTCTGGGCAACGGCAACGATGGCAACAACTTCTTTGTGGATCTTAGTTTATGAAACAACGCACCAAAGCACTTTTAGCGGCGGTCATCTCCGGCGCGGCCTTTGCAGGGCTGGTCGGCGGGCTGATCTTCTGGCTTCCTTCCTATAAAGAAAAGAAGGAGATGGAAGCCATCAAGCCCGTGGAGACTACCGCACCCCCCACGGACGAACCCGAAGCGACCCCTGACCCGGCCGCCGAGGAAGCCGCCCAGCGGGCCAAATACGCCGATCTCATTGCCCGCAACCCCGAGTTCGCAGGCTGGATCGAGATCCCCGGCGTGGACATTGACCTGCCTATCCTGCAAACCACCGACAATTATTTTTACTTATACCACGACCTGGACCGCGCCGATGATAAGCGCGGCATGCCCTTTGCGGATTATGAGTGCGACATGCAAAACGGCCGCCACCTTATCATCTACGGGCATAACATGGGCGTTAATAATACCGACCGCTTCTCTAACCTGCAAAAGTACCGCGATGCCGATTACTACACCGCGCACCCCTACTTGAAGCTGGACACGCTGTACAAAAGCGAAATTTACAAAATCGTAGCGGTCTACGCCGTCACTTCCCGCGAGAGCGACGGCGATGTCTTCCACTTCAACCAGTATATCGACCTGGATGATGCCGCCGAGCAGACGTTTTTGGATGAAGTGGCCAAGCGCGCGTTTTACACCACCGGCGATTACGCCTACCCCACCGAGCGGCTGCTGACCTTAAGCACCTGCACCTACCAGATGGACGATGCCCGCATGGTCATTCTGGCCCGCCCCCTGCGGGACGGCGAGACCACCGAGGCCGACACGGTGCACATCAACAGTGACCCGCTCCTTCCCGCCCGCTGGCCTGCGGGTAAATGCTTTTCGCAATAACCGAAAAGCCCTAGGGCTTTTGTTATTCCTTGTATACAAGGAATAACCGAAAAGCCCTAGGGCTTTTGTTATTCCTTGTATACAAGGAATAATGGGTTCTATTGGTAAGTTCTCTCCCTCAGTCAGCTTCGCTGACAGCTCCCTCTCAGAGGGAGCCATTAGGCGCTGCGCGCCAGAAAGGCCCCCTCTGCGAGGGGGCTCCCGCGAAGCGGGTGGGGGAGAGAGCCTAAGACCAGCAACCCTCTTAAAAGGCCCCCTTGTGTAAAGGGAGCCTTTACCCATCCTTGGTTCACCACCTCCATCCCAAGTGGGGGTGTTGGATATATGTCCGTATCTACTGCGCAAGCAGGCGGGTGCGCTTGGGGCATCCACCTGCAAAACGCTTTAGATAAATTTTAAAGAATAGGAGAAATTAACATGCAGAAAACGAACTTCAAAACTCGTCTGCTGGCTCTGCTGACTGCCGCTTTCATGCTCGTCATGTGCGTGCCGTTTGCAGCGTTTGCAGATGCAGAAGGTTTGAAAGAAATCAAAGTTGCTTTCTATCAGTACACTGACAATGGTAGTGTTCAAGCTGCAGGCGACTTTAGCTTGAAGCCCGGTGAGGATAACTTCATTCCGAGCTGCTTCCTGCCTGAATCCGGTCTGGATGACAGCAAGCTGGACCACTGGACTTACCAGAATGGCAAAGCTGATTTCAAGCCCGGTGCTTCCGTGACTTATGATGAGCTGGCTAAGCTGGTTACTGATACTGACAAAGAGGGCGTGGGTTATATTACCCTGGAGCCTGTCTTCAAAACCGAGAAACCTGTTGAGAAGACCGTCGAAATCAACCTGAACACTGACAATAGCAAGGGTACTTTCGTTGGTTATGATGGTGCTGAGACCATCAACTTCGAGAACCTGCCGGAGATCGGCGATCCTATCGCTCTGCCCGAGGTTAAGGCTAACGACGGCTACAAGTTCACTGGTTGGAAGGTCGAGGGCGCTGGCGAAGCTGGCCACCTGGACGCTAACGCCACTGAGTTTGGTTACACCGGCGTTGCTCACTTCCCCAAGGACTCTACCGTTGGTTACGTCACTCTGACTGCTCAGTTCGAGGAAGTCAAGACCGAGCAGCCTGAAGAGACCAAGAAGACCGTTTCCGTTACCATCACCACCAACAACGAGCAGGGTATCTTCCCCGACTATGACGGTCAGGAAGTTATCCACTTCGATAACCTGGACCCCAACACCGACCAGCAGTTCGAGCTGCCCAAGGTCGAGGCTAAGCCTGGCTACGAGTTCATCGGCTGGCATGTGAATGGTAATGAAGTGGGCGCTTGGGATGCCGACGCTAAGACCTTCGGCATCACTGGTCTGGCTCATTTCGAGAAAGGTTCCAACGTTGGTTACCTGACCATCGCTGCTGTCTACAAGGCAGAGACCGAGCGCACTGTCGAGGTCACCTTCTCTGTTGACCCCGATAAGGGCGAGTTCGAGAAGAACGACCTGTACACCAGCCCCGCTGCCAACGTCATGAAGCTGACTGCCACCGAGTTCGATGGCACCCAGTATGCTATCCCCACCGTTAAGGCTAAGGCTGGCTACAAGTTCGTTGGTTGGAAGGGCCAGGGCGCTGACGCTATCGCTTGGAACGCCGATGCTAAGACCTTCGGTGTGACCGGCCTGTGCTTCTTCAACGGCGACGATGCCACCACTGGCTACGCTACCGTTGAGGCTGTCTTCGAGAAGATCGAGGACAAGAAGAACGACAACAGCTCTTCTTCCTCCAGCGCTTCCTCTTCCAGCAACAAGACCACCACTGCTTCTAACGAGAAGCAGGTTGTCAAGGCTGCCGCTGCCCCGGCTAACACCACCAAGGTTCTGCCCAAGACCGGTGCTTCTAATGTTGCTCCGCTGCTCGGCGGCAGCCTGGCAGTTGTTGCCCTGCTGATGGGCTACGGCGTTTACAGCCTCGTTCTGCGCAAGAAGGACTAAGATAAACCTTTGACCCCCCGCGCCCTTTGGGCGTAACGGATATTGGTTTACCTAAAATTGTGTGGTTTCCCCATAGGGTAGCGGTACCCAATGCTGCCGCTCCTGGGTGGGCGCGCTAGCATCCACCAAACCCGATGCGATTCAACACAAAAACACCCCCGCACGGATTCATACCGTGCGGGGGTGTTGTCGTTATAAAGGCTCCCCTCAAGGGGAGCTCCCGCGCAGCGGGTGAGGGGTGGCTACTTTAGCACCGTGCAGCATGTGGGCCTCCCCTCAGTCACCTTCGGTGACAGCTCCCCTCAAGGGGAGCCATTTGCATCATCCAAAATTCAGCCCCAAACTTGCCCTAATATCCCGGCTGGTGTGGCCCAGGCGGAGGAGATAGCGGCCGGGGGCGGCGTACCAGGCATGGCGGGCGGGGTCATAGTGGGCCAGGTCCCGCGCCGTCAGCACAAATTCCACGTCCCGCTCCTCGCCGGGGTCCAGCCAAACCTTGCTGAAACCCCGCAAAACCTGCAGCACCCGGCCGCCCGCAATGGGGGCGCCGGTCTCGTCACTAATATAAAGCTGCACCACCTCGGCCCCGTGCACGGCGCCGCTGTTTTTCACGGTGACACATACTTTTACCTCGCCGCCCTCGGCCAGCGTGTTAGCGCTTAACCGGGCATTGCGATACACAAACCCGGTGTAGCTCATGCCGTGGCCAAAGGGCCAGCGCACCGGCATACGGCGGGCATCGTACCAGCGGTAGCCCACGTAGACGCCCTCGCGGTAGTCGGCCGTGCGGCCGTCACCGGGGTAGTCCAGATAGCAGGGCGTGTCCTCCAGCCGCAGGGGCCAGGTCTCGGGCAGGCGGCCGCTGGGGTTGGCATCGCCCCACAGCAGGGCGTCGGTGGCTTCACCCACGCCCTCGCCCGCCAAATACATACATAGCACCGCCGAAACATCCCCCGCCCACGGGCACTCCACAGGTGTGCCGGAGTACAGCACCACCACGGTGTTTTTCTGCACCGCCGCAATGCGGGCAATCAGGTTGTTCTGGCAGTCCGGCAGGCGCAGGGTGCGGCGGTCGGCATCGGGGCTGACGAAATTTTCCGGCAGGCCCGCAAACACTACGGCTACATCGGCGTGCTCCGCCGCCGATACTGCCCGCAGGAATTCGCCCTCGTCCCGCTCGTCCCTGTTGGCGGGAAAGCCCGTCACATACCCCACGCGGCGGCCTTTCAGCAGCGCGGCGTCCAGCGCACCGATGGCCGCAGGGGTGGGCTGACCCTCGCCATAATAGCGCGGGGTCTCGGCAAACGCGCCGATGTACGCCACCCGCTGCCCGGCTTTGAGCGGCAGTGCGCCCAAATTCTGCACCAGCACGCCGCACTGCGCGGCCAGCTGCACCGCCAGCGCGTGGTTGGGTGCGGTGGACGGTGTATCGTTGGTTTTGGCGGCGGGCTGCGGCAAAAGTGCGGCGGCGGCCTCGGCCAGGGGTACGCCGTTCAGTGTGCCGCTGCCGTACCGCACCCCCTGCGGCCCGGCCTGCAGGGACGCTGCGGCGGGCGGCAGGTAGATCTCCTGCAGTGTGCGCTCATCTACGCGGCGGTCCGGGGCGTCGGTGACCTGGCTACAGCACAGCAGCGGCCCCACCACGGCATTTTGCGCGCCGCCCACAACCGCTGCCGCCAGCGCGGCGGTCAGGTGCGGGTCCTCACTGAACATGGCAAAATTGCGGCCGCACAGCGGGCTGCGCTTGATGTTGGGGTCGACCTCCGCCTGCCCCTGCGCCGCGCCCACGCTGCGCGCCAGGGCAGGGTCAAAGCTGGCCGCCACGGCACACGCCGCCGGCAGCACCACACCCGCGTTTTGCTGAACGGACATAGAAATAACGCTCCTTTTTTTGGAATATTGTTCATTATAGCACACAAAACATGGTAAAATAAAGGGAAAAAGCCGAATTGTAACAAGTCGTACACAACTGCCCGCTACACTGGGGGTGGAAAGGGGATAAACATGACAAAAGTGCTGATCGCTGAGGACGAGCGGCCCATCGCCCGCCTGCTGGAAATGAACCTGACCCGCGCCGGGTACGTATGCACCCTGGCGCCCGACGGCCTGACCGCCGCCGATCTGATCGAGAAAAACGACTACGACCTGGCCCTGCTGGACATCATGCTGCCCGGCCTGGACGGCTACGCCCTGCTGGATTACCTGCGCCCCCAGGGCGTGCCCGTGATATTTTTGACCGCCAAGGCCGCCGTGAAGGACCGCGTGCTGGGCCTGCGGCTGGGTGCGGATGATTACATTGTAAAACCCTTTGCCATGGACGAGCTGATGGCCCGCATGGAGATGGTGCTGCGCCGCGCCGGCAAGGGCGGCCACCAGCTGCAGGCCTTTGATGTGACGCTGGACAGCGCCGCCCATATGGTTTTGCAGCGCGGCCAGCCCGTGGAGCTGACCCCGCGGGAGTTTGCCCTGCTGGAGCAGCTGATGCGCAACCGCGGGGCGGCCATTTACCGCGATACCCTGATGGAGCGCGCCTGGGGCGGCGACGCCGAGACCACCCGCGCGGTGGATACCTATATTACCAGATTGCGCAAAAAGCTGAACTGGGGCGATAAGATCGAGACCGTTTACCAGATCGGCTACCGGTTAAAGCAAGAATGAGGCCCGACGACCGCCCCACTGCGGGGCCGGGAGGTACATGATGAAATTTGCCCACAAGATGATCTGCCTGCTGGTGCTGGTGCTTAGTGCGTCCTTTGGGCTGGGCGGGTGCTGGCTGCTGTACAGCGATTTTGCCGTGCAGCGCCGTACCGTTCTGACCGCTGACGCCGCCCGGCACAGCCAGATCTGCACCGACGTGCAGACCGACCTGCTGGACCGCCAGCGCCGCGGGCTGGAGATGAACGGCGCCGTGGCGGCCGCGCGGCTGGCCCTGCACCAGCAGCCTGCCGCCCTGTGGCAGGGGGAGGAGCTTGTCAGCAGCAACATCCCGGTAGACGTAAACGCCCCGCTGGCGGACGGCACCATGACGACGGTGCGGTCCGGCGGGGGTACCTACGCCCTGTTTGCCAGCGAGCTGCAGGGCGGCTACCGCATTGTGACGGCCTACGACCTGACCGCGCTGTATACATCCCGCACCGCGGCGGTGCGGCGCTTTTTGGGGCTGGAGGCTGTGGTGCTGGCGGCGGCTGCCCTGGTCACAGCACTGCTGGCCCGCCAGATGACCCGCCCGCTGCAAATTTTGCGGGCCGCCAGCGCGGAGATCGCAGGCGGCGACTACGACCGCCGCACTGCCCTGCATACCGGCGACGAGCTGGAAAACGTCAGCCAGAGCTTTGACAAAATGGCCGATGCTGTGCAGGAAAAGATCGCGGATCTGCAGGTGGATGTCCAGCGGCGGGAGGACTTTATGGGCGCGTTCGCCCACGAGCTGAAGACGCCGATGACCTCGATCATCGGCTACGCCGATATGCTGCGCACCTTGCAGATCGACCCCGCCGAGCAGCACGAGGCCGCTGGGGCCATCTACCACGAGAGCCGCCGCCTGGAGGCGCTGAGCTACAAGCTGCTGTCGCTGCTTTCGTTGAGCGATGAACGGCTGGAGCTTGCCCCTGTGGACCTGACCGACCTGTGGCCGCGGCTGCGGATGGCCTGCCCCCAGGTGCCGCTGCTGACGCCCCAGGGCGGGGCTGTGGTGCACGGCGATGCGGACTTGCTGCTGGACCTGCTGTGCAACCTGGTGCAAAATGCCGCCAAGGCCAGCCCGGCAGGAATGCCCGTCACGGTGCTGCTGGCCGACGCGGGGGACACCGTGGCGCTGACCGTGCAGGACCACGGCTGCGGCATCCCGGCGGATAAGCTGGCCCGCGTGACCGAGCCGTTTTACATGGTGGATAAATCCCGCGCCCGCAAGCAGGGCGGCAGCGGCATGGGCCTGGCCCTTTGCCAGCGCATTGCCGCCGTGCATGGCGGGACGCTGCAAATCAGCAGCCAGGTGGGCGTGGGCACCGCTGTTACCGTTACCCTGCCCAAGGAGGTGCAGCCATGAAACTGTGGAAGAAACCCCGCCTTGCAGCGGCCCTCTGCGCGGTGGTGGTGCTGGTCTGCGCCGCCGCCCCGGCGGTGTTCCTCTCGGTAGTGGATGCCGCCAGCCTGGGGCACAGCCAGGCCGTGGCCGACCCCTACACGGCACCCACCCCCACGGCGGACGACTACTACCTGCTGCGGCAGCTCAGCGCCCGGCAGCTGACCCAAAGCAAATACACCTTCCAGCCCGGCGATACCGGGCAGGAGCGCAAGCCGTTGATCTACTACAACAATCAGGCCAACGACCTGACCGATATGACAAACGGCTGGGACTATGTGGATACCGTGAACACCGCCCTGCAAAGCCTGGCCGATGCCGGGGCGATCTCTCAGGCGTGGGCCGACTATGCCGCCGATTGGTACAGCACCGAGGAGACCACCCTGACGACCTACGATGAGAGGCAATACAGCCTGACCGTGCCCTATTACAGCGTCGACAGCCTGGGCCTTGTGACCTTTAAGCGGTTTGCTGTGCAAAACGGCGTGCCCACCACCCTGATGGCCCTGAAAATGGACAGCCGCACCGGGCAGGTGTATTCTTTTTGGCTGTCCACCCCGGCGGATTCTGCCGCCGCCCACGACCCGGAGTCTCTGCCCAAGGAAGCCGCCTTGCGCGCCTTTGCCGACCAGGCCGGGCTGACCAGCCTGGGGGATTGGACCTGGCGGGAGGACCTGACCTACCCCCGGGCCATCTACAGCCTGAACGGACAGGCGCTGGTGGCCGCTGCGTCGGGCGCCTACACCGTCAATGATTACTTTACCTACAGCGGCGCTACGTCGGACCGCTGGTATGTCAGCATTGAACTTTCGCTGTGCGCCGAGGCGAACCTGCCGCTGCGCATGCAGGATGACACAACGAACTTGGAAAAGGAGGCAAACCCCGATGCGTAAAATGTGGAGCTTTTTGCTGGCCGCCCTGGCCCTGACCGGCTGTGCCGCCGCCCCGGCGGATGCACTGCCTGCCGCCGAGACCGCCGAGATGACTGCGACGGAGACCGAAGAAACTGCTGCCCAGCCGGTCGGATTTACTGTGGGCAACCTGAGCGAGGTCCCCAACACCTGCGGCGGCTACTGGGGCTGGAACACCGGCGACGCCTATTATGAGATTGCACGGCTGGATGATGAAAATGACCAGGAAAGCATGCACGCCCTGCTGCTGAAGACCGACTACGCCACCGCCCAGCAAACCGTGCTGTGCAATGTGCCCGGCTGCACCCATGACAATGCCGCCTGTCCCGCCTGGCTGGAGGATTGGGCACGCACCGACGTGCTGGTGATGCCAAGCGGCATCTACCTGTCTTACGCGGGGCTGGATGATACTTCCCCCTGGGAGCAGGTGGAAAAAGCGTGCCGGGATGATTTCGAGCAGGGCAATGTGAAAAATTTTGCCGATGAGGAAGCCTACATCGACTACTGCCGCCATAACTATGAGCTGAGCAGCCGCCCCTCCAGCATCGAAAAGCTGAACGACGATCTGACCGCCCGCGAAACGGTGCTGACCTTTGACCCGTCCCTGCTGGGCAGCGGTTACTTTGCTTACTGTGATGAGAATGCGCTGTACGCAAAAGAATATTCTGACGCAAACAACAGCCGCATCCTCCGGCTGGACCTGACCACCGGCGAATGGAGCACCCTCCCACTGAATCTGGGTGAACAGGTGCGGGGCGTGAACGGACACCGCTTTTTGACCTCGCGCCTGCTGACAGATGCCCCGCTGCCGGACTATAACGACCGCGAAGCCTATAATGCCGCCCTGCAGAACGCTCGGAGCGAGCTTGTCTGGCTGGACCCCGCGACCATGCAGCGGGAAAAGATCTGCGAGACGGAACGCCTTGACGGTAGTACGATCTATGTAAAAATATACAACGACCGCGTCTATGTGCAGGATAACCCCCAGGAACGCAGCGAGTACGGCACCAGCTACAGCCTGAGCTACTACAGCAAAGACCACCAGCACACGGTGCTGATCGATACGCTGCCCATGAACCTGTATCTGCCCTCCACAGACAATGGCTTTATGCCGATGTTTGGCAGCGAGGAGCGCGGCTGGATCTGGGCCCAGGATTATACCGGCAATGGCGAGATCAATTATTTAATTGACCTGGATACCGGCGAAATGCACACCATGACCCAGACCCAGTACCGGGACGGCATGTACATGGGCGTAAGCCTGATGGCCCAGACCAACGACGGCCGTTGGATGGTAGGGTATAAACCCCACAGCAATACGCATAACGACCGCTGCGATTACGGCTTCATCGACCCGCAGGAATTTTGGAACGGCGGCGAAAATTATACTCCTGTGCAGATGTGGGATTAAGAAAATAAAGTCTGTCGTTCTGTGGTAAACACACGGGCACCTGCTGCAAACAAAATTTTTAAAAATCCTGCAAAAACCTTGCAAAATTATGCACATGGTGCTACTATAAACTCGGTGAAAGAATTATATAAAGGAGTGTTACCACTATGGCATTTACCAATCCGTATCTCCAGCGCGTCTATGACGACCTGGCTAAGCGTAACCCCGAACAGAAAGAATTCCTGCAGGCTGTTGAGGAAGTCCTCGAGAGCCTGGAGCCCGTTGTGGCTGCCCACC
>OLPQ01002263.1_pt1 | contig 11573 bp, 6 predicted proteins | sample 1672451 | NCBI WGS metagenome assembly OLPQ01 (sample SAMEA3136687, study PRJEB25190) | human gut metagenome | biome: human gut; feature: human-associated habitat; material: faeces | place: Austria | collected 2013
GCCCTCTCGGCCGCCAACGATCGCGCGCAGTCCTCGGCGGCCGCGCTCTCCGACGCGGCATCGGCCCTCGATGGCGCGGTGCGCCAGGCGACCAGCGGCGCGTCGGCCTATTCCACGACGTTGTTCGGCACCACGCTGCCCGCCGTGAACGACGCGCTGGACGCGCTGGCCGAAACTTCGTCGGCCCTTTCCGGGGCCCTTGAGATCCAGCGGCTCCTCGTGGCCCAGACCGGGCTCGTCATCGACCAGCTGGACGCCACCATGGACACGGCCGCCTCAACGGTGGCCGAGACCGACCGGCTCTTCGCCGGCCTGGAAAGCGAGCTGGGCGTCGTCTACAACGACGTGCTCGCCTTCGGCACCTCCGACGCGCTTTCCCGGCTCGTGGGCGAGGGCGGTCTTGACGCCGACAAGATCGCGGCGTTCATGGCGTCGCCCACCGAGGTGGTCACCGAGCAGCTCTATCCGCTGAACGCCTACGGCAGCGCCATGGCACCTTTGTTCATGAACCTCACGTTCTGGATCGGCGCCTTCATGCTGCTCGTCATCATGCGCCAGGAGGCGGACGGCGAGGGCATCCCCGGCCTGACGTTGGCCCAGCGCTACTGGGGTCGGTATTTGTTCCTTGCGGCCATCGCCGTGATGCAGGCGGTCATCTGCTGTGTCGGGGTGCTCGCGCTCGGCGTGCAAACCGTCTCGGCGCCGGCGCTCATCTTCGCCGCGGCGCTGGCGTCGCTTGCCTACCTCTCCATCATCTACGCCTTCTCCGTCACGCTGCAGCATATCGGCAAGGGCATCTGCGTCATCCTCGTGTTCGCCCAGATCCCCGGCGCCACGGGCCTCTATCCGATTGAGATGACCTCGCCGTTCTTCCAATCCATCTACCCGCTGTTCCCCTTCACCTACGGCATCGGGGCCATGCGCGAGGCCATCTGCGGCTTCTACGGCGGCCAGTACGTCTCCGACCTGCTCGTGCTCGCGCTGTTCCTCGTGCTGTTCATGGCGCTCGGGCTCCTCATCCGCCCGCTCATGGCGAACGTGAACCGCATGGTGGCCCGCCAGGTGCGCGACGGCGGCCTGTTCAACGGCGAGGACGTCGACATCCCCGTGCGCCCCTACCGCATCTCCCAGATCATGCGGGCGCTCTCCGACAAGGACACCTACGCCACGGCCCTGCAGCAGCGCTATGCGACGTTCAACCGCTGGTACCCGCGGCTCATGAAGGGCGCGCTCGTTTTGGGCGTGGCGGTGCCGGTGGTCCTTGCGGTCATCTTCGCCCTGACGCCGACCGAGAAGGTGTGGCTGCTCACGGGCTGGCTCATTTGGATCATCGTCATTTTCGTGGCGCTCGTGGTCATCGAGAGCCTGCGCTTCAGCTTCGAGCGGCAGCTGAAGCTAGAGAGCCTCTCCGACGCGAGCCTGATCGACCTGTACGGCGCCACGGCGGACGTGGAGCGGGCCGCCTGCATGGATGCGCGCGATGCGGGCTTCGGCGGTCGGGAGCACGAGAGTGACCGCGATGGCGCGCGCGATGGTGCGGAAGGGGAGGAGGCTCGTCATGAATAACGTCTGGCGCCTGTTCCGCTTCGATTTGGGCCGCTTGAAGGCCAACGTCATGTCCATCATCATCACGCTGGGCCTCGTTCTCGTGCCCTCGCTGTTCGCCTGGTACAACATCATCGCCTGCTGGAACGTCTTCGACAACACGGGCAACCTCACGGTGGCCGTGGCCAACACCGACGAGGGCTACCAGAGCGACCTCATCCCGCTGCGCATCAACATCGGCGACCAGGTGGTCTCCGCCCTGCGGGCCAACGACCAGATCGATTGGCACATCACCGACGAGGAGGACGCCATCGACGGCGCGAAGTCGGGGCGCTACTACGCCGCCGTGGTGATCCCGAAGAGCTTCAGCCGCGACATGCTCACCTTCTACACGGGCGACGCGGGCCACGCCGATATCGTCTACTACGCCAACGAGAAGAAGAGCGCCATCGCGCCGAAGATCACCGATCAGGGAGCCGACACGGTGTCCTATCAGGTGAATGCCGTGTTCGCCCAGACGCTCTCCGAGGTGTCGCTCTCGCTGGCCGAATCGCTTTCCAGCTTCGCCGACGAGGACGACTGGGACGGCCGCATCGCGGTGGTGGCCGATCATGTGCGCGAGATGGCCGATGCCTTCGACGACGCGTCCGGGGTGCTTTCGCTCTACGGCTCGCTCGCTCGCTCCTGCGAGGATCTCTCGCGCCATTCGGCCGACCTGGCCACCCAGGCCTCCACGGCTCTGGACGAGACGCTGTCCGCCGCGACGGGGCGGGCCGACGCGGTGCCGGCCACGGTGGACGCTCTGAAGAGCTCGGCGGATACGCTCAAGAGCTCGCTGGCCGACAGCGCCGCCGCCTTCGGGGCGGTATCCGATTCCGTCGACGCACTGTTCGATGCGGCTTCCGGGGACAGTCAGGGCATTGCCAAGGATCTGCGCGCCCAGGCCGATGCGCTTGCGTCCCATGCGACGGTGTACCGCCAGGTGGCCGACAGCTTGGAAGGCGCCGCCCCGTCGCTGCCCGAGAGCCTCCGGCCCCAAGTGACCGCCCTGGCCGGCCGTGCGAGAGCGGTGGCGTCCCAGGCGGATTCCATGGCCGCGAGCCTGCGGACGGCCGCCGATAAGCTGGAGGCGGGCGACACCGATCTTTCCGCCGAGCGCGATGCCGCCAAGGCCAAGGCGGCCGAGGCCGCCGCCTCCATCAATTCCATCAAGGACGATTACGAGGCGAATGTGGCGCCGGGGCTCGCCTCGCTGGCAGAGCAGGCCGCCTCCATGGCCGATGCGCTCTCCGGCGTTTCCGACGACCTGAAGGGCGTCGGCGGCGAGCTGTCCGCCTCGGCCACCTCGGCGGCCGATGTCATGGCCGGCACCGCCGACAAGATAGCCGAGACCACCGAGAAGCTCAAGGACGTCTCCTCGGGGCTGCGGGAGATGGCCTCCGATATCGACGGCGCCATCGCCTCGGGCGACCGCGACGCCCTGCGCGCCGTGCTCGGCTCCGACGTGTCGGCCCTTTCGAAGGCGCTGGCGAGCCCCGTGGGCGTCGAGCGCATCGCGGTCTTCCCGGTGGAGAACTTCGGCAGCGCCATGGCGCCGCTCTACACGACGCTGGCCCTCTTCATCGGGTCGCTTCTCATTCTCGTGGTGTTCAAGCCGAAGGCGGACCTACGCATCCAGAAGGAGGCGGGGCTTGTGAACCCGAAGCCGCGGCAGCTGTTCTTCGGCCGCTTCGCCGTCATGGCCGTGGTGTCGCTGGCCCAATCGACGGTCATGGCGCTGGGCAATCTGTTCTTCCTCGACGTGCAGGTGACCTCGCCATGGCTGTTCATGGTGTGCTTCTGGGGCGCGGGCCTTGTGTTCACGTTCATCATCTACGCGCTGGTGGTGTCCTTCGCCAACCTCGGCAAGGCCATCGCGGTGCTTCTGCTCATCGTGCAGGTGACCGGCTGCGGCGGCTCGTTCCCGCTGCAGATCATGCCCGATTTCGTGCAGGCCCTCTCGCCCTGGCTTCCCGCCACCCACGTGGTGAACGCCATGCGAAGCGCCATGATGGGCACCTACGGCGGCGACTTCTGGGCTCAGATGGGCGCACTCGCCCTGTTCCTCATCCCGGCGGCGCTCTTGGGCCTGGTGCTCCGCAAGCCCCTGGAGAAGTTCATGGAATGGTACGTGGAAAAGGTGGAGAGCTCGAAGCTCATCAGCTAGCGCGCTGCGCGACCGAAGCGACCCCCATTCCTCATTCCTCCCTTTTTTGGCAGTGAATGCCACTTCGACCCCGAAATGGCAAGCCAAATGCCAGTTGAAGGGCGAAATGGTCGAAAAAACTCTGGTATGTTGCCGAAAAATCGACCATTTCGGGGTTGAAGTGGCATTTATCCCCGAAAATTGGAAAACGAGAGATGAGACGGTCTTGTTGAATACAGCTGGAACCCGGATAGGATGCCCTGGCAATGATAAGGCGGGATTGGAAATAACGGCGAGCGCACGGAGGGGCCACCCGACGTGCCGCCGATCAACGAGAGGAAAGATGGGCGACATGGGCGAGCCATTGACCGACGAACAGATTGCCGAAGAGGAGAAGTTTCTCGCGGGTTTGCCGCGGGTGAACCTGGGGGCGCTGTTTTTGGCGCCTGTGTGGGGGCCGGCCCATGGGATGTGGGCGGCGTTCCTCTTCTTCGTCGCGTGGCTGTTCGCGGACAACGTGATTTACGCGGCCACGGTGGAGCCGACGGTGATGAACGTGGTGCTGGCCGTGCTCATGGCCGCGGGCTTGGTGGCCGCTACCGTGGTGTTCGCCATTGTGGCCCAGCCTTTCGCGGCGCACCGGGCCGAGAACATGGGGGTGAGCCGCGAGACCTACCTGCGGCGGGAGCGCATCTGGGCCGTTGTTGGCGCGATCATCGCCGTGGCCATCGTGGCGTTTGCCACCTGGTACAACTTGGATCTGCGCCCGACGCTGGATACCTGGGCCTAAGGAGGCAGCATGGAAGCGAGCGAGCGCACGGCGGCGGTGTTCTTCGTCGGGAACCGGCTCATGCTGGACGACGGGGTGGGCCCGGCGGCCTACGACGAGATACTTGCCGGCTATGACATCCCCGAGAACGTGACGCTGGTGGACGTCGGCTGCATGTCGCTGGACATGCTGCCCTACGTGGAGCGTTGCGACCTTATCCTCACGGTGGACGCCGTGGACGGCACGGGCGACGCGCCGGGCACCGTGTACCGTTTCGAGCCGGATGCCATGGCGCGCCACTCGGGCCCCGAGGCGTCGCTGCACGATTTGAAGCTCGTCGACCTGTTCGACGCCGCCTCGCTCATGGGTTATGAGGCGGAGGGCTTCTGCCTGGGCATGCAGGTGGGCAATCCCTCCCCGGAGCAGTTCGTTGTGGGGCTCACCCCCGAATGCGCCGCCGCCCTGCCCCTGCTGGTGGAAACCGTCGTGGCCGAGCTGCACCGCCGCGGCTTCCCCTTGCAGAAGAAATAGAAGGGGCGACCAAGGTCGCCCCCTACGGGGGGTGAGACGGCGACTATCCGCTATGGAAGCGGGAAGGGTCCTACCCCCACTGGCCTCGGGTGGGGCACAGATCGCCGACGATGCAGTCGGCGCAGCGCGGGCTGCGGGCGCGGCAGAACTCGCGGCCGAAGTGCACCCACTGGTGGTTGATGAACAGCCACTGCTCGCGCGGGTACACCTTGAGCAGGATGTCCTCCACCTTTTGCGGCGTGTCGGCCGAGGGGCCGGCCAGCTTCAGCCGGTGCGCGATGCGGAAGACGTGGGTGTCCACGGCGATGCCCCGGGGGTCTTTGAAGGCCTCGCACATGACGCAGTTGGCGGTCTTGCGGCCCACGCCGGGCAGCTTTTGCAGCAGATCCACGTCGGCGGGCACCTCGCCGCCGAAATCCGCCGTCACCATTTGGGCGAGCGCCACGAGGTTCTTCGCCTTGCTCCGGAAGAACCCCAGCGAGTGGATGATCTCCGCCACTTCGTCGGGCGAGGCGGCCGCCATGGCCGCCGGGGTGGGGAAGGCCGCGAACAGCTGCGGCGTCACCTTGTTCACGGCGGCGTCGGTACACTGGGCCGACAGCACCACGGCCACGGTGAGCTCGAAGGGGGTGCCGTAGTCCAGCGACGCTTGTCCCGGCCCGTAGTGGTCGAACATGCGCTCCTCGATGGCCTGTGCCCGCTCGCGCTTGCTCGCCAGAGATTCCCGTGCCATGTGTGTCCTTTCCGCAAAGTGCGGCGCTCGTTCGAGCCGCACGAATGGTCTTTCGCTCGTAGACATTATAGGGGAGAGGAGCGATGCATTGCGCGGCCCAATTTTTGTAATCACGTTGTCGATCGGTGTTGCTGCCAGCCGTCTCTTCATGGTTGGTTCGTGCGTGACGAGAGGCGTTGCGATGGGCATTGGGGTGTTGGCGAGGAAAGCTACAGCGGGACGGTTTACTTCTTTGCTACTATTGGGGCCCTCCTGCGTCGCTACGCGCCCCAGTGCGCTACACTGTGCGAGGCGCTCATCCCGGGCGCCGACCGCCCGCTCGGGCGGCTTTTGCTGTTTGCCTTGCAGAAAAGAGACCGCTGTGCTCATCGATTCGCTCGCCTTCACCTTGGAGAAGTCCGGCTGCCTGGACGCGTTCTGGGGAAAGCTCGATGCCGGCGAAGACGCCACCTTGGGCGTGGCCGCCTCGGCGCGGCCCTTCCTCGTGGCGGCCCGCTTCGCCGCCTCGCCCCAGCCCACGCTCGTCGTCGTGGCCGGCGAGGACGCCGCCGTCGCTTTCGCTCGCAACGTGGCCGCCTATGTGGGGGAGGAGCGCGTGCTGCGCTTCCCGGAGCGTGCCGATGTCCCCTTCGACCCGAAGCCGGCCGACCGTCGCGTCATCGCCCAGCGCATGGAGGCCGCTTGGGCGCTCAAGAGCGGCCGCGAAGTCGTGGTGGTGGCGAGCGCTCGGGCGCTGCTGCGCCTGTTGCCGCCGGTGGAGGCGAACGCCGCGCGGCCGATCGCGCTTGCGGCCGGCGAGGAGCTTGAGGGTATGGGCGTCGAGGGCGTCGAGGAGCTGGGAGACCTGCCCCGCGCCCTGGAAGCCGCCGGCTACGCCAACACCGGCGAGCTGGACGGCCCGGGCACCTTCGCCGTGCGCGGCGGTACTCTGGACGTGTTTCCCGGCAACCTGACCTTTCCGGTGCGCCTCGACTTCTTCGGCGACGAGTTGGACGAGATCCGCCGCATCGTGCCGGCCACAGGTCAGACCATAGCCTCGTTGCCCTCGGTGGAGATTTACCCCGTCTCTGAGTTCCCCACCTCCCCCCGGGCGCTGGCCGACGCGCGGCGCGCCTTGGAGAAGCCGGCGCTCACCAACCCGGCTCTGCGCGACGTGTTGGAGAAGCTCGAAGGGGGGCTTCGCTTCGACGGCGCCGATGTGGTGCTGCCGTTTCTGTACAAGAAGCCGGTGACGCTAGGCGCCTACGCCGGAGCGGGCACGTGCGCGGCCCTCATCGAGCCGCGCTCGCTCTTCGATGATGCGGCCCACGCCGCAGACGACATCGCCGAGCGCGCCCGGGGTACCAACATCGCGCTCGCGGGCCTGTTCGCCGAGCCGGCGGCGCTCGACTTCGGGGGCGAGGTGCGGGCCACCTATGTCTCCATCATGCGGGTCGGGGGCGCGCTGGACGACGAGCTGCCGGTGAAGCGCGTCGATGTGGCCGGGATGCCCGACAAGATCTTCGGCAAGCTGAAGAGCCTTGCCGCCGACCGCTACACCATCGTCTTCTCCGCCCCGAACTTGCGCGCCCGCGAGACCATGCGCCACGCCTTCGTCGATCACGGTATTCCCATCCAGATCCTGAAGCCGGGAAATTTGGACGATGGTAATAGTGAGGACTGCCCGAGCACGGGATGCTCCGCCCGACCGCCGCATGAGGGGTCGCAACCCGAAAGCACAGAGGCCGACACCCCGGCCCAAGCCAAACGCCGCCTGCGGCGGGGCGTGGTCAACATCGTGGACAACGACATCCCGCTCGGCATGATCATTCCGAAGGCGCATCTCGCCCTCGTCTCGGCCGCCGACACCCAGGGCTCCCGCGCGGCCAGCCGCCGCACCCGCGCCCGCGTGGACGCCACCGAGGTCACCTTCCCGTTCAAGCCCGGCGACTACGTGGTGCACGCCGCCCACGGCATCGCCTTCTTCCGCGACCTCGTGCGCCGCGAGGTGGACGGCACCGAGCGCGACTACCTGCAGCTGGAATACGCCGAGGGCGACAAGCTGTTCGTGCCCGTGGAGCAGCTCGACCGCGTCACTCGCTACGTGGGGCCCGAGGGCGGCAGCCCCCGCCTCACCCGCTTGAACACGAGCGACTGGGCGCGCGCCATGAACCGCGCCCGCAAGGCCACCAAGAAGCTCGCCTTCGACCTCGTCGATGTGTACGCCCGTCGCGCCGCCACCCAGGGCTTCCGCTTCTCGCCGGACACGCCCTGGCAGCGCGAGATGGAGGAGGCCTTCCCCTACACCGAGACCCGCGACCAGCTCGCCGCCATCGCCGATGTGAAGCACGACATGGAGTCCCCGCGCCCCATGGATCGCCTCATCTGCGGCGATGTGGGCTTCGGCAAGACCGAGGTGGCCCTGCGCGCCGCCTTCAAGGCCACCCAGGACGGCAAGCAGGTGATGGTGCTCTGCCCGACCACCATTCTGGCCCAGCAGCACTACACCTCCTTCAAAGACCGCTTCGACCCCTTCGGCGTCACCGTGGAAGTGCTCTCGCGCTTCCGCACGCCCGAGCAGCAGAAGGCGGCCCTCGCGGGCTTCGCCAAAGGCGACGTGCAGGTGCTCGTGGGCACGCACCGGCTGCTCTCGCGCGACGTGAACCCGCACGATCTGGGACTGGTCATCATCGACGAGGAGCAGCGCTTCGGCGTGCAGCACAAAGAGCAGCTGAAGAACTTGCGCGAGTCCATCGACGTACTGACGCTGTCGGCCACCCCCATCCCGCGCACCATGCAGATGTCGCTGTCGGGGGTGCGCGACATGTCGCTCATCCTAACGCCGCCCGACGAGCGGCGCCCCGTGGAGGTGCACGTGGGGGAGTGGGATCCCGACGTCGTGTCGGCCGCCATCCGCTACGAGTTGGCGCGGGGCGGTCAGGTGTACTACGTGTCCAACCGCGTGCGCTCCATCGACGAGGCGGTCGACCGCGTGCACGCCGCAGCCGGGGAGGCGCGGGTCGGCGTGGCCCACGGGCAGATGACCAAGGAGGAGCTGGAGCAGGTGATGGAGGAGTTCGCCGCCGGCGAGCTGGACGTGCTCGTGGCCACCACCATCATCGAGAGCGGCATCGACAACCCCCACACCAACACGCTCATCATCGAGGACGCCCAGCGCCTCGGCCTCGCGCAGATGTACCAGCTGAAGGGCCGCGTGGGCCGCTCGTCCACCCAGGCCTACGCCTACTTCATGTTCCCCGAGAACGTGCCTTTGACCGAAGAGGCCGCCGCGCGGCTTACCGCCATCAACGAGCATCAGGATCTGGGCAGCGGCATGCGCATCGCCATGCGCGATCTGGAGATCCGCGGGGCCGGCTCGCTTCTGGGAGCCGAGCAGTCCGGCAACATGTCGGCGGTGGGTTTCGACTTGTTCGCCCAGATGCTCAACCAGGCCGTGAACGAGACCCGCGAGGGCGTGGGCGCCTCAGGCGAGCTGCCGCCGGCGCTTTCCGACATCACCGTGAACATCCCCGGCCATGCCTACCTGCCCGAGGAGTACATCCCCGACGCCGACGCCCGGGTGCTGTGGTACCGCAAGCTGGCTTCGGCTGCCACCGTGGAGGAGGTGGCCGCCCTCCGCGAGGATATGCTCGCCAAGGCCCCCGAGATGCCCGAGGCGGCGGCCAACCTCTTCGAGCGCGCGTGGCTGAAGGCCTTCGCCAACGAGCACGGGGTCAAGCTCATCTCCGTGGCGGCGGGCAAGCTCATCGTGGAGCCCATCGACATCCCCGCTGCCGCCATGAGGCCCCTGCGTCGCGCGGCCGGCCGCTACCAGCCGGACAAGCGCAAGCTGACGCTGCCGCTGCGCTACTTCTCGGAGGAGGAGCGCGAGAACCTGCTTCCGGCCACCGTGCACTTCCTGGAGAAGCTGTTCGGCGAGGATGATGCCGAAGAGGAGGCTCCTTTCGCGGAGATAGAAGCCGACAACACTGCCTCCGGCCCCGCTGCTGTTGCTCTCCAAAACGCTGCGACGGGCTCTGCTGGCGCAGCTTCCGGAAGCCCCGCAACGGGTGCTACGGCGGCTGGTTCCGAAAATGCTCCGACCGATTCCCGCAAGCGCGGACCTCGGTCCGCCCTGGGCCACGCTTCGGCCAAGGGCCCTGCGTCAGCCGCCCCCGCCTCCGCCCGGCCGACGGCCCGCAGTGAGCGCCGCGCCAACAACCTCGCCAAGGGCGATGCGGCCCGCGAGCGCTTGGCCGCCAAGCGCGCCGCCCGCGCCGCCAAGCGCGAAGAGGGGCGATAGTCGCGCCGTCCGCACCACCAAGTGCCGAGGGTGGCAGGGGGGAGGTCGTTTTGCCCGCAGCGGTCGAAGGTGCGGCCCCTCTGGCTCCTTGTGCACGGGATGGTGTATGCTGCCTCTGCGGCAACGGATTTCGATGGATTGCATGGAGGTGAGACGGCGGTGAACGCTTCAAAGGTCTTCTGGCGAGGAGTGGTTTGTGCCCTGGCGGGTGCGACACTGTGGGGATTCTCAGGAGCCTGCATCCAGTTTCTCGCGGAGAGTTACGAGGTAAGCTCAGCCTTCATCTCCGCCGTACGCGCCGGCGTGGCGGCCCTGCTGTTCGCCGTCTTCGTCTTCGTTACGCGTCGCGAGGCTCTGCTCTCGCTACTGGGGAGCCCCGCCGCCCGTCCGACGCTCGTTCTGTTCGGTGTGGGGCTGTACCTCTCGCAGATCACCTACGCGGTGTCGGTCGCCCTCACTAACGCCGGCACGGCTACGGTGCTCCAGGCCACCTGCACGGTGTTCGTCATGCTTATCACCTGCGTCAGAGCGCGCCGTCTGCCGCGCGTCGCCGACTTTGTCGGGCTGATGTGCGCGATGGCCGCCGCGACGCTCATCGCCACCCAGGGAGACTGGGGCGTCATCGTGCTGCCAGTGGCGGGCTTGGCTTGGGGCATTGCCAACGCCTTGTCCGAGACGCTCTACATCATGGCGCCCCAACGGCTCTATGGCCGATGGGATCGCCCCACCATCATCGCCTGCGGCATGGTCATCGGCGGTGTTGCCGCCGTCCTCGTATGGCTCATCGGCGAGGCGGTCGTTTCGCTGCTCGCTCCGTCGGTCGGCCTCGGGCCTGCTTTCGCTTCTCCAGGGTCTGATACCGCTCTTTCGACCACCGTCCAGGCCTCTTCTGGCTCCGGCGCAGGAGTGTCGTTTGCCGACAGCGCCCCCGGCGCCCCAAGTTCCGTGCTCGCCGACATCTTCGGCATCGGCGGCAGCCTCGTTCCCGTCATGGACGCTGCGGGTTGGCTCGCCCTGGTCGGCGGCGTGGGCGTGCTCGGCACGTTCGCCGCCTTTGGGCTGTTCCTCTACGGCGTGTCGCTCGTGGGCTCGGTGAGGGGGAGCCTTCTGGGCGTGGCCGAGCCGGCCGGCGCCATGATCATCGCCGCGATGTGGCTGCACACCCCGTTTTCCGCCGCCGATTGGGCCGGCCTCGTCCTCATGGCTGCCATGATCGTCCTCGTGTCTCTCTCGGGCCGATCCGTCGACCGCCGCACCGACACCCCTTAGCCCGCCGCACCGACACCCCCTTAGCCTGCTGCGCTGACACCCCTTAGCCCGCCGCGCTGCTTCGGGTTGCCGCGCCTGCTAATCGCGCCTCAATCGCGCTGCCGCCGGTTGCGCTCGCGGCCGCACGACACTTTTTCTCCGAACTTTTGACAAAAACCCAAGAAATGAGTCTTCCTTGCGCGGGAATTCGCTTTTGTCCCTAGGGGGGGGTGCGGACTCCAAGTTGGACACCCAGGTGTCCGGAAGGGAGTTCGAATGT
>OLPQ01002271.1_pt1 | contig 11558 bp, 8 predicted proteins | sample 1672451 | NCBI WGS metagenome assembly OLPQ01 (sample SAMEA3136687, study PRJEB25190) | human gut metagenome | biome: human gut; feature: human-associated habitat; material: faeces | place: Austria | collected 2013
GACAATTGTCCTGATGATATTGAACTGCACCGTCCATATATTGACGATGTAACAATTAAGTGTCCAAAGTGTGGTAAAGAAATGCATCGTGTACCGGAAGTAATTGACTGTTGGTTTGACAGCGGATCAATGCCTTTCGCACAGCATCATTATCCATTTGAAAATAAAGAGATTTTTGAAAAACAGTTCCCGGCTCAGTTTATTTCAGAGGCTGTAGACCAGACTCGTGGATGGTTCTATTCTCTGTTGGCAATTTCTACATTATTGTTCAATAAAGCACCTTACCAGAATGTAATCGTACTTGGACACGTGCAGGATGAGAACGGCCAGAAGATGAGTAAATCTAAGGGAAATGCGGTTGATCCGTTTGATGCATTACAGCAGTACGGAGCAGATGCGATCCGTTGGTATTTCTATGTTAACAGTGCACCATGGCTGCCAAACCGTTTCCACGGAAAAGCCGTTATGGAAGGACAGCGTAAATTCATGGGTACACTGTGGAATACTTACGCATTCTTCGTTCTGTATGCAAACATTGATGCATTTGATGCAACAAAATACAATCTGGAATATGATAAATTATCCGTTATGGATAAATGGCTGCTGTCCAGACTGAATTCTACGGTAAAGGCAGTCGATGACAACCTTGGAAATTACAGAATTCCGGAAGCTGCAAGAGCACTGCAGGATTTCGTAGATGATATGAGTAACTGGTATGTAAGAAGAAGCCGTGAGCGTTTCTGGGCAAAAGGCATGGAGCAGGATAAGATCAATGCGTATATGACACTGTATACCGCACTGGTAACGATCTGCAAGACAGCTGCTCCGATGATTCCGTTCATGACAGAAGATATTTATCAGAACCTGGTAAGAAGTATTGATAAAGATGCTCCGGAAAGTATCCATCTGTGTGACTTCCCGGTTGTTGACGAGGCAATGATCAATCCGGAACTTGAGAAAAATATGGCAGAAGTACTGAAAATCGTTGTACTTGGCCGTGCGGCAAGAAACAGTGCAAATATCAAAAACAGACAGCCGATCGGCGATATGTATGTAAAAGCACCGTTTGAAGTACCGGAGTTCTTTGTGGAGATCATCGAGGATGAGCTGAATATCAAGAAAGTAAGCTTCATCGAGGATGTCAGTGCATATACAAATTACAGCTTCAAACCGCAGCTTCGTACCGTAGGACCGAAATATGGTAAATTCCTGGGCAAGATCAAAGCTGCCCTGGAAAACATTGACGGACACGCAGCAATGGCACAGCTGAAAAAAGAAGGTTCCATCACTTTATCTGAAGTGGATGATAGCATCGTTCTGACAGAAGAAGACTTACTGATTTCCGTAGCTCAGACAGAAGGATTTGCTACTGAAACCGGAAATGACATCACTGTTGTACTGAATACAAAACTGACACCGGAGCTGATTGAGGAAGGCTTTGTCCGCGAGATCATCAGTAAGGTACAGACAATGCGTAAAGAGGCAGGATTTGAAGTAATGGATAAGATCGTCCTTTCTTTCAAAGCAGAGAAAACAATCTGTGAAGTATTTGCAGCACACAAAGAAGAAATTCAGAGTGAAGTACTTGCGGTAGATATCAAAGAAGGCGCATTAGAAGGCTACCAGAAAGAGTGGAATATCAATGGCCACAAGGTTGAGTTAGGAGTGGAAAAACAGTAATGAAAAATATTTTATTTGACAAAAAAGAATTCATTAAATGTGTAAAAGACAATGTGAAAACACTTTACCGCAAAACCATGGAGGAGGCTTCCGAACAGGAAGTCTTCCAGGCGGTGTCTTATGCTGTAAAAGATGTTATCATTGACAACTGGCTTGCTACCCAGCAGACGTTCGACAAAGAAGATCCGAAGATGGTATATTACATGTCTATGGAGTTTCTGATGGGTCGTGCCCTCGGTAACAACCTGATCAATCTGACCGCATACAAGGAAGTAAAAGAAGCACTGGATGAAATCGGATTTGATCTGAATATGATCGAAGACCAGGAGCCGGATCCGGCACTCGGAAACGGTGGTCTGGGCCGTCTGGCTGCATGTTTTATGGATTCCCTTGCTACGCTTGGTTACGCTGCTTACGGATGTGGTATCCGTTATCGTTACGGTATGTTCAAACAGAAGATCAAAGACGGTTATCAGGTGGAAGTACCGGATAACTGGCTGAAAAACGGTTATCCTTTTGAGCTGCGCAGACCGGAGCATTCTTTTGAAGTCAAATTCGGTGGTTATGTACAGGCTGAGCCGGCTGAGAACGGACGTACAAAATTCGTTCAGAAAAATTATCAGTCCGTACTGGCTGTTCCGTATGATATGCCGATCGTTGGATACAACAACAATATGGTAAACACACTGATGATCTGGGATGCTGAGCCGATGGAATGTTTTGAGCTGGATTCCTTTGACAAAGGTGATTACAGAAAAGCCGTTGAGCAGGAAAACCTTGCAAGAAACCTGGTAGAAGTTCTGTATCCGAACGACAACCATATCCAGGGTAAAGAGCTGCGTCTGAAACAGCAGTATTTCTTCGTATCTGCCAGTGTACAGCGTGCCGTAGCCCGTTATAAAAAATATCATCCGGATATCCACAAACTTTCTGAGAAAGTAACCATCCAGATGAACGATACACACCCAACCGTAGCAGTTGCAGAGCTGATGAGAATCCTTCTGGATGAGGAAGGTCTGACCTGGGATGAGGCATGGGCGATCACAACAAAGACCTGTGCATACACCAACCATACCATCATGGCAGAAGCATTGGAAAAATGGCCGATTGAAATCTTCTCCCGTCTGCTTCCGCGTATTTATCAGATCGTTGAGGAGATCAACCGCAGATTCCTTCTGGAAGTAGAAGAGGAATATCCGGGAAATCAGTATAAAAAAGATAAAATGGCGATCATTCATGACGGACAGGTCAAAATGGCACACCTTGCCATCGTTGCAGGTTACTCTGTAAACGGTGTAGCGAGACTGCATACAGAAATCTTGAAAAAACAGGAGTTAAAAGATTTCTACGAGTTATTCCCGCAGAAATTTAACAACAAGACAAACGGTATCACACAGCGTCGTTTCCTGTATCACGGAAATCCGCTGCTGGCTGAGTGGGTATCCAACAAGATCGGAAACGACTGGATCACAGATTTAAGCCACATGAAAAAACTTGCTGTCTATGTAGATGATCCAAAAGCACAGCAGGAATTCATGCAGATCAAATATCAGAACAAGCTGCGTCTTGCAAAATACATCCAGGAGCACAACGGCATTGAAGTAGATCCGCGTTCCATCTTTGATGTACAGGTAAAACGTTTGCATGAGTACAAACGTCAGCTGATGAACATTCTGCATGTTATGTATCTGTACAACAAGATCAAAGAGCATCCGGATATGGAATTCTATCCAAGAACCTTCATCTTTGGTGCAAAAGCAGCTGCCGGTTACAAAAATGCAAAACTGACGATTAAGCTGATCAACGCCGTAGCTGATGTGATCAACCATGATGCAAGTATTGACAACAAGCTGAAAGTTGTATTTATCGAAGATTATAAAGTATCCAATGCTGAGTGGATCTTTGCAGCAGCAGATGTCAGCGAGCAGATTTCTACTGCAAGTAAAGAAGCATCCGGAACCGGTAACATGAAATTTATGTTAAACGGTGCTGCAACAATTGGAACAATGGACGGTGCAAACGTAGAGATGGCTGAGGAAGTCGGCAAAGAGAATATGTTTATCTTTGGTATGAGTTCCGATGAAGTCATCGCGCATGAGCAGAACCGCGATTACAATCCGATGGATATCTTTAATCAGGATCAGGAAATCCGTCAGGTATTGATGCAGCTCATCAACGGATTCTATTCCGGAAATGATACAGAGCTGTTCCGTGATCTGTACAATTCACTGCTCAATACACAGTGCACACAGTTCGCTGATACTTACTTCTGCCTGAAAGACTTCCGTTCTTACGCAGAGGCTCAGGAGCGTGTGGAGAAAGCTTACAGAGACGAGAAAGGCTGGGCAAAACTCGTTATGCTGAATGTGGCACATGTTGGAAAATTCTCTTCTGACAGAACCATTCAGGAGTACGTAGATGATATCTGGCATCTTGATAAAGTAAAAGTAACTGTAACAGAGCAGTAAATTCGAGTTGAACGTAGGTGAAACTTGGCGCGTGATTCTGATCAGTGTAAGCTGACGTATTCTTATTAGAATCACTGTGCATTTTAAGTTGGTATACTGTCTGCCGTACACAGAGTGCCCCATCCGATATAGGGATTGGGGTATTCCGTGAAGGCAGGCAGTTTTTTTGTGCCCCGAATCAGGTAAGCTTTTACTTTTTCACTGTACAGGTAGGGATCATTGCCTCGCACAATCCCCCATTCCATCAGCAGGGCACAGCTTCCGGTGACAAAAGGAGCGGCCATGGAAGTACCGCTTTTGGATGTATAGCCACCGCCGGGAGCGGCAGAAATGATATTGACGCCGGGAGCTGCCAGATCCGGTTTGACCCGGTGCTCCATCCGGGTAAATCCACGCCCGGAAAAGGCGGCATAACTGTTGAAAGCAGCATTATAGGCACCTACCGAAATAACTTTGGCAGCAGTAGAGGGAATCGTGAGCGTAGTGGTTTCTGTCGGATATAAGAATCCGGTGCCGCTGCCGATTACGGATTCTCCCGGAAGCCACAGGTCATAGGAACCGGCGGTGATGCGGCGGGGATTAAGCGTCAGTTCCCAGATACCAGCATCTATGTAGCTTCCCCGGGAAATAAAATCCAGATAGATTTCCTGGCTGATGCTGTAGGGACTTGGTTTTCCGTAATACACCAGAAGTTCGGTCGTTCCGGCGCTAAATCGATAGGTGTCAAGCCGTTCCTGAAATGGCCCGACAATCGTGCCGTTCGGATGGCGCAGGGTTACTTCAATTTCATCCGCGTAAGATTTCCAGAGTTGAAGATTCAGTCCGGATTCATAATCGCTGACCGAAAATGGAATGGTGACGGGGGAACTATTTGTGAGAAATGATCCGGAAGTGTGAATCCGGGAAGCACCTTCGTTTCCGGTGCCGGTGACAATGCAGGACTTCCAATAAGAAGATACATTATCAAGGTAAGTTTCCAGCAGGGTTGCACCGTCATGGGAACCGTAATTATTGCCAAAACTTAAGTTAATGGCCACGGGCATCTGCCATGAAAACGCTTTTTGCAGGACATAATCTACCGCACGCATCAGTTCCGTAGTTCGGGGAAAACCATCCGGATCGGAAATGCCAAGTTTTACGATCAAAAGGGAACTTAGCGGGGCAACACCGCGGTACTGGCCGTTCGATGCACGTCCGTTTCCGGCAGCAATTCCGGCTACATGTGTGCCGTGGCCGGATAAGTCCCGGCTGGGGACAAGTTGGTATCGTTCCTGAGACGAGGGCGCCTGCAGGGCTTCGTTGATTTCAGCTTGCGTGAAAATCCGGTCAAGGCTCTGATCCCAGAGTTCAAGGATCCGGGTGGTGCCGTCTGTGTTGCAGAAATCCGGGTGGGCGTAGTCAATGCCGGAGTCGATGATGGCAGTGATGATACCGGAACCATAGAGATTGTTTCGTTCTGGATTTGTTTGCGGAGTATTTTGGTACCTTGCAGTATCTGACAAAATGGAAGAAACTGTATTTACATCTGGAATAGGTTGTGATGGCGAGATCGTATTGGGAGCTGTCTGAAGTGGCGTGATACAGGAAGCCGATCGCCCGCTATTGACAGCAAAAAAAAGCCGTTTCGGTTTTTCCATGTATTCAATTTCCGGGCGTTCTGATAAGGCATCCAGAAGATCGGCAGGTACTGTCAGAATGCCATATCCATTTAATAACGGATGGATCGTGATCTGTGGAAACAGCTCCGGAAGCATATCAAAGCCACCGGAGGCTTTCACAATCACTTCCCAACTGCGGGAAGTAGTATCATATCCAATATTCAGTTCTAAAGATTTTTCACGTTCTTCCGGTGTGGCGTTCAATGCCAGATTCAGGAGATTTTCTAATTTTTCATTATTCATGATAGCAGATTCCTTTCCTGAAAGTTTTAAAAACTGTAATCATATGATTTGGGTGTCAAAACACCCAAATCTTGATTATACGGATTGCTCCGTGCTTTCATATTATTGTATATGTGCAAAATGTAGAAAATACATCCGGAGCAAGATTATTTTGAAAGAAATGTATCGTCTACAGCCCTTGAGACGGATGAAATCAGTAAATAAAAAAATAAAAAGAATAAAATCCTTGTATCGGTAATGATATAGCTGAAAAATGTGCTATTTATAGCTTTTCTTATGAAAGTTATGATAGCACATTTTGATATTTTACTATAGGACATATTTTGCTATGTGCCGTTGTGTTTCTGGAAACGCAATGTTATACTGATAATAATACAGAAAGGCAGGTGCAGCACTGAGATGACAAAAACAGTCAGTATAGGAAAACAGGATTTTGCGAGTCTGAGAGAACAGAACAGTTTTTATATTGATAAAACGGACTTGATCCGGGTATGGTGGGAATCACAGGATGATATTACATTGATCACACGTCCGCGACGTTTTGGAAAAACTCTGAATATGGATATGCTAAAATGTTTTTTTTCAAATCAGTATGCTGACAGAGGAGATTTGTTTGAAGGTCTTTCTATCTGGACCGAAGAAAAATGGAGGGGATTGCAGGGCACGTATCCTGTACTTTTCCTGAGTTTTGCGGCAGTGAAAGCAGATCAGTTATCAGAGGTGAAAAAACAGATCAATATGCAGATTGCACAGTTATATGAGGAACACCGCTATCTTCTGGATGGAAATTTGCTTAGTGAAAATGAGAAAGCAATGTATCGAAACGTATCGATGTATATGGAAGATGCGGAAAGTTCATTTTCAATCAATTTATTGTGCCAGTATCTGTATCGCTATTACGGGAAAAAAGTGATTGTGCTGTTAGATGAATATGATACGCCCATGCAGGAGGCATATGTACACGGTTATTGGGATACGTTTACCTCTTTTTTAAGAAGTCTTTTCAATGCGACATTCAAATCAAATCCATATCTGGAACGTGCAGTTTTGACAGGAATCACACGGGTATCAAAGCAGTCTATTTTTTCTGATCTGAATAATTTGAATGTGATCACGACAACGTCGGATGAATATGCCACTTATTTTGGTTTCACAGAACAGGAAGTATTTCAGGCATTGGAAGAATTTGGTCTGGCAGATAAAAAAGAACTGGTGAAACAGTGGTATGATGGATTTACATTTGGTAATCATACGGATATTTATAATCCATGGTCAATCACAAATTATCTGGATAAAAAGAAAATCGGGGCGTACTGGGCAGCGACCAGTTCCAACACGCTGATCAACAGCCTGATTCAGCAATCAGCAACCGATATGAAAGAAAAAATGGAAATTCTTTTGCAGGAAAAAGAGATTTTGGTTACCTTTGATGAACAGATTGTTTTCGAACAGTTACAGCAGGATAAAAATGCAATTTGGAGTCTGCTGCTTGCTAGTGGATATCTGAAAGTGTTGGAAGTGGAACAACGTGGCATTTTGCTGGAACCGTGGTATCATCTGAAAATCACAAATCTGGAAACACTTGGAATGTTTACCGGAATGTTTAAAAGCTGGTTTTCGGCTTCAGATTGTAATTATAATGCGTTTGTTCAGGCATTGCTGCAGGGAAATCTGAAAGAGATGAATGTATATATGAATGATGTGGCACAGGTTACATTCAGCAGCTTTGATACCGGACGGCATCCATCGGGAAAGGCACAGCCGGAACGATTTTATCATGGATTTGTACTTGGATTGCTGGCAGAACTTCGGGAACAGTATGTGTTGAAATCGAACCGGGAAAGTGGATATGGCAGATATGATGTGATGCTGATTCCGCGGGATTTCACAGAACAGGCGTATGTGTTGGAATTTAAGGTGCATGATCCGGAAGAAGAGGAATCTTTGCAGGAAACAGTACAGGCGGCATTAATGCAGATTCAGGAAAAACAGTATGATGCGGAGTTGTTGGAGCTTCATATAAAACCGGAGCAGATTCATCATTATGGATTTGCATTTGAGGGAAAAATAGTATTGATCGGGGGACGATAAAGAATGAATATAAAAATCATAGACGAAAAAGAACAATTTGCACAGTGTGAAACATTTGAAATCACACATCTTTTGTGGGGGACAAAAGCAATTCCAAAAACATATGGAAAAATTGCCTGTTGGAAAGAGCATGGATTTCTGGTGGAAATGACCTGTGAAGAAGCAGATCCGCTCCGGACCTATCTCAAAATGAACGATCCGGTGAGCCAGGACAGTGGAATGGAGGCATTTCTTGGTTTCTGGTCAGAAGAGACACCTTTGTATGTCAATGTTGAGATGAATGCAAACGGAGCCACATTGATACAGTATGGGACAGAGCGTACGGATCGGACATTTTTCACAGAAGAGCAGATCAGAATTTGTCAGCCGCAGGCGGTCATTGAAAAGAATTGCTGGAACATCTGTTTCTTTCTGCCGTTAGAACTGCTGGAAGAAATTGGTGGTCCGATTCCGCAAATTGCCGGTACAAAAATTGCCTGTAATTTTTACAAAGTGTGTGAAGGCGGTAATGCCGAACAGATTCATTATGCAAGTTATTCGCCGGTAGATGTGCCGGAACCGGATTTTCACAGGCCGGAATTTTTTGAAACCGGAGAATTGCAATAAATCTGCATGGAAGAACAGTAAATTCAGATTCACCAGATGGTTAAGTGAAGTCAAAGGCACAGAATCTTCTTGCGAAAAAAATACTTATATAGTAAAATATATCAGAAATGCGCAGGAGACATACAGTAATTTTCTATATGAAGGTAAATCAGAAGAGGGATAAAGAATGAATAAAAAATTATACAAATCAGAGGACAATAAAGTATTGTGTGGCGTATGCGGCGGTCTTGGAGAGTTTCTTGGTATCGATCCGACGATCATCCGACTGATCTGGGTGGTACTTGCATTTGCAGCAGGAAGTGGATTACTGATCTATCTTCTGGCAGCGGTCATTATTCCGAGAAGACCACTGGACTAAGATATGCTGTTTTCGTTCGTGCATTGATATGATGATGCTGCAGAAAAAATAGCAGGCAACATGCATGAAAAGTGTATGAAAATTAAAAAATATGAGCAGTGAGAGGACAAAAGTCTTTTCACTGCTCTTTGCGTTTACTGGAAAACCAAGAAAAACGCTAGGATATAAAAACCAAAATCCGATATGGGAATAAAAAATTCCGAAAAAGACGGAATGGAATGATTAAAAAAACAGAAAGAGAGAAACAAGATGCTGGAATTGAAAAATGTGTCTTTTGAAGTATCAGACGAAAAAGCACAAAAAGAGATTATCAGAGGAATTAATCTGAAAATTGACGACAACAAGTTTGTAGTCATTACAGGACCGAACGGCGGTGGAAAATCCACCCTGGCAAAATTAATTGTTGGTATCGAGAAACCAACTTCCGGTCAGATTTTATTTAACGGTGAGGACATTACAGAAAAAAGTATTACGGAACGAGCAAAAATGGGTATCAGTTTTGCTTTTCAGCAGCCGGTACGATTCAAAGGAATTCAGGTGCTGGATCTGATCCGTATGGCAGCAGGACGCAGAATGAGCGCAGCAGATGCCTGTCAGTATCTGTCTGAAGTAGGACTCTGTGCGAAGGATTACATCAACCGTGAAGTAAATGCGAGCCTTTCCGGCGGTGAGTTAAAACGTATCGAAATTGCTACGGTACTGGCAAGAGGTACACAGCTTTCCGTATTTGATGAGCCGGAAGCCGGTATTGATCTGTGGAGCTTCCAGAACCTGATCCAGGTATTTGAGCGTATGCAGGAAAAAACAAAAGACGGTTCTATCCTGATCATTTCTCATCAGGAGCGTATCCTTGATATTGCAGATGAGATTGTAGTGATCTCTGCAGGACAGATCATCAATCACGGTCCGAAGGATGAGATACTTCCGCAGTTGCTGGGAACATCTTCCGCAGTGAATATGTGTGATAAATTTAACAAGTAAAAATCTATATTGTGAATAAAGGACTAACACTGTTAGTTGAAAAGAGAAACCTTAATGGTATTAGGAATAAGAAGTGATCAAAAATGAATAACGAATGGTGTTAGTTGAAATTTAGCCAATCTATGAATATATAGGAAAGAACGAGGATTAGATAGATATGATGGATGAGATTCAGAAAAGACTTCTGGCGGAAGTCGCTGATCTGCATGGAGTTCCGGAGGGAGCTTACAACATCCGTGCAAACGGTCAGATGGCAGCCAGAAATACAACGGCAAATATTGATATTGTATCCAAGACAGATGTCAGCGGTATCGACATCTATATCAAACCGGGTACTGTAAACGAGAGTGTACACATTCCGGTTGTATTGAGCCAGAGCGGCATGAAAGAGATGGTTTATAACGATTTCCATATCGGAGAAGGCAGTGACGTGGTCATTGTAGCTGGCTGTGGTATCGACAACTGTGGGGATCAGGATGCAGAGCATGATGGTATCCACCGTTTCTTCATTGAGAAAAATGCAAAAGTAAAATATGTGGAAAAACATTACGGTGCAGGTGACGGAAAAGGAAAACGTATCCTGAATCCGGGCACGGAAGTGTATATGGAAGAAGGAAGCTACATGGAGATGGAAATGGTCCAGATCAAAGGTGTGGATTCTACGGAGCGTGATACGAAGGCAGAACTGGCAGCAGGTGCCAAGCTGGTAGTCCGTGAGCGTCTGATGACACATGGTGACCAGCATGCAGTCAGTGGATATTCCGTCAGCCTGAATGGTGAGGGAGCCAGTGCAGATGTCATTTCCCGTTCCGTGGCAAAAGATACCTCTTATCAGAAATTTGATTCCAGGATCATCGGAAATGCACCATGCAGCGGTCATACCGAGTGTGATGCCATTATTATGGACAAAGCACGGATTCTTGCGATTCCGCAGCTGGAGGCCAATGATCTGGACGCAGCGCTGATCCATGAGGCAGCCATCGGAAAAATCGCCGGTGAGCAGATCATCAAACTTATGACATTGGGTCTGACAGAGGAAGAGGCAGAAGAGCAGATTGTCAACGGTTTCCTGAGATAAACACTCCGCGAAGATGTGCGGTGATTCTGAGATAAATATGTCAGCTTATGTATTAAAACAGGTACAAAAAGTCAGTAATCCACTTTTTGCATAACAAAAATGGAATACAGATGATTTTTCGTGAAAATTTGTTAAAAAATATACGCGTTATAAGAGCCCCGGGAGAATTCCCGGGGTTTTTTGATGCAAAATGTACATTTGACTAAAAAATAAGATAAATTTATAATAAAAATACACAAAGAAAAGCAAGATTGTGATATAATACAAGTAACTGGTCAGCTGGTAAAACCAGAACGGTTACAAACATTTGCTGTGCACGAAAACAGGCGATGAAATAGAAATAGTCTGCAAATAAAAAGTCAAGCAAAAATTAATGAACTTTAAAAATTTTATAC
>OLPQ01002276.1_pt1 | contig 11527 bp, 7 predicted proteins | sample 1672451 | NCBI WGS metagenome assembly OLPQ01 (sample SAMEA3136687, study PRJEB25190) | human gut metagenome | biome: human gut; feature: human-associated habitat; material: faeces | place: Austria | collected 2013
GCTTGATGGTGTCCTTGAAGAAGGAGTTGCCACCGTCGACGATGATGTCGCCCGGCTCCATCAGATCGGCCAGCTGGTCGATCATCGCGTCGGTCGGCTCGCCCGCCTTGACCATGATGATCGCGGTGCGCGGCTTCTTCAGCGACGCCACGAATTCCTCCATCGTCTTCGCGGGGAAGAACTCGCCCTCGCTGCCATGCTCGGTGATGAGTTTCTCGGTACGCGAATAGTGACGGTTGAACACCGCCACCTTGTTGCCGTGACGGGCGAGATTGCGGGCGAGGCTCGCTCCCATTGCGGCCAGTCCGACGACACCGACGTTTGCTTCAGCGGTCATGCTGTTTCCTTCCGACGAGGATAGGGTTTTGTTCGTTACCAGTGTATGAAGAACGCTCTACGTGGGCGGCGTCCGTTTCACCGTCGGCATGGAAATGTCGCCGCGCCGGCCGTGCCTTGCCTCATACGATGCGGCGGTCGGCTGCCCAGCGGGTCAGTTCAGTGCGGTTGGACAGCTGCAATTTGCGCAGCACGTTTGACATGTGGGTCTCCACGGTCTTGATGGAGATGAACAATTCGGCGGCGACCTCCTTGTATGTGTATCCGCGGGCGATCAGGCGCATGACCTCCTGCTCGCGGCCTGACAGCAGGTCCAGCTCCTCGTCGCGGCCCCGCGCGCCGCCTGCCCCGTCCATCGGCGCCCCCTGGAAGGCGGACAGCACGAATCCGGCCAGTTTCGGCGAGAACACCGCATACCCTTCGTGCACCTGCTTGATGGATGAGATCAGATCGTCGCCGGTGATGGTTTTGGTAACGTATCCGCGTGCGCCGGCACGAATCACCGAGCCGACGTCCTGCGGCGAATCCGACACCGACAGCGCCAGGAACGCGGAAGCGGGGGAGAGCGGCTGCGATTTGGCGAGGATCTCCGCGCCTCCTCCTCCCTCGCCGCCGGGTACGTGCACGTCGAGCAGCACCACGTCCGGTCTGATGTCGGCGATCATCGCGATCGAGCCTTCCACGTCGGCTGCCTGCCCGACGATGTGGAAGTACGGCTGCAGCGTGGCGATGACACCGGCGCGGAACATCTCATGGTCGTCGACGACGGCCACGCGAATCGGCGTCGCCGCAGCTTCGCGGGGAGTGGTATCCGTATCAGTGGCTCTGCCGGACTCCACGTCGTTGAACTCCACGCTGCCGAACTCACCGGCCGCCCCTTGCCTCACATCCGCTCCTGATGCCGGTCCGATGCTTGTGCTGTCTGCCTGACCCATGTGCTTCACCTGTCGAATCATGTTTCCCTCTGCGTGCGTGTGTATGATGCCGCGCCGGATGGCGGTCGTCCATGCTGCCCGCTGGCGTTCGTGGCATCGCCCCGCTGGTTCGGTTGCCGTCCGCCTGCGACCGGCATGTGCATGCGCACCTCGGTGCCCCAATGCGGCCTCGACACGATCTCCACTGTACCGCCCCGTCGTCGGATCCGCCCGATGATCGACTCGCGGATGCCGAGCCGACCCTCGGGAATCGCGTTCACGTCGAACCCATCGCCATGATCGCGCACGAAGACCTCAACCTTGTCGGCGCCGGCCTCGCAATACACGGAGATGGGCTCGCTGCCATGCGTCACGGCGTTGATGAGCGCCTGCTGCGTGGCGTCGAGCAGCGCGTCGGTCTGGGCACTGGGCCGCGCGTCGCCCACGGTCACCACTTCGATTGGTTTGCTGTGCTCGTCTTCCGTCTGCGCGGCGATGGCCTTCAGCCCGGCGCTGACCGAACGGTCCGATGTGGTGCGTTCCTGATACAGCCATTCGCGCAGTTCGCGCTCCTGCTGCCGGGCGAGCGAGAACACGGTCTGCGGGTCGTCGCTGTGCAGCTGGATCAGGGCGAGCGTCTGCAGCACGCCATCGTGCAGGTGCGCGGTCATGTCGGCACGTTCCTCTTCACGCTCCTTGAGTGCGCGCTCGGTGGATAGGGAGCGGATGAGCGTGCTCACCCAAGGCACGATCGCCAGAGCCGTGCCGGCCAGCAGTACGAACCCGCCGATGATGATGCGGCGAGGGGACGCGCCCCACCCCGGAACCGTGCTGGTGAACACGAAGATCGCATAGCCGACGAACAGAAGCACGATGCCGCCAAGCATCGATGGCAGTTTGCCCTCGTCCGCGTCGAACCGCGACCATGCCAGTCCGAGGCCGCCGACGGCGACGGCCAGCGGCACGATCAGCTCCCGTCCGCCGGCAAACGACAGCAGCACGCTTATGGCGATGAACACCAGACCGGCCAATGCCACCAGTGAAGGTTTCGGGGCGCGGCGCAGAGCCGCCGCCAGTCCCTCCGAGGAGTCGTCGGCGTCGCTGCGGCCACTGTCACCCGCGGTGCCGGCGTATGCCGCATTGCCGCGGGAGAGCGGCTCGGCGAAACCTGTCGAGGCCGCATCCGACATGGCCTGCGCGGCGGCGACGGGATCGCCGACCGGCATGAACATCCACAGGAACACGTATGCGATGACGCCGGCCCCAAACGCGAGAGCGGCCGCGGCGAACGCGAGTCGCACCAGCCATACGGGCGCTCCCAGATGTAGGCTCACGCCACGGCACACGCCGACGAGGACGCGCCCGTTCCGCGGGCGCATCAATGGCAGGCTCGGCGCGGCGGACGGCGGCTGGGCGCGGCGGGCCTGCCATTGCGTCCGACGGGGCGCATGCGGCTGCCGGTACGGGTTGTTCGGCTGGGTCATGGTTCCATTGTGCGCCTCCGGGGAAGACGACATGGGGCATAACGCCCCGGTTCAGGGAACAATCAGGGTGTCCCCCGATGCGTGCGGCGGCCGGTTGCTGCTGTAATGGAAGCATGAACGATACAACGTATGCCTATGACGCGGGTGGCGCCGCCGGCCCCGGCACGAATGGTTCGGATTCGTACGGTTCAAATCCGTACGGTTCTCCTGCGCCCGGACCCCAGCCGAAGCCGAAGCGGCAGAGCGACCGGTTCTTCTCGTGGATCCGCGGCAGCGCGATGGAGCGCGGCGACGACCGGTGGATCGCCGGCGTGTGCAGCGCCATCGCGCAGCGCGTGGGATGGAGCCCGACTCTGGTGCGGGCACTGGTGCTGGCGAGCGTGGTGCTATGCGGATTCGGTTTGGCGCTGTACGCCATCGCATGGGCGCTGCTGCCCGATGCGCGGGATGGCCGTATCCTCGGCGAGGAGCTGATCGACGGGCGCTGGGATTGGAACATGCTTGGCGTGATAATCATGATGATGCTGGCGGTCGCCGTCCCCGGTGCCGGTCTCGCGGCGGCCCTGTGCGCGGCGCTGGTGCTGTGGGCCCTGGTGCAGAACGCCAACCGGCGGCATGGCGGATACGGGTCGGGCAGCGGCGTCAGCGGTGCCAGCGGTACCGGCGATTCTGAGAACGGCTCATACCGGCGCGGATGGCCGGCCTCGTCATACGCCTATGACGGTGCGGACACGGGAGAGCAGGCGGCCGATGCCGGCACGGCTGGCTCATCAGGGCCCGCCGCGCCGGAAGCCGCGGGAAGTGCAGCGGAGTCCTCCGGAGCGTCGGTGCGTCAGCCGTTCCAGCAGCCCGCTCCGGGATACGGCTTCGGCCAGCCCCATACCGCCGATCGGCCCGCACGTCCTCCCATGCCGTACCAGTCGTCTCCGTATCGCCCATCGGCGGGGCCTCTTCCGCCGAAATACGAGCGCCGCAAGCCGGCCGGTTTCGCCATCGTCATCGGCATGATCGGGCTGATGCTCGTCTCCAGTGCGGTTCTGATGCTGGCAAACGACAACTCATCCATCGAATCGATGACCCGTGTGCTCACGCTGTGGATTGGCGGCGTCTGCCTGGCTCTGGGTGCTGTCATAACGGTGCTTGGCCTGATGGGACGCCGCTCCGGAGGCCTGATTCCGCTCGCCTGGACCGCAGCGTTCGTCGCGGTCTGCGTACTGGGCGTCAACGTCGCTTACAGCTATACGGTGGATGCCATGCAGTCCGAAGGCGGCACGCTGGTCAATGTTCACGGAGTCACGAAATATGGCGCCACCGATCAGCAGATCGCCCGATTGCAACAGGGCGTGCGGTTCGTCGGCGCGAATTACGGCGACGACCGCGTCAGCATAGATCTGACGCGAGATGGCGTGCCCGGCATCAGCCCCCACAAGGTGACGGATGTCGACGGAAAGGTCAGGCAATCGACGTGTCCGGTCGGGGACCTGCGCATCTCGGCCTATCGGGCCCGGGTGATTCTGACTTTGCCGCAAGGATGCAGCTTTGCGTTCGGCAAGCGCAGCGACGGGTATCGGCTCGTCGGTTCTATCGGAGGCCGGTATACGATCACCAGAAACCAGTGGGGATACGATTTCCTGCGCCTGGACAACACGTTCTCGGGCCGTTCCGGTGAGAAGCCGGCGTGCGACGGCGGCGCATCCAACCTCGATTACAGCACCATTCCCGAAGGCGGGCCCGAACTGATCATCAACGCGCCGTACACCATCGAGGGGAAAGTGGCCGTCCGTTATGTCGATGACAGCGGCGGATGCTCATCCGATGACGCCCTGTGAGCACTGCGGACGAATGATACAAGGAGCACATCATGAATGACGATCACGATATGACACGGCATCTTCCGAATGCCGAGGCGATGCCTGCGGATTTCGAGCAGACCGAGGCTTTGCCGACACTGGTCGGCGGCGTGTCCGAACAGGCTTCTGCCGTCACGCAGGCGTTGCCGGTCGAGCCGACACAGACGCTGCCGGTTGCCGAGACAGAGGCGATGCCGGTAGAAAAGGTCGCGGTGCCGCAGACCGAGACCAAGTCGTTGCCGGTTGACTCCGCGTCGACCGAGAAGTTGTCTGCCGAACCACTTGCGGCCGGGGCGGTTTCGGACGAATCGGCGGCCCCCGTGGATGACGGCCAGACCGAGACCGAGCCTGCCGCCGACGCATTCGGGAGTCCCGCCGCCGCTTCCGATCAGCGAACCGGCGATGTTCCGGCCGGAGCCACAACGGCCGGCGATGTTCCTTACAAAGGGCAGCCTCTTGCCGCAGCGCCATCCACAGACGCGGGCGCCACGCAACAGCCTGATGCCGCCACGGCCTTCGCCGCGGGTGATACAGAGCAGCCTGGTCCGGCATCTCAGCAGATTCCGCTGTACAGCACGCAGCCCCCGCGAGAGCATGACGGATACGGACCGAACCGCCCGGATGCGGGTCCTGCATACGCCGCTCCGGCCGGTCCCTGGGTCCAGCCGGGCGCGGGCTCCAATTACGTGCAAGTGCCGCGGGACGTGCCGGTGCGTCCGGTCATCCGCAAGACAGGGCCGAGCGCCGCCACACTGACATTGGGTGTGTTCATGCTGCTGGTCGGCGCGGTGGCGATCCTGTTCGGAGTGAGGTTCCCCAATGGCGTGCTCGCATGGTTCGATATGGATCCCCGCGTGATGTTCGCCATCGGGTGCGCGGTGGTCGGCGGGGCACTGATCCTGATCGCCATCATCTGGTCTCTGGCAAAGATAGCGCGCAACGCACGAACGCCCCACGGCGAGTGACATATCGACCGGTGCCTTGCCGGCGGCCCTGCCGGCAAGGCACCGATTCCCGCGTCAGCCCTGTGCGGCCTCCGCTTCGGCGAGATCGGCGAACCCAGCGAGGGCGACGGTGTGGGCGATCGTCTCCTCGGTCAGGTTCCGACCCTTTCGGAGCAGATCGTCGACGAAACGCCGGTACAGGGCCATCGTGCGTTCCGAGTAGGTGCCGAGCTCCCCGCGCAGATATGTTTCGAACGACGTGGATTGCGCGGTGTCCTCCGCGGTGCGCAGCACGCGCATGGCCCGGCCGAGTTTCGGGTAGCGGGCGCGGAAGTCCTCGGCCCACGCCACCTGCGTCGCGATGACATGCTCCTGCGTCGCGATACGTTCGTCGCTCAATCGGGGTATGTACGGTTCGATGTTGTCATGGAAATCCTGCGGTGCCGTGGACTCCATCATGCGACCGTACTTCTCCGTGACCAGATTGCGCCCGACGCGCTCGGCCTCGACCAGATCGGCCAGATAACTGTCCAGCAGCGGATCGGTCCATGTCATGAACTGGCTCGTGCGCATCTGCCGGAACACCGGCCAATTGCCTTGGCAGGCGGCCCGCCCGCCCTCGTTGTTCGTGCGCTGGAACTGATCCCATTCATGACGCACTATCCGCTCGATCAGCTGGTCGCTCATCCGCCGTCTCTTTCCTGTTGTCCGTTATCGTCGTTGCCGCCGTCATCGCCCGTGCCGGTCACGCCTTGTCACAGGGAATGCAGACAAGCCGCGTCGCTGGCGATGTGCTCCTCGACATATGGCCGTTGCCACTCCAGGAACGTCTCGTCGCTGCCGGTCAGTCCCTCTCGGCGCAGCTCGGCCACGACCTCGGCGCAGACGTGCTCGATGGTCTGGGATATCTTCTCGGCGACCGGTGCCGACCCCTTGCCGCCCTCGCCGAAACCGGCACCGCCATAGCAGGCGGCGGAGCTCAGCCGCAGCAGCGTCTCCAGCTGCCCGCACACATCGTCGAGCCTCGTCGCCATGCGGGACGACAGCCGCCGAAGCGAGGCGAACCGCCACTTGTAATACGGCAGGTATCCCACGGTGATCGGATTGTTGAGCAGGAACACCAGTGATGCCGCCGCCTGCACGAACTCGCCGATCGACAGCCAGGCGGCCGCACCGTCGCCGCGCGCGAGCATGCGCGGCACATTGTATTGCCCGGCCTGCGCCATCATGCCCAGACGCTTGGATATCAGCGCCAGCCGCACGTCCTCCGGCATGGTCTTGAACCCCTGCCGGGTGTCGAGGAACTTGCCCAACGGGTCGGCGAACACCTCGCCGTTGGTGGCGGCGGCAAGCGTCGCCTCATCCAGCATCAGCCACTCGTGCGGGTTGTTGGTGCTTGGCGCCTGACGGTATCCGGTGATCGACTCGAAGAAATCGCTGATGCGGAACACTCCGTCGCGCCTGCCTGCACCCTGCGCCCTGGCGGTGGACTCGCGCGGGCCATATCCCATGAACGATTGGGGGAGCGCCTCGTAATCGGCCTGAAGGCGCTCGCCGATCGCCGCATAATCCTCGTCGGTGAGCCATAGACAGAAGCGTGGGCCGAAATCATGGTCGCGCGAGAGATCGTCATCGAACCCGTAGCATTCCGATCCGTGGCCCACCAGTCCCGCCGCGATGCGCCCCTGATATTCCGGGTATTTGTCGGCGATGAGCGGTTTGCCATAGGCGTTCCAGCATTCGCGTGCCAGCTTGAGGCCGCATATGGGTGAGGTGCCGGTGGGTGAGGCGGTAGCGGACGGAATGGCGGCGGATGGGGGGCCGGCGGGTGCTGTGCCGGGCGTGCCGGAACCATTCCCACCTGCGCTCGCATCCTGTGAAACATCCTGTGAAACATTCGCGGGGGCATGCTCGGAGGCCTCGTGTTCGGCCTGCCGCAGGTTGCTCTCGGTGATGCGGTAATAATCGGTGTCCTTGCCGTAGCATTCCTCGATGACCTGCAGGGCCTGGCAGTACAGGTTCACCGCCTGCCCGTAATCATGCTGGTGGAAACACACCTGCGCGTAGCCGGCCAGCGCCGAAGCGTAATGGGCGCTGTGCTCAAGATGACCGTTGCGGTAGATCTCCAACGCCTTCGCCGCATGCCAGCTCGCGGCGGACAGCTTGTCTTCGGCGAGCAGCGTCAACGCCAGATTCGTGTGCGTCGAGGCCACGTCGAGGTCGGTTTCGGCATCCGGGCTCGACGATTCCAGTATGCGCAGGGCCTCGCCCAGCTCCACCTCGGCCTGATGCGTTTTCCCGGTCTCGCTGTACAGCATCGACAGGTTGTTGTGCAGGGCGGCGAGTCGCCGGTCGCTGGGGGCGAGCGTGCGCTCGCTGGACGTCTGCGCCTGCTTGTACAGATCCTCGGACTGGTCGTACTGACCGGCCGCCCGCATGGCGGTGGCCGCATTGATCAGGGTGGTCGTCCATGCCTCGGTGCCCGTGATGCCCATACGGGTCGCGAGCTCCAGCGCCCGTTGCACGATCCACTGGTTCTCCTTGTGCCGGCCTTGCGAGCGGTAGAACCCCATCGTCTCGTTCAGCACGGTGAGCAGCCCGGCGTCATCGCCGGCGTTCTCCGCGTCGATCATGGCCTGCTCCAGGTACGGCCCTGCCTTGGCGGCGGCGTGCGCGTCGAAGATCGCGTCGAGCCCGGCGAGGAACCGTTGCGTGTCAAAAGGCTGCTCGGAAGGTCGGGGCTCGTCCCCGGCTTGGTCCTGTGCCGCGTCATCGTCGAACGCGGCCATCAGCTTCGCCATCAGTGCATCATCGTCCATGTCATCTCCTTGCCATGAAACCGGTTTCTACCAGTCTAGGAAGCCTTGGTGATGACGTTTTCGGCGTGTGATGTGAGCTATATAACAAATCCCCGCTCTCAAAACTCGCAGATATACCGGTGATTCAGCGAAATTCCACTTGTATCTGCGAGTTTTGAGAGCCTATATCCCGCGAAACTCACACCGTGATCTCGCGCATACGCTCCAGCGCGTCGGTGTGCGTCTCGTGACGCATGGAGTATATGGTCAGCAGCGCCACCGCGATGACCGCCAACGGCACGCCGCCCAATGCGGTGAAGTGGTAGTTCATGCCTGACAAGTTCAGCATGCCGCCGCCGACCATCGAGCCGACCGCGTTGCCGAAGTTGAACGCCACCTGCACGGCCGCGCCGGCCAGCAGCTCGCCGCCGCCCTTGCCGGATTCGGTCATCAGCAGCTGCTGTGGGGCGGAGATAAAGAACAGGCCGAACGCGATCCAGAACGTGAAGATGGCGGCGCTCACATGGTTGCCGGGCACCAGGAACACCAGCAGCAGACCGACGCCGGAGATCGCCTGCCCGAGGGCTGCGGTTCCCGCGTGACGCCAGTTGTCGGTGATACGCCCGCCGATGATGCCGCCGACCACCATGCCGAATCCGGCGAGCATCATCAGGAACGGCACCATGTCGCTGTCGTATCCGCCGGTCTTCTGCAGCCACGGCGACACGTAGCTCCACCAGCAGAACACGCCGGCGTTGCCGGTGAACACCGCGCCCAGAATCAGCCACGGTCCAGGCTTTCGGAGGAACCTGAACTGGCCGGCCAGACCGACGTCCTTCACCGGCGCGATGGCGGGAACCCAGGCAAGCGCGAGGAACACGGTCATCGCGGCCCAGGCGCTGAGCACGATGAACGCAAGCCTCCATGACAGGAACTCCGACATCAGCGTGCCGGCCGGCACGCCGATCATGTTGGCGACGGTCTGACCGGTGACCATGGCGGAGACGGCCTGCGCCTCCTTGCCCTTGTCGGCCACGGTCTTGGCGATCAGCGTGGCGGTGCCGAAGAACGCGCCGTGGGGCAGTCCCGAGATGAAACGGGCAGCCAGCAGCATGGGCGCATTGACGGAGAACGCCGACAGGGCGTTGCCGACGAAGGCGATCACCATGAACATGATGATCAGCTGCTTCGGCGGGATCTTGCGCCCGAACACCAGAATCAGCGTGCCGATGCACACGCCGATCGCATAGGCGGAAATGAAATGGCCGGCGGTCGGGATATCGACGTGCATCGCCTCGGCGGTCTGGGGCAGGATACCCATCATCACGAATTCGGCCGCGCCGAGGATGAACGCGCCGGAAGCCAAGGCAAGCAGGCTTTTCTTCATGGTTCCCTCTTCATCACATCTCGCGGGCGTGCCCGCGCGTGGGTGTCGTTTGTTGTGATTGTCGCTGATGGTTGTGGTGGTCCCGCAGTGTGAGACTGCGGGAGCTGCCAAGCCACCAGTAAGAAGAAGGCCAGACCGCTGATGCGATCTGGCCTTCATGTTGTCGGGCTGGCGGGATTTGAACCCGCGGCCTCTTCGTCCCGAACGAAGCGCGCTACCAAGCTGCGCTACAGCCCGTTTTGGCAACGCAGGCTATAATACAACGAAATCCCGGACAAGCCAAACCGGCGTGGCGTGGCATCCCGAAAACCGCGGAATATCAACGGACTCTCGGCGTGTATCGCCATCTCATTACACTGTGACATTATGAGTCAGACGCAAGAAACCCCCGAATCCCTGAACGACGACGAGACGGCGCCCGCTGTTCCCGTCATGACCACGGTCGAACGTGCCGAGATGCTGCTGCGACAGGACGCAGCCATCCGCGACCGCATCGGCGCCGGCGCAACTTTGGACGAGGCCGTCGATCCCTCCAACAAGGAGTTCGGCCCGCTCGCGCACCCCGAGCAGGTGCAGATGCGCGTCGCCAAGCGCGCGATGATGCTTGAGGCCGGCATGCAGCCCTACCCGGTGCACCTCGACGTGACCGATACCATCGAGGCCGTGCGCGCCAAGTATGACGGCAAGCTTGAAGCCGGTCAGGAGACCGAGGACGTGGTCGGCATCGCCGGGCGCGTCCTGTTTCTGCGCAACGGCGGCGGCCTGTGCTTCGTGCAGCTGTCGGCCGGCGACGGCACGAAGATCCAGGGCATGATCTCCAAGAAGGAGATCGGCGCTGACTCGCTCAAGCAGTTCAAGCAGCTCGTGGACCTCGGCGACCACCTGTACCTGCGCGGCCGCGTGATCGCGTCCAAGACCGGCGAGCTGTCGGTGTTCGCCACCGAATGGGCCATCGCGTCCAAGGCGCTGCAGCCGCTGCCCGCCCTGCACAAGGACCTGAACGACGACACGCGCACGCGCAAGCCGTACATCGGCATGATCGCCGATGAGAAGGTGCGCAACATGGTGCGCAACCGGTCCAAGGCCGTCGCCTCGCTGCGCCGCACGTTCGATGACCACGACTTCATCGAGGTCGAGACGCCGATGCTGCAGACTATCCACGGCGGTGCCGCCGCCCGTCCGTTCACCACGCACATGAACGCCTTCGACCTGGACCTTTATCTGCGCATCGCGCCGGAACTGTTCCTCAAGCGTTGCCTCGTGGGCGGCATCGACCGCGTGTTCGAGATCAACCGCGACTTCCGCAACGAGGGCGTCGACGCCACGCACGCCCCCGAGTTCACGATGGTCGAGGCCTACCAGGCGTACGGCACCTACGACACCATCGGCCAGCTGGTCAAGGAGCTCGTGCAGAAGACCGCGATGGACGTGTTCGGCTCCCATAAGGTCACACTGCTCGACGGCACCGAATACGATTTCGGCGGCGACTGGAAGACCATCAGCATGTATGATTCGCTCTCCGAGGCGCTCGGCGAAGAGATCGTGCCGAACGGCGGGCCGGATAACCCCGGCACTTCCGTGGAGCATCTGGGCGAGATCGCCGACAAGCTCGGCGTGGAGCGTGACGACGTTGAGAACCACGGCAAGCTCGTCGAGCACCTGTGGGAGCACTTCTACGAGGACAAGCTATACGAGCCGACCTTCGTGCGCGACTTCCCGGTCGAGACCTCCCCGCTGGTCAAGGGCCACCGCAACAAGGCCGGCGTGGTGGAGAAGTGGGATCTCTACGTGCGCGGCTTCGAGCTGGCTACCGG
>OLPQ01002279.1_pt1 | contig 11515 bp, 10 predicted proteins | sample 1672451 | NCBI WGS metagenome assembly OLPQ01 (sample SAMEA3136687, study PRJEB25190) | human gut metagenome | biome: human gut; feature: human-associated habitat; material: faeces | place: Austria | collected 2013
CCCCCGTCATACCGGGGAATGTCTGCCGCTTTTCGCCGCGCGGGATAAGGAAAAACGCGCTGACGGCTATGGCGATGAGCACAAGCACCGCCAAAATTCGTTTTTTGTTCGCGCCGAGCGATACAATCATATTGCTGCCACCTTTCACCGCAGAAAACCGGGTAAGACTTTCTTTTCGGTCATAGGTATGCGGGGCGGCTATGCTTTATGCTTCCTCGGCGGCGGCGAGAAAATGCACGCCGTACTGCTCGAAAAAGAGCGTGTAGCCGTTAAGATGCGGCATGCCGTTTTGAAAGGTGATCTCGTAGTTTTGGAACGATTCCGAAAGGCCGGTGCCGCGGCACTTGGAGATGCTCTCTTTGAGCGTCCAGTACGCCAGAAAGCGCGCGGCGGGATTGGGGCTGCTTTGTATGTCCCGAAGCTCTGCGGGCGTACAGACGCGCTCTGCGGCACTCCCCCGCACGCGGCGGGGATATTCGGCATCGATGCCGACATTTTTCCGCGACACGGCACAGCAGACGATGCCCTTAGTGTGGCTCAGGCTGATATGGGGCATGTTCTCCCCTTTTAAATACGGCTTTCCGAGCGGAGTTTTTTCCACAACGGGCAATGCAATGCCCCACTCGTCCTTTAAGACGCGATACAAAAGTGCGTAAGCACGGTCATGCAGCTCCTTTTGCGTGAGCGAGGGCGGAACGTTTTCCACATAGCGACGCATCAGTTTTCCTTCTTTTCATCCATCCACGCACGCAAGCGGCGAAGTGCTTCGTCTGCGCGGTCGTTTTTCATGGTCGGGAAGGCGCGCAGCAAACGGCGCTGGGTGTGACGCTGGAGCTTGGAGGTAACGCTGTTCCACTGGGCACGGAGGTCTTCGGCAGACTTCTGTGCTTTCACACGGCGGTCTTCCAGCGACGCACGGTATTCTTCGTACTTCTCCGAAAGCTGAGCGCGCTGTGCCTGAAGCTTCTCTTCGAGGACAGGGCGGGCTTTTTCGTTGAACTCCTGCTTCTGCTCGGTGATCTTCTCGTCTGCAAGGAGCGTCAGGCGACCGAGGCCGTTCGAGATGGCGTCGCTCTCTTTGCGCAGACGCGCGGACATATCGTTGATGACGGTGAGCTTTTCGTTGAGCTTGCGGATGGTAAGCACGGTGACGATGGTATCCGAGATAAACAGCGCGATGAAAATACCGACCAGAATTGCGCCGAGCATGAAGGGAATCCAGTGCACGAGCGACGCGATAGCCGTATGAACAATGCGAATGACGACGACAACACACAGGCCCCAGAGGATGCTGAATTTTAAGCAAATATAGCCGCCGAGGTTGAAGGGCTGGTTGGAATAGTCCCACCACGTGGTGTGGAAGAATTTTTTGAGCGCCCAACCGCCGACAAGTTCGATGGCGCTGGTGAGCAGTGCGCCGCCGATAAACAGCAAGGGGATGTTATCCGAAAACGGCAGCAAAACGAGCAACACGAGCGACATGCCAAAGCCGTAGATGGGGCACACGGGGCCGTTTAAAAAGCCGCGGTTGACGAACTTGCCGGTGGTGACGGTGGCAAAAATGACCTCCGAGCACCAGCCTAAAAACGAATAAATGGTAAAATACCAGAGCAGATCATAAAATGTCATGGGTCTCCCCCTTATTATGGATAGATTTTGAGCGAAAAGGGGCATACTGCACCGTGCCGTGCGGTATGCCCCGGTTGTTCGGTTTTACGGCGTTCTACGCAAATCAAACGCAGATGTTTTCGCCGACAAGGCCGACGTACTGACCCTCTTCTGCCGCTTCCGGGTGCATAAGCAGCCACTTGTTGCGGGCGAAAAGCATTTTGTCTTCCTCGGTCTTCGGCGCGCGCTTTTCGATGTCGGTGTTCGTGCCCTTCGGCAGCGCGACGACGCACTTGAAGCCGCCGTCGTTTGCATTGCACGGCGCATAGTGCAGCGTGGTGGCGTAAACCTCGATAACGGTGCCGGCGGGCACGAGGAACGCTTCGACCTTAGACGTATCGTACTTGCCGTTTTCGATGTCCTGCTCGGAGCCGATGAGCAGGATGAGGTCGGTGACGGCGATGTTTACTTCACTATCGCGGTGATATTCGAGACCGTTTAACTTATGGTTATTGCCGTCGCAGTAGCCGATCTGCACGGGCATGCCGCCGTAGAGCGTGTAGGCGATGTCTTTGGCGGACGCGCAGTTTTCGAGAGACTCTGCACCGGGCACATAGACGACGTTTTCCGGGCAGGGCGTTTCCGCCATGGCGGCGATAATGTCGGAACAATCGAGCCCCGTGATGACTTTGCCGTACTTTTTAAAAGCGGCATCCGAAACATTCTGAATTTTCATGGTTTTTTCATCCTTGCTTTCTGTTTTGAATCTAACCACATTATACCGAGGTGCAGAGGAAATTGCAAGACGCTAAGAACGCAAAAAGTTTTGCGCAAGCTTTTGAAAAAGCTTGCAGGTTCTTAGGGCAGCGCCCTAAGCCGTCGTCCACAGCCGACAAAACACCTTTTGCCTACACCAAAACTACGAAGGTAGGTTCAAATGTCCGTGGGACGTTTGAACCGTAGGAAACCCAGTTGCATGGGTTTCCTAAAAAGGCGAAGCCTTTTGATAAAAAGCCCAGACAGAGAAAAAGCTCCCCGAACGTGATTTTCGAAGAGCTTTCAATATACTTCTATTTACGCAGTTGTTACATCATCTCGCGCTTGCGCTTTTGTTTTTTCCAGATGATGATGGCGATGTAGACTGCGAGGAAGACTAAGATGATGGCGATGAGAACCGCGGATTGGCCGGGGCCGCCCATTTTGACCTCTGCCCAGAGTGTGTCGAGCAGATTGCTCGTCTCGCTTGGGAGATTGACGAAGACCTCGGTGCGGTCGAGCACGTCCTGATCCGGGTAGTAGATGGGATTTGCGACGGCATCGGGATCAAGATAGTCTTTCGCGGCGGTCTCCGGGGTGGCGTAGCCGACGAAATCCATGTTCGCACCGGAAATTTCGGGGTCACACATGAAGTTGATGTACAGTTCGGCTTCTCTTTTGTGTTCGGCCGTTGCCGGGATGCACATGGCATCGACAAAGTAGTTCGTGCCCTCTTCCGGGACAATAAACTTGATGTTTTCGTTGTTTTCGACAAGCGTGCCGGCATCGCCGGAATAGTACGGTGCAAGCCACGCTTCGCCGCTTTCCATTTTGTCAAAAATCTGATCCATGACGTACGCCTGTACGAGGGGCTTCTGCTCCTTTAAAAGCATAGCCGCCTGCTCCCACTCGCTTTCGTCGGTGGAATTGAGGGAGAAGCCGAGGCGCTCCTGTGCGATGGCGAACGCGTCGCGCGGGTTATCGAACATCAAAATCTTGCCGCTGTACTGCTCGTCCCACAAAATAGACCAGCTGGTGACGGGCTCGGTGACATAATCGGTATTATAGAACAGGCCGACGGTGCCCCATGTGTACGGCACGGAGAATTTGTTTTCGGGGTCGTAATCGGGGTTTCGGAACTGCTCGTCGATGTACTCGAAATTCGGGATATTGCTGAAATCCAGCTCCGCGAGCATGTTCTCGTTCATGAGCTTTGAGATCATGTAATCGGACGGGACAATGACATCGTAGCTTGCGCCGCCGCCTGCGAGTTTGGAGTACAGCGACTCGTTGCTGTCGAACGTGGTATAGTTGACCTCGATGCCGGTGCGACGGGTGAACTCGGCATTGACATCCAGCGAGCCCTCAGTGCCGTTTGAAATATACTCGCCCCAGTTGTAGACATTGATGGTCACACCGGTGGGCTCTGCGGTGGGGTATTCTTCGGAAAAATCCCAGTCGTCGGCTTCATCGGCAAAGACGGGCACGACTGCGGTGCAGAGCACCAGAAGCGCAAAAAAGACGGCAAAAAATTTCTTTTTCATCAGGCACGCTTCCTTTCTGCCTTTTTGGCACGGCGCTCTTCACGTCCCTGGCGGACATTGATGATGATGAGCAAGAGCATGATGCACACAAAGAGCACGGTGGAAAGCGCGTTGATCTCCGGGGAGATGCGCTTTCTCGTCATGGAATAAATGTAGATGGGCAGCGTCTGCGTGGTGCCGCTTGTGAAGTAGCTGATGACGAAATCATCGATGGAGAGCGTGAACGCCATGATCATGCCGGTGACGATGCCGGGCATGATCTCCGGCAGCACGACTTTAAAGAACGCGCGTACCGGCGGGCAGCCGAGATCCTGCGCGGCCTCGAAGAGGTTCGGGTTCATCTGGCGCAGCTTCGGCAGAACGGACAGGATGACATACGGCAGGCAGAACGTGATGTGCGCGATGATGAGCGACGCCATGCCGAGGCTTTTGCCGCCGAACAGGCTGACTGCCGCGACGAACAGAAGCATCATGGAAACACCGGTGACGATTTCCGGGTTGACCATGGGAAAATTGGTGATGTTCATCATGACCTTTTTCGGCATACGCTTCATGCGGTTGATGCCGACCGCCGCCATGGTGCCGAGTACAGTGGAAGCGAACGCGGAAACGACAGCGATGATCAATGTATTGAGCAGCGCCTCCAGAATATAGCGATCCTCAAACAGACGCTGATACCAGCGCAGTGTAAAGCCGGAAAACTGGGTACGGCTTGCGGTATCCGTATCGTTGAACGAGAAGATGAGCACGATGATGGGCGCGTAAAGAAAGATGAAGATGAGCGCCGTGTAGACTTTGGAAGCCGTTTTCACAGAATCATACCTCCTCCCACATTTTCACCGTCGTCGAACTGGTTCATGATGCCCATGCAGATGAGGATGATGACCATGAGGACAAGTGAAATGGCAGAGCCGAGGTTCGGGTTATACGCCGAGCCGAGGAACTGCATATCGATGAGGTCGCCGATGAGCAGGTTTCCGCCGCCGCCGAGCATTTTAGAGATAATAAATGTGGAAACAGCGGGCACGAACACCATGGTAACGCCGGAAATGACACCGGGCATGCTCATGGGCAGGACAACTTTAAGGAAGACATTGCTGTTGTTTGCGCCGAGATCCTGCGCAGCTTCGATGACACTGTTGTCGATTTTGGTGAGCACAGAGTAAATGGGCAGGATCATGTACGGGATGTAGTTATACACCATGCCGAGGACGACTGCGCCCGCGGTGTTGATCATGTGGATGCGCGGCAGACCGACGGCGGCGAGCATATTGTTGATGAGGCCGTTATCCTCAAGAAGGGACATCCATGCGTAAGTGCGCAGCAGGAAGTTCATCCACATGGGCAGCATGATGAGCAAAATGAGGAAGCTCTGGCGGTTCGGCGCCGCTTTGGCGATGATATACGCGAGCGGGTAGCCGAGCAGAAGCGAAATAAACGTTGCGAGTGCGCCGAGCCAGATGGAACGCAGGAAGACGTTGGAATACTGGCCGACGCGCGCGATGTTATCTAACGTAAAAGCGCCGCTTTTATCGGTAAAGGCAAAGAATGCCACAAGACCCATGGGCACGATGATGAACAGCGTCATCCAGATCGTGTACGGGGCAGAGGTGAGTTTAGTCCTCATGTTCGCTGCCCTCCTCCTGGAGCGCTTCCTCCATTTCGTCACTGAACGTGCTGTAATCGCCCATAGTGCCGGAGTAAACGGACTTCGCCATGACGTGAATGTCGTCCGGGGTGAGCGCAAGGCCGATCTTATCGCCGACGTTGGCGCTGTCGGTCGTCTGGATCATCCACTTGAAGCCGTCAACATCGACGATAATCTCATAGTGTACGCCCTTAAACGTGACGCTGGTGACGACGCCGTTGATGTGTGCGGCGGCGGAGCCGGTGGGCACGATGTCGATATCCTCCGGGCGGATGACGACATCGACCAGGGCCATTTTGCCGAAGCCGCTGTCGAGCGACTTGAAGCGCTGACCGGCGACCTCGACGAGGTAGTCTTCGATCATGGTGCCGTCGAGAATATTGCTTTCGCCGATGAAGTCCGCAACGAAGGCGTTTTTCGGTTCGTTGTAGATGTCAATCGGCGAGCCGATCTGCTGAATTTCGCCCTTATCCATGACGACGACCGTGTCACTCATGGAGAGCGCTTCCTCCTGGTCGTGCGTGACGAAAATGAACGTGATGCCGATGGCCTGCTGGATTTTTTTGAGTTCGTTCTGCATATCCTTGCGCAGCTTTAAATCGAGCGCGGAAAGCGGCTCATCGAGGAGGAGCACCTTCGGCTCGTTTGCGAGGGCGCGCGCAATGGCAACACGCTGCTGCTGACCGCCGGAAAGCTGGCCGACACCGCGGTGCGCCATGCCGTTTAAGTTGACCATATGCAGCATTTCGGTGACGGTCTTTTGAATTTCGTCTTCTTTCTTACCTTTGAGACGCATGCCGAACGCGATGTTTTCATAGACGTTCAGGTGCGGGAAAAGCGCGTATTTTTGGAAAATCGTATTGACGGCGCGCTTATGCGGCGGCACGTTATTGATCTTCTCGTCACCAAAAAAGACATCGCCGCTATCCGGTGTGACGAAGCCGCCGATGGTGCGCAAAACCGTGGTTTTGCCGCAGCCGGAGGGTCCGAGCAGTGTTACGAACTCGCCGTCACCGATGGTGAGGTTGAAGTTCTTTAAGACCTGCTCGCCGTCAAACGATACTGCAATGTCTTTGAGCGTGATGATTGGTTTTAACATGGAAAGCATCCCCTTTGCGGTTTGGTGGGACCCTTGTCCCCCGAAAGTTGCGCGGTCTTAGTGAATCACACACCCCGGCTGCATGATGCGTACTGCTTCCGCAAAGGATTTTTCACGGCCGCAGGCTTTCGCCCACGATCCGGCCGCGGCAGGAACACTTTTCCGAACAGGATAAAAGCAACACAACGCTTTGTGTGTTGCCCGTTTTAGCGACCTTTCCGGAACAGCCGATTTTATTTGGTTTTAGATGCAAACGCAATAAGTCCAGTTTACGGAAAAAGTCAGGATTTGTCAACCGCTTTTGCGTAAAATATGAATAAAGTTTGACGATGGATTTGTGTGCATTTCTAAAAATGGGATTTTCAGGAATGTCAAAACAGGATTTATGCGGGTTTGCGAAAAAAAGAGCGCCGCCCGAGAACCGAGCGGCGCCGAAAAGAGAGGAAAAGTATGTTTTTCCTTATGATCGGATTTATAAAGTGGAATGTGCACGGCTTTGAAACGCAGTGTCATTCAGAGTGCGGTCACGCATGGGGCGATAAGCACGGGCCGAATGCACACGACGGCGGCGCATGGGGCGCACGGCAAGAGAAAGACCTAAAAATGCCAGCAGCACAACGGCCAAAAACGGCAGAATGCCCTTTGCAGACCACTTGGCGCCCGCCTGCACGGAGGCGTTGACGACGACAGCCTTCGGTTCTGCGGCCTCGGGCGCAGCCGCGGCGGAAACGGCGCTTTCGGCATCGTCGGTATCGGCCGAAGTCCCCGTGAGGCTGTGCAGGGCAGTGCTGAGCATTTTATCTGCCATATCTCTGCCCTCTGCGCGCGCGACGGCTTCCAGCTGCGCGGCGACGGCGGTGTAATCGTCCCGGAGGTCTTCCGTCGGTTCGGCAGAGACGGTTTCGGTATCCGTTATCGCTTCATCGGTCTCATCCGCCAAAACGGGTGCAGCGGCGAGCAAAGCGATAAGCAAAGCCAAGAGCACCGGCACGGCATGACGCAGTGTGCGAAGAATGGCGCTTGCTGCCTCCACACTGTTTTCGGTTTTCATCTGCATTTCTGCCGCCTGCATGCGCTTCTCACCCGACATTCAAAAATTACAAAGCAATAACATTTGTTACACTTCTGTTACATTTTAGCATACAGAGCGCTGAAAAGTCAAGAGGAAATGATTTGAAAAGTGCATAAAAAAGCCCCGTTTTTCTTGAAAACGGGGCTTTCGTTACAAAAGTTACAAGTTATGCCATAACAATGACGCTGAGCACGATATAGACGGCGTAGGCGGCGAGCATTAAAACGCCCTGCCAGCGCGAGAATTTCTTCGTGATGAGCGTGGGCACGACAGACAGAATGCCGATGATGAGACATGCCGGGATATCGACCATGGCGACGGTGGGCGATGCGGGAAGCTTGCTGCCGTAGATGAGCGCGCATACGGGCAGAATCAAGGTCAGATCGATGATATTTGCGCCGATGATGTTGCCTGCGGAGAGCGAGCCCTGCTTTTTCGCGATGGCGGTGAGCGTGGTGACAAGCTCCGGCAGAGACGTGCCGATGGCGATGATGGTGACGGAGATGACGCGATCCGAAACGCCGCACATGGAAGCGAGCGCGGAGCCGTTATCGACAAGGAGCTGTGCACCGGCGACCGTGCCGACCGCGCCGATGAGGAACTTGACAACATTGGTGATGACGGCTTTTTTCGTGACGGGCTCATCGAGCTGCTGACCCTTTGCCCCGCCCTTGACGGCGACGACGGCCTCGTGGATGTTGTCGTACATGGCAATGACGAAAATAATGATGAGCAAAATGCTGGCAACCATGCCGACGCCGTTATCAAACAGTGAGAAACATACGGCGACAGCGGCAGCCACGAGCATGAGGATCATTTTGAGCATGTAATCTTTGCGGCGAATCGCCATAGGAATGGCGACAAGCGCGATGCCCATGATGAGACCGAGGTTCGCCGTGACGCTGCCGATGGCGTTGCCGATGGACATATCCACCATGCCGATGCCGCTGCCGGGCGAAAGTGCCTCTGCAGCACGTGCGTCGAGCGCCGCGAAGATGGAGACGAGCAGCTCCGGCAAAGTGGTCGCGAAGCTGACGACCGTTGCGCCGACAATAAGCTTCGGAATGCCGGAAGCTTCCGCCATCCACGATGCGGCATCCACAAAGAAATCGCCGCCCTTGATGATGAGCACGAGACCCACGATGAGCAGCAAGACTGTAATTGCAATTTCCATTTGCAAATTCCCCTTTTTTACGCTTTCAGAGCGTTTTCGTTTTCTTCTTCCGCAAGATTACGCGGAGAAAGACATTATTTCTATTATAGCGGGGAACCGCGGGAAAATCCAGTCTTATTTGCCTTTTTTGTCAAATTTTACGGTTTTATTCGTCGGACCCAAGGCTGCGGACGAGCTCTTCGAGCTTTTCGGGTCGTTCTTTAGGAGAAGTAGCCGCGACCTTTGCGGGTTTAGCCGCGCATTTCGAGGTACTCGTCGTAGGTGGTAACGCGGTCGAACGTGCCGCCCTCGGGCAGAATTTCGATGATGCGGTTCGCGACAGTCTGGGTGAACTCGTGGTCGTGCGATGCGAACAGCACGACACCCTTGAAATCGATGAGACCGTTGTTGACGGCAGTGATGGACTCGAGGTCGAGGTGGTTCGTGGGCTGGTCGAGCAGGAGTACATTGCTGCCGAACATCATCATGCGCGAGAGCATGCAGCGCACCTTTTCGCCGCCGGAAAGCACCTGCACGGGCTTATAGACGTCTTCGCCGGAGAACAGCATTTTGCCGAGGAAACCGCGCAGATACGTTTCGGTAGTGTCTTTGGAATATTGCTCGAGCCAGCGGATGATGGAATCTTCCGTATCGGTGAAATAGGCGGAATTATCCTGCGGGAAATAGGACTGACTCGTCGAAACGCCCCACTTGAATGTGCCGGCATCCGGCTCCAGCTCGCCCATTAAGATTTTGAAAAGCGTTGGCACGGCGAACTCGTTTGATGCGGTGAACGCGATTTTATCCGTGCGGCCGACGGTGAACGTGACGTTATCAAGCACCTTTACGCCGTCTACGGTCTTTGTAAGGCCCGAGACGGTGAGGACATCTTTGCCGAGCTCTCTGTCCATCGTAAAGCCGACATACGGGTAGCGGCGGGAGGACGCGGGCATTTCTTCGACGGTGATCTTATCGAGCAGCTTCTTTCTGGACGTCGCCTGACGGGACTTCGATTTATTTGCGGAGAAGCGCTGAATGAAGTTCTGGAGCTCCTTGATTTTTTCCTCCGCCTTGCGGTTCTGATCGCGCATCATGCGCTGCATGAGCTGGCTCGACTCATACCAGAAGTCGTAGTTGCCGACGTACATTTTGATCTTGCCGTAATCGACATCGACAATATGGGTGCAGACATTATTTAAAAAGTGGCGGTCATGGGAGACAACAATGACGGTGCCCTCGTACTCAATGAGAAAATCCTCTAACCACGTGATGGCTTTGGCGTCGAGGCCGTTCGTCGGTTCGTCAAGGAGAATCATATCCGGCTGGCCGAACAGCGCGCGGGCCAAGAGCACTTTAACCTTTTCGGTTTGGTTCAGAGTGCTCATGGTGTTATACATATCGTTGCTGTCGAGGCCGAGACCCTGCATGAGCTTTGCGGCTTCGGTCTCGGCGTCCCAACCGTTGAGCTCGGAGAACTCGGCTTCAAGCTCGGCGGCGCGGTTGCCGTCTTCTTCGTCAAAATCGGGCTTTGCGTACAGCGCGTCTTTTTCCTGTGCGATCTCATACAGCCTTGCATTGCCCTGCATGATGGTATCAAAAATGGTTTGGTCTTCGTAAGCAAAGTGGTCCTGTTTCAGAACGGACATTCTGTATTTGGGGTCAAACGTGACCTCGCCCTTACTGGGCTCTAAATCGCCGGACAAAATACGCAGGAAGGTGGATTTACCCGCGCCGTTTGCGCCGATGATGCCGTAGCAGTTGCCCGGCAAAAACTGGAGATTGACGTTTGAAAAGAGGTTCTGACCATCAAAATTGATGGCGACCCCGTTGACATTCAGCATAGTTTGGTTCCTTTCAAATGGTGCTTTTATATTTTTCTTTTTATCTCAGTGCAAACTGCTCCACGGCTTCCGCGAAGCCGTCTTCGATACACGGTGCGACGACGGCGTCGGCAACCGCTTTCGCTTCCTCTATGCCGTTGCCGACAACGGCGGCGAAGCCTGCGGCTTTCAGCATGCCGAGGTCGTTGCCGTTATCGCCCGCCGCCATGGTGTTTTTGGGATCGATGCCGAGGACCTTGCAGAGCGAATACAGTGCGGTGCCCTTATCGCAGCCCTTTTTATTGATCTCGATGTTATCGACGTTCGAGAATGTAAGCTCGATGCCGCCTAACTTTTGCAGGCGGGCCAAAATTTCCGGGCGGACGCTTTCCGGAATGAACATCATATTGATCTTTTCCGGCTCGGCGTGCGTTTCTTTTAAATACGCGGAGAGGTTGTCCGTAAACGTATAATCTTTTGTGAGGAAGTAATATTTTTCTTCCGGGAAGCCGAAAATGGTGCGGGCTTTATCCGGGTTGCCGCGCTTTGTAACGCCGCGCCCGTGCACGTAGTATTCCACATAAAGCTCGTAATCGTCAAAAATTTTCTGCACTTCGAGCGCGGTCTCGGTGGGAATGAGATCGGTGCAGAGCACTTTGTTTTCCAGAATATCCCACACGGCGCCGCCGTTTGAGGTGATGGCGTAGCGGATAAACGGCAGCTCGGTGAGGCACGGCGGAATAAAATTGCGCACGCGTCCTGTGGCCGGGACGACCAGAATGCCTGCGTCGTTCGCCTTTTCCATGGCGCGGCGG
>OLPQ01002281.1_pt1 | contig 11474 bp, 9 predicted proteins | sample 1672451 | NCBI WGS metagenome assembly OLPQ01 (sample SAMEA3136687, study PRJEB25190) | human gut metagenome | biome: human gut; feature: human-associated habitat; material: faeces | place: Austria | collected 2013
CCGCACCTCGCTCGCCGTATCGGCACTTAGAATTATGCGGTATTGCCCTAACTCTGTTCTCCCAGTTCCAGCCGTTTGAACCCTTCGCCTTCCACCTCGTTCGCCTGCAGCATCACGATAAAACTGCCGGGGTCAATGCGCTTGGTTTCGCGGTTGATGATATACAGCTGCTTGGAGCTGCAGGCACACAGCACCACATCGCGCCCATCCTGGGAATAGCCGCCGTAACCTTTCAATATCGTGGAACCGCGGTCCACTTTTTCGCCGATCATCCTGCACACGGCGGGGCCATCGCTCGTCACAATCAAAGCCATCATACAGGCGTTGAAACCGAACATCATCCGGTTGATGATGTAAGAGCTCAAAAAATTGAAGATCAGGCCGTAAATGATGGAATCCACATCATGGAACACCAGCCCGTTTGCAAGGATGACCGCCAGCGCTGCCGCAAAGGTCAGGTTGCCGAACGGCATGTGCGGGTGGCGGGATTTGATGGCCATGGTGATAAAATCCAGGCCGCCGGTGCTGGAGTTCTGCATATAAATCAGCGCATCCCCCACGCCGCCGATCACACCGCCGCAGATGGTGGCCAGCATGCGGTCCCCCTGGTACACCGGCAGCGCAGCCAGCACATAGTCCGTAAAAATGGCAAACAGCACCATGCACCGCACGCTGCGGAAAAAGAAATCCTTGCCCAGGTACTTGAAGCAGATCAGCACAATGGGGATGTTCATAATAATGTTGGTCACACCAATGGGCAGACCAAACAGGCGGAACAAAATGGCACCGATACCGGCCACACCGGTTACCGGCACCCCGGCCGCCACAGCAAAGCTGTACAGGCCAAGGGCCGAAACAAAACAGCCGATGACCTCCAGCGCCAGGTTTTTCCAGCGGGAATCCGTCATATCCTATCTCCTGCTTCCGCAGCTTGTGCGGGTATATTTGTGGGGGCAGCGGGCATTATTTGCCGCCCTTCTTGCGGTGGTAAGCAGACTTTTCGTCCTTCTGCTTCTGGGTCTGTGCCTGGGTGTTCTGCAGCTGGCGGCTGATCAGCACGGCTGCCACAATGCCGGCGCACACCACGGCAATGCCCACCGCCACATACAGCGGCAGTTTGCTGCTGGTTTGGGCGGCCTGTTCCTGGCGCTGCACCTGCTCCGGGTCCGGGGTCGGCTTTTCGGTCGGCTCCGGCGTGGCGGTGGGTTCCAGGGTGGGCATGGGGGTTGCTTCCGCCTGGGCGGCGGTGGGGTCTTTCAGGGTAGCCTTCGTGGTCGGGTGCGGCATGGCTGCAGCCGGGCGCTGAGTTGCCGTTGCCGCCGCGGGGGCCAATGTGGCGGCAGCAGCGGGGGGCTCGTCACTGGTATTGTTTTCTTCCTCCTGCTGCGGGGCCGCGGTAATGGCCGGGGTGGCTGTAGGCATCACCACAATATCCGGCGCGGGGTACACCTGCGGGGTACCGGTGGGCGGCAGCGTTGCCGCACTTTCCGGTGTGGAGGAACCGCCCGGCGTGGGGGCCGGGGTCGGGGTTGCCGTTTCCGGGGTGGCCGTGGGGGCAGTTTCCGGGGTGGAGGTTTCCGGCGTAGCGGTTTCACCCGTTGCGGTTTCCGCCGTTGCCGCCTGGCTCAAAGGTTCCTCCCCGCTGAAAAACCGCAGAATATCCCCCAGCACCGGGATGTCCAGCAGCGTTTCCACAAAGCTGGTCCGTGGGGTCTGACGGGTGCTTTCCGCATAGGCGGGCGCTGCTGTTGCCACACACAGGCAAAGCGCCGCACACAATGCCAGCATACGCATGTTTGTTTGCTTCATGTAAGTGTTCCCCCTTTTTTGGGCAATACCGCATAATTCTAAGTGCCGATACGGCGAGCGAGGTGCGGCAGATGCTAAGCCAAAAGCGCAGATAATACTGGATGTCTTATCGAGCATTTTGGCAACGCAGATGCCGTGCCGCAGCTGCCGGAGCGGTGCTTAAGCCGCTAGGCGGGAATTGTGCGGTGTTGCCTTTACATCTTTGGCTGTTCTGTAAAATCAAAAAAGCCGGGGCGTGCCGGTTTTGAACCCGCACTGCTCCGGCTTTGGTGCCCGATGATTACTTTACGGTCTTTTTGATTTTGGATGCGCTGTAGGTCTTCATCACGCTGGCGGAAAGGTTATTTTCCATCTCGGTGCCCTCTGCATAGAACTCGTCCTGCAAAGCATCGCTCTTCATAGCGTCCAGCAGATTATAGCGGCTCACAAAATCATCCACCGTGCCCTGCTCCATGGGGTCCAGGCTGCGCACGATCATGTAGCTCATGCCAAGGTCGGCCACCGTCCAGTTGCCGGTACCGGCTGCTTTTACCGCATCGGTAATGCTGTTGCCGCCGTCATTGGTGTTGTAGCTGGACAGGTCCGAAGGCGTAAACAGACCGCTGCCGGTGTAATACAGTGCCTGGGTTGCTTCCACGCTGCTGCCCAGTGCGGTAAAGGCCTGCGGCACATAGGTCATTGCAGCACTGTACAGGGCAGATTCGTTGGTAGCCGCGGCCAAGTCATCACGGCACTGGTTGGCCAGGGCTTCAATCTCGGCTTTCTGGTCGTCGCTGGCAAAGGTATAAGTGCTCTGGTCAAATAGCGGCAGCTGGACCAGCTCCAGGTAGTAGCAATCGTTGTTGATGTAATCGGCATATTCCTGCTCGGTGACCGGGCTGCTGCCGTTTTCGCCGTAGATCAGCTCCAGGCAGGCATCTGCCTTTTTGCTGTTCAGCTGGTACTTTTCCAAGGTTGCCTTGGAAATGCCGTTTGCTGCGTACAGATCGCTGTTATTCTCCCACTGGGTATCGGCGGTCTTGGCGGCTTCGGCGGTAGCGGCTTCGTCCAGTGTGCCGCCCAGCTCGTCAAACTTCTTTTCCACAGCTGCGTAATACTGCAGGCTGCGCAGGGTCAGGCGGGCAACGTAATCTGCGCCGTCGGTGGCAACTTCCTCGCCGTTAATGGTGCCGGTGCACTCAGCTTTCAGCACGGCTTTCACGTTGCTGGCGGTTTCGCCGGTGGCAAGCTTTGCTGCACCGGAAGCGGTGTTGTAGGCGTTATACTGGGCCAGCAGGTAGATGCCGGCCGGAATATCAACGCCGCCAATGCTGCCCACGCTGGCCGGGGTGGACATGGCACAGCCCGTTACGCCCAGCAGCAGCATGACTGCCAGAGCCAGACTGATGAATTTTTGTTTCATGTTGTGGGGTCTCCTTACTATACTTTCAATTTGCCGCGCGGGCACCACCCGCAAATGGCAATGTAAAAACATTATACCGCGTTTGACCGCCCATTGCAAGCACGGTGTGGGGGCAAAATCGCCCGCCAAGCAACAAAAAAACAGGGCAGCCGTCCCAAAATGGCCAACCACCCTGTTCTGTTTTTCCTTATTCCTGCCTCCGGGGCTGAAAGCCAGCCCGCCGGGCAGCTGATTTACTGGCGCAGTGCCTGGATCACACAGTCCAGGTCATGTTCGTCCTCACAGACGATCTTGACCGGATGGCTGTAGTCCAGACTCATCATACCGAGAATGCTCTTTGCATCAGCAATGCTGCCCTTCATGTCATGCACGCCGACCTCATTGTAGCACTTGGCAGCGGCAGACACGATTCCCTGTACTTCTGCGAAGTTGGAAACCTTGACTTGTCTTACCATAATAATGACCTCCATAAATAAAACCCAGCACAGGCCATCATGCCTGCGCGGTAAGGGCGGAACCCACATTCCTTTCCCTTACAGCTGCATTATAGCATAATTCTATCCGGCGTACCTATGTTAGATTCATTGTTGTTATTTTTTCATCGGGATGCACAAAAGACAAATTTGTTCATGTTCCGCTTTGTACAGGCTGCCAAAGTTTTTTCGCTTTATTCACGAATTTTCTTTATTTTTTGACTTTTCCGATTTCAGTTTTTGTCTTTTCAGCTCTGTATTTTAACGGTTTTTGTTCCTGTTTTGGCAGGTTGCACATTCAAACTGTCCATTTGGCTTTTCCTTCCGGCAACATAATTCCATGCTCTGCCGAAAAGTGCTGATTTTTGCGGTTTTCGGCCAGGTTTTCAGCTCTGGGGCACGCCTTTCATGGTCAGGGCAATGCGCTTTTTGGCTGTATCCACGCTCAGTACCTTGACCTGCACCACATCGCCCACTTTCAGCGCATCTCTCGGGTTCTTGATAAACTTATCACTGATCTGGGAAACATGCACCAGTCCATCCTGATGCACGCCGATATCTACAAATGCGCCAAAGTCAATCACATTGCGCACGGTACCTTTCAGCTCCATGCCGGGCTTCAGGTCCTCCAGCCCCATCACATCGCTGCGCAGCAGGGGTTTGGGCAGGCTGTCGCGCACATCGCGCCCCGGCTTGCACAGCTCGGACACAATATCCATCAGGGTGGGTTCGCCCACGCCAAGTGCTTCGCACAGGGCTTTGGTGCCGCAGTTCTTCACCCGTACCGGCAGGCTCTGCATGGCGTCCGTGCCGATCTCTTTGGCGTCACAGCCGCAGGCTTCCAGCAGACCCTTGGCGGCGGGGTAGCTTTCGGGGTGGACGGCGGTTGCATCCAGCGGGTTCTTGGCACCCGGCAGGCGCAAAAAGCCTGCGCACTGTTCAAATGCCTTGGGGCCAAGGCCCTTGACCTTTTTCAGCTGCGCACGGGAGGTAAACGCGCCCTCCTCCTCACGCCAAGCCACAATATTTTTAGCGGTAGCGTTGGTAATGCCGGCCACACGGGCTAGCAGCGGGGCGGACGCCGTGTTCAGATCCACGCCAACGCTGTTCACGCAGTCTTCCACCACACCGTCCAGCGTTTCGTTCAGGCGCTTCTGGGGCATATCATGCTGGTACTGGCCCACGCCCACGGCCTTGGGGTCAATTTTAACCAGTTCGGCCAGCGGGTCCTGCAAGCGGCGCGCAATGGAAACCGCGCTGCGCAGGTTGACATCATACTGCGGGAATTCCTCCGCCGCCAGCTTGGACGCCGAATACACCGAAGCACCGGCTTCACTGACGACCATATATTGCAGGTGCAGCCCCTTTTCCTCGGCCAGTTCACGGATTACAGCGGCAGCAAACTCCTCGGTTTCATGCCCGGCGGTGCCGTTGCCGATGGCTATGACCTCCACCTCGTTTTTCAGCACCATGCTCTTGATGGTTTTCTTGGCCTGATCCACCCGCTTGAATTCCGGCACCGGGTATACCACGTTGGTATCCAGCACCTTGCCGGTGGGGTCCACCACGGCAACCTTGCAGCCCATGCGGTAGCCGGGGTCCAGGCCCATCACGGTTTTGCCGCGGATGGGCGGCTGCAGCAGCAGCTGGCGCAGATTCTCGCCAAACACAGTGATGGCACCCTCGGCGGCCTTGGCGGTCAGTTCGGCGCGCAGTTCGTTTTCCAGGCTGGGGTGGATCAGGCGGCTGTAGGCATCCAGTGCCGCGGCTTCCACAATGGCAGCGCTGGCGCCGCCGGTCTTTTTGCGGGCGAACATCCAGGCCACAATGCCCCCGGCGCGCTCGGCTTCCACGGCAATGCTCACCTTCAAAAAGCCTTCCCGCTCGCCGCGGTCCAGGGCCAGAATACGGTGGCCAGGGATTTTGGCGACAGGCTCGGTATAATCATAATACTGGGTGTATACGCTGTCTTCGTCCTTAGCTTTTACGCTTTTGACCATGCCGAACGCATGGTAGTAGCGGCGCAGCTCGGCGCGGCAGTGAGCGTCATCGCTGATGGTTTCGGCAATGATATCTTGTGCCCCGGCCAGAGCGGCTGCTGCATCGGGGACTTCCTCGTTCAGGTAGTCGTTGGCGGCTGTCTGCGGGTCAAAGTTAGCATCCTGCTTCAAGGTAGCATCGGCCAGCGGCTGCAGGCCGCGAGCGCGGGCGATGCTGGCGCGGGTCTTGCGCTTGGGCTTATACGGACGATAGATATCCTCCACCTTGGCCAGTGTTTTGGCACCAGCCAAAGCGGCCTGCAGTTCCGGCGTCATGGCGTTCTGCGCTTCAATGGAGCCGGTCACTTCTTCTTTACGCTTATCCAATCCGCGCAGGTATTCCAGGCGGTCGCCCAAGTTGCGCAGCACCTGGTCATCCATAGAGCCGGTAGCTTCTTTGCGGTAGCGGGCAATAAATGGGATGGTGTTCCCGGCATCGATCAGGTCAATGGCACCCTGTACGTTTTTCAGGCTCAGGTTCAGTTCCTGCGCCAGCTGTTCGGCATGGTTCGGCATCTTTGTTCTCACTTTCTGTTTTACGAGGGATTTTCCACGAGGGATTTTCCAGCCTTTTTTTGAAAAAAGGCTTCGGCGAAAAAACTTTAATATATAAATTATAGTAGATCGTTAAAAATCAGCTGTAGGGCGGGATGCCCTCATCCCGCTGGGGAGAAACCTTGCCATTTGTTGCAAACGTTGCAAGCAATCCGTAGGGGCCGATGCTCGCCATCGGCCCGCAAAGGGGAATGCAATCACAGGTCAGGTGTTGGCACCGGCGGGGTGTTGTGCCATGATTCCACATATCGGGCTGTATCCGGGTATATCACCCCATCATATGCCACACACCCGCGTGCGCACAATGTGCGCCCCTACGGTCTCTATCGGGATAAAACGCAATTTTCCGCCCCCGACTACATCCTAAGGCAATACCGCATAATTCTAAGTGCCGATACGGCGAGCGAGGTGCGGCAGATGCTAAGCCAAAAGCGCAGATAATACTTTGTGTATTATCGAGCATTTTGGCAACGCAGATGCCGTACCGCAGCCGCCGGAGCGGTGCTTAAGCCGTAAGGCGGGAATTATGCGGTGTTGCCCTAAATTTGACCGTGTACACTCCCAACGGTTTGGCGGGGCATCATTTACCCCACACTGCTCTCTTCCCGGCGCTTTTTCCGGTGCAATACTGCCACCCACACGGCATACACCACAATAGCGCCGGCGCTGACGGCAACGCTCTGCCGCAGACCGGCCGTGTGGTAGGTGAACACGATCTCGCTGTGGCCCGCCGGGGCGGCAACCGCCATCAGGCCGTTGTCCACTTTCTCCACCTCCGCCGGCACACCGTTCACGGTTGCGGTAAAACCATCGTCATAGGGCACGCTGAACAGTACCAGATTTTCGGCTTCCAGATCCGCCTGCGCGGTAAAGCCGGTGCGCGTTGCGGTAAAGCTTGTCACAGCGCTTTCCCGCCGGGCCGTACAGTCCTGCACATAATCCTCATAGCTGATGTTATTTTTCTCATCATCCGTCAGGTTCTGCATCATCTGGCCGTACCGTTCCACCTGTTCATCGGTCAGCAGCAGGGCTTTCATCAGTACATTGCCCGCGTTGGTATCGCTCACCGTTTCAAAGTCCTCTTCCGTAATATAGGAATCATAGGTAAAACCCATCGGCACCCAGTTCTCGTTCTCGTAAATCAGGTCGCTTGTGGTGCTTGAAACAAGGTTCCAGCCTTCCAGCTTTTCTTTTTCCCAATCCTCAACTTTTTCTTTCGGCACAAGGGTATACCGCACGCTCAGCAGACCGCGCAGGGCATACAGGCTGGCTTCCGGCTTGGAGTTCACATCCCGCTTAACGCCCACCGTAGGGTAAAATTCCAGAATGCTGGGTGCTACCGTGGAGTTAAAGAACTGGATGCAGCTTTTGTCCAGCCACAGACCAAGGTTGTTATAACTGTCGTAAGCGTCCAGCCGGTAAAAGACATCGTCCGGCAGAACGGCGTTCAGCTCCGGGGCTTCGCGCCAGGTCTGCTGCACATAGTCCGCATCGTGGTACCACTGGCCGTATTTGGTGATGGAAAGGTGTACCTGCCCATACACAAAGCTGAACCCCAACACCACGGCCAACACCGCCGCCGAGAACCGTGCCGCCAGCTGCCTGCGGTAATGCAGCAGCAGCCAGAACAGCCCCATGCCCAACATGCTGACCAGCAAAATGCCCCAGTAGCGCAGCGGTTCCTCCACCACGCCAATGGTGGTGGCGCCGTCTTTTTCATTGGGCACCAGCGCAAAGGCAATGCTGCTCAAGGTACACAGTGCCACAAGGCCCAGCGCGCGGCGGTACTCGGTTTCGCACAGGTTAGCTTTTTGCAGCGTCATAGCCGTGGCGGCGCAGAGCACCAAAACCGGCATATAATACCAGCGCGCATAATAGCTGGAATTGAGGGCATAGAACATGCTGTTCAGCACCGGCACAAAGGCGCAGATAAGGCACACTTTCATGATGCGCGCAAAGGGGTGGCGCCGCCGCACACGGCAGAACACCAGCCCGCCCGCAATGCCCACCACCGGCAGGTAGACGGTCATGCTGGTGTGCTTTAAGATGCCCTCCTGGAACAGGTCTTTCAGGTAGGGGGCATCCGGCATCAAAAAAGCGCTGTAAAAAATGGCAAGGTACTGCTGGGCGCTGCCGTATACAAGGTAGCCGTACCCATTGAATGGATCGATTGTGCGCGGGTTCTGCACCAGCGAAAGTGCCGCCGGAACCAGCAGCGCACAGCCCATGCAGCAGCCCAGCACCGTCTGGAACGCCAGCGCCCCAAACAGGCGCAGGTTCAACTTGTACCGGCCGCCCGCCACCATGCAGACAAAATAAATAATCAAAAACACGGCCTGCCCGGCAAAAAAGAAATAGTTGTTGAGCAGGTTGACCGCAACCCAAAACGGGAATGCACCGTGCCTGCGGTCCAGCACGGCGTCATCCAGTGCTTTAAGCATGTAGGGGAACAGCGCCACAACGTCCAAAAAGTGGTTAAAGAACACGTTGTACACCGTAAAGCCGGAGAACGCATACAGACACGCGCCCACCATGCTCCAGCGCTCGTCTTTTACCCAGCGGCGCATCCACAGGTAAGCCCCGCCGCCCGCCACAGCAAATTTAAGGCAGAGCATTGGCACCATGGCCCAGGGCGTCCACCGATGGGGCAGCAGCAGGGTGAGCCAGAAAAACGGGCTGCCGCACAGATAAAAGCTGTAGGAGTTCACAAACCCGCTGCCCAGGTCCGTTGCCCAGCTGAAACTGCCCCCCTGCTTAACAAAATTGTTGGCATAGGAATAAAAGGAAATCTGCTGGTCGTTAAAGTCCCCGGCGTAGTGGAAAAAGTCGCCGTTCAGGCCATCAATGATGCAGTGGGGCAAAAACAGCGCCGCCGCCACCGCAAAGCAAAGCCAGAACACCTGCCAATACCGTGACCGCCCGCCTGTTTTGCGCTCCAAAAGCTTGCCGCCAATCTTCAATGCAATTCCCTCCTTTGAAGGGATGTGATATACTTTATAATTAGAAATTAGAAATGAGGAATTAGCTGCCATTCTTTGGCTCCTCGTATTTTAGGGCAATACCGCACAATTCCCGCCTAACGGCTCAAGCACCGCTCCGGCAGCTGCGGCACGGCATCTGCGTTGCCAAAATGCTCGATAAGACATCCAGTATTATCTGCGCTTTTGGCTTAGCAGCTGCCGCACCTCGCTCGCCGTATCGGCACTTAGAATTATGCGGTATTGCCTTAGCAAAAGGTCTGCCCCATTGCCCACCATTTAATTTCTCGTTCCTAATTACTAATTCCTAATTTTTTCAAGAGTGAGGTGCTTTGTTTTGTCTCTATACCCTTTTCACGCTCTTTTGGGGCGCATGAAGTATATTACGCGGTGGGCGCTGATGCGCTGCATGCGGCAGGAAAGCCTGAGTGAGCACACGGCGGATACCGCCCTGCTGGCCCATGCGCTTTGCCTGATCGCCCGGAACATCACCCACACCGGGGCCGATATCCGCCCCGACACCGTGGCCGCCGCGGCGCTGTACCACGATGCGCCGGAAATTTTAACCGGCGATATGCCTACCCCGGTCAAATACAAGAACGAAGCCCTGCGCACCGCCTACAAAGCCGTGGAACGGGAAAGCGCCCTTGCCATGGCGGATCTGCTGCCGCCGGAGCTGCATGAGATCGAAGGCAGCTACCTGACCGGCAGTGTGCTGAACGATGCCGAGCGCAAGCTGCTGAAAGCCGCAGACCGGCTTTCGGCCCTGATCAAGTGCATGGAGGAGGTGGAAAGCGGCAACCGCGAGTTCACCGCCGCTCTCGCCCAGCAAAAAGCCGATCTGGCCGCCATGCACAGCCCCGAAGCCGATTATTTCATTGAGCACATGCTGCCGTGCTATACGCAGAACCTGGATGAGCTAACGAAAAAGTAAGTAAATAGTGAGGAGTTAGGTGTTGAAGGTGCGGCTTGCGCCGCATTTTCGAAAATTTGAAAATAAGAAAAGGTTAATATTCAAAATCGTGCGCGTCAGCGCACACCATAAACTTCTAACTCCTACCTCCTAACTACCCTTGGAGCTTATATACTGCCTCAATCAGCTTGTCCACATCGGTAAAATGCTCCAGCATGGAACAATAACGGCGCAGGGACGCGGCACCTTTCAGACCTTTCATATAGTGCATGGCCTGGCCGCGGGCCTGGGGCATAGCGGTCCATTCGCCTTTTTCTTCGCACATTTCGTAGATTTGGGCGCGCAGGGCGCTCATCCGGGCGTTCAGGCTGGGTTCGCCGGGCTCCGGCTGGCCAGTCAATACGGCGTTGATGCGCTCAAACAGCCAGGGGTCGCCCAGCGCGCCGCGGCCGATCATCACGCCCGCGCAGCCGGTTTGCTCCAAAATCTGCTTTGCGTCTTCCGCCGTGGTGATATCGCCGTTTGCCAGCACCGGAATGCCGACCGCTTTGCGGATCTCCGTGATGGCATCCACATCAATGGGCGGGATGTACATCTGCTCCCGCGTGCGGCCATGCACGGCGATCAGGTCTGCACCGTTTGCTTCACACTGCCGGGCCACGGCAACGCCGGTCAGCTGCTCGGCATCCCAGCCAATGCGCATTTTAACGGTCAGAGGCTTATCCGGCCCCAGGGCTCCGCGGGCAGCGGCCACCATGCGGCCGCACAGCTCCGGGTCCTGCATCAGTTTGCTGCCTGCACCGCTGGATGTGATCTTGGGGGCCGGGCAGCCCATGTTGATGTCCAGAATATCAAACTGCACGCCTTTTTCCTGAATGATCCGGATCGCCTGCGCCATCGTTTCGGGCTCGGCCCCAAACAACTGCACGGCATAAATGCCGTGGGAGGCCTTGTCCCGCAGCAGGCGCACGCTTTTGTCATCGCCAAAGGTAATGGCCTTGGCGCTGGCCATCTCGCTTACCGTCCACGCCGCGCCATGGTCCGCCATCAGGTGCCGGCACGCCGCATCCGTAAACCCCGCCATCGGCGCAAACACCGCAGGCTGTGCATATGGAATGGTTAGATTGCGTAATTGCATATTTTTGATAGGCAGGAGTGAAGAGCGAGGAGTTAGGAGTTAGGAGTGAGGCGTGAGGAGTTAAAGGTGCGGCTTGCGCCGCGTTTTGAATTTTTGGGGTAAAACAATAAAACCTAAGGCAATACCGCATAATTCTAAGTGCCGATACGGCGAGCGAGGTGCGGCAG
>OLPQ01002287.1_pt1 | contig 11425 bp, 10 predicted proteins | sample 1672451 | NCBI WGS metagenome assembly OLPQ01 (sample SAMEA3136687, study PRJEB25190) | human gut metagenome | biome: human gut; feature: human-associated habitat; material: faeces | place: Austria | collected 2013
TTTTCTGCCTTTTCATGACTTGTAAAATTTGTTATAATAAAAAAAACGCAGAGAGGAGAGAAGAAAGATGCGGTTTCGACCGTGTATTGACATACATAATGGAAAAGTAAAACAGATTGTGGGGGGAAGTCTGAGCGATGAGCGGGATCAGGCGGATGAAAATTTTGTATCAGATCTCAGTGCGGCGGATTTTGCACGATTTTACCGCCGTGATCATGTGAAAGGCGGTCACATTATTTTGCTCAACCCTGTTTCTTCGCCATACTATGAGGCGACGAAAGCTCAGGCTGTCAGTGCGCTTCAGGAATGGAAGGGAGCGATGCAGATCGGGGGAGGAATTCACAGTGAAAATGCTTCATTTTATCTGGAAGCAGGGGCATCCCATGTGATTGTGACTTCTTTTGTCTTTCAAAATGGACAGATCCAGTATGAAAATTTGGAGAAAATAGAGCGGGAGACAGGAAAGGACAGATTAGTTTTGGATTTAAGCTGCCGAAAAAAAGATGGGCAGTATTATATTGTGACAGACAGATTGTATGGAAAAAAATAATGCTTAATTATCTTAAATTCTATGTCGTTTTGGCTTAATTTTCTTAACAGAATTTAATTTATTAGGGGAAACAGACGAAAATAAAAATAGCAGCCCATAGCCAATGTAAAGATATCACTGCGCAGAAAATGCCTGTTCGGCATTTTTACTTGCTCTCACATTACATTGGCTATGGGTTGCTATTTTTATTTTCTGCTTGTTGGCTCCAGAAGAAATATGTTCAATAGTCTTTGGGAGGGAGATGGGGAAGGGGACAGAAGGTCGTAGCTTATTCTGATACTGTCTCCGCGATGCTGTCAATGATAATAAGTTAAAGAAAGCTCCTAATCTTCTGGACGGTATACCTTTCGAGCAAGCAGGAGTCTTCTGATTTCTCCCCTCTCTCCACCAAAGACTATTACATTCCTTCCTTCTGGAACCAAAACACAGAAAAAAGAAACCATACCATATCCCAGATGCGGCTTCGGAGCGGGTTTAAGATGCGGATGAGCATCTTAAGCACAGCGACTACAGAGCAGATGGGATATGGTATGGTTTCTTTTTTCGTCTGTCTTCTCTAAACGAATGAAATAGTTAATTATTCTTTCTCCATCCCGCGGGATATTTATTTTTAAGATTATTGTTTACGAGTTTTCCAAATCCTAATGGATGTCCTGCCACCATGACTAGCTGCCAGCCTTTTCGTTTCTTTTCGCCGGCGATCAAGTCGCTTACATCGAGGGTTTCTCCGCGAAGATAACGTGACAGGCGTTCATCGTCTGCCGGGAAGTCAAGTACCTGATCAAAGTCCTGTGCGTGGAGTGCCAGGGCAAATGGCTGAGATGGTTCAAATCTTTTCTTTTTAAATTCGCCCATGAAGAGTCCATTTCTAAGGAAATGTAATCCTCGTCCATCGTATTTTGGTGCTGGAAGATAGTACAGATTATCTCCTCGCACATCGATTCGCTTCCCATCATATGCGATATTTACATGGGAGAAAAAATCTTCTGCTGCTGCTTTTTGTTCTTTATTTAAGCCTTTGCACTTTTCCCACCAGATAGAACTTTGCGAGACTGTCTGTTGTACTTGCTGCTGTGTACCGCTCTTTTTATGAAGAAGTGCCATAAAATGCCCCTCTCCGGACATCTTATGTGGCCAGATTCTGCGGCAAAGCTTACAGCTTTCATCGAAAACTTCTCCTCTGTAGGAGGTCAGTCCTTCTGCAAAGCCTTCATAATCTTCCATCGGAATAACTTCCATATCCGGACGTTCCTTTAAAAGATGTGTGATCGTCTTTTCATTTTCCAATGGTGAAAATGTACAGGTAGAATAAAACATCATGCCGCCTGGAAGCAGCATATCTGCCGCCTGTACAATGATTTCCCGCTGCAGTTTTGAAAAATATTCCGGTCCTTTTTCCTGCCAGGAATCCACAACCGCCGGATTCTTTCGAAACATTCCTTCACCGGAACAAGGCGCATCCACCATAATCTTGTGGAAAAATTCCGGAAATCTCTCCGCAAGTACATGCGGTGGCTCATTCGTCACAAAACTATTAGAAATACCAAATAGCTCAAGATTACGAAGTAATGCTCTCGCTCTTGCTGTATTAATATCATTTGCCACCAGAAGGCCTTCTCCCTGTAAGGCTGCTCCAAGTTCCGTTGCCTTCCCTCCCGGTGCCGCACACAGATCAAGAACCCGCTCGCCCGGCTGTACTTTAAGTCTTGATGCCGGAGTCATCGCACTCGGTTCCTGTAAATAATAAAGTCCGGCACTGTAAAATGGGTGCTTTGCCGGCGCATCTTCTGCCTCATAAAAATATCCATTTGAAATCCACGGAACCTTTTTCAAATGAAAAGGAGCAATTCTTTCGAATTCCTCCAAGTTCATCTTTAAAGTATTCACCCGCAGACCATACTGTCTCTGTCCGTCAAATCCGGCAAGAAACGCTTCATAATCTTCTCCTAAAATCTCCTTCATAGAATCAAGAAAAGACTGTGGTAAATCTGCCATCTAAAAATCTCCTTATTACTTAATTATATGATTATATGCAATTATTTTGAAAACACCAAAACATTCTCGAAATAATTCTGTATATTAATGAAAAGCCTGTCCTGCCTGTTGGGCACTGTCCGCACGCTGTTCTACTAGCGGACTCTTCTGGATCACATTACTGTTCTTCTGCTTCAATAATTCTTTAATAATCTCTTTTCTCGTAATGATCCCGATAAATACGTTACGCCCGTCCACAACCGGAACAAAGTTCTGATTAAGAATGTGCTTATCTAACTGTGCGATATCTGCATCAATACTTACTGCTTTATAATCCCAGCGAAGACGCATAGACTCCACATGAGACTTTCTCATCACTTCCATATCCATGTGATACTCTTCGATCAGATTCCAGAGAAAATCTCCTTCCGAAATCGTTCCAACATAATGTCCTTCTTTATCAATAACCGGAACCGCCTGATACCCATGCTTATGAATGAGGCGTAATGCCTGTGCTACGGTATCTTCCTGATGTATGTATGTTACTTCACTTTTAGGAATCAGATAAAATGATATATTCATATATAAATCGCTCCTTCTCGCTTTCGTTTCAATTTACGTGAATCTTCTCCAATACATATACATCATAACATACCAAAAGGGATTTAGATAGCCTTTTGCAAAAGCTTCATAAAATCTTCATAAAATAGTGATTTTTAAATTCTTTTTCTGTGATGCCGGCCTTGCCTCTGAAGATATCCGCTGCTATAACCATATGGGTGAACGTGCTTATATTGTCACACAGTCTATTAAAAAGCTAAAAAAAGATGGTAGACAATGGGCTTTGGATCCTCATGGTTTTAAACGTGTATCCGATGATCACCCTGCAGATATCGCCAAACTTTCTGCTGATGATAAAGGACTTTATTATAAAGACATGCCCTACACAACATCAAAACTTCATCCGAGACTCATCGTTACCTACTCTCCAAAGTATTTTCAATGGATTCAGCGATTTTTCTGTTCATCAACTGTCAAAGACGGGAATATAAAATATCAAGATAACTATTTTATCATGATGTTCTAAAGCAAAAATCCCAGCAGGCTGTAATGCCCGCTGGGACTGAATTGTTAAGGTTTCTATTTCACCTTAGGTCTTATCTCACCTTAAGTCCTTTGAAGATCTTAGCATAAGTCTTTTTGGATTTCTTAGAAACCTTGATTACCATTTTCTTGTTTACTTTGCTAAAGCATTTCTTGCTGGCAGTCTTCTTAGTGAGCAGTGTTGTTTTGATTACCACACTCTTAAGGTTTGGGCACTTGTTGAAGGCTTTGTTGGCTATCTTGACAACGTTTGCTCCAATTACTACCTTTTTCACGTTTTTGTTGTTTTTGAAAGCGTTTGCTCCAACTTCTGTTACTTTGTAGCTAATACCGTCTGCTTTGATTATAGCTGGAATTGTAATAGATTTCTTTTTAGCATTTGCTTTGCTAAATGGAATTGTAACGGATTTCTTTTTAGCGTTAGCTTTGCTAAATCTAACTTCTTCCCCTGCTTTGATTACTGTGTACTGATTTCCACCAATTGTGTACTTTGTTCCCACCTTTGCTAAAGTTTCTTTGATTGGAATTGTATCAGAGTCTTTGTCTGATGTTGAAGGTGTTGTAGATGTAGAAGGGTTCTTGTCATCTTTGTCTGATGTTGAAGGTGTTGTAGTGGCTGTAGTGAAACTGTGCGTGTGATCGTTTCCTGCGGCCATTGTGGTTACCGGGGCTAAAGCTGTGAAAGCCATTGTAGCTACCATTACTCCTGCTGCTAATTTGTTAAAAAATCTTCTCATTGTTCTGTTTCCTTTCTTTTTTGAGATTTTTATTTTGAAGATTAGGGGTGCCTCCTTACTGCTACCTCTTCTCTATCTTCTTAAATTATTATACTAAAGATTTGTTTAAAATTGGATTTGTAAATGCCTCTTGGCTAAAGCATTTACTCTTTTTAAATTGAAAAATACAGAGGGGCGATGAAACCTCTCTGGATTAAAGAACAAGTTATCATCTCTAATCGTGATTTCAAACGTGTTCTAGGCTAAAGCCTTTTCGTTCCCCTGTGCTAAAGCCTTAACAGTATCTAAAGTTTTTTATTATGTTTTTCATACCTAGACCAAACTAATGATGTAATAAATATAAGACTAACAAGAATAATAACACCAATACTAATAAATCTTAATGCGCCAAAAACACTCATAAAATCTCCTCCTTATATTAATCACTAATGAAATGTATATTAATAAATAATTTTATAAATTTTACGAAATCAGCAAGAACAAATGTTACAACGCAAGACATTAAAATACAATTAACTTCTATTAAATATTTTACAAATAAATTAGAAAAACTTGTAATCATAGCACAAAAAGAAAATGCACAAGTAATTATTCCTAAAATTTGATTTACAAATTCCCAAGTCTTCGGAAAATGATTCGTTTCGATATCTTTTGTGAAAAACAAATCTATAACTTTTCCAAACAGAAAAATAAATAAAGTTCTATGTAACAAAAATATTACTATATTTTAAAACTTATCTCAAAACTGCCGCAAAGCCCATCAACACTGGACTTACAGCAGTTTTTTATTTACGCAACTGTCAAAGACGGGATCATAACATACCAAAAGGGATTTAGATAGCCTTTTGCAAAAGCTTCATAAAATCTTCATAAAATAGTGATTTTTAAATTCTTTTTCTGTGATGCCATTTGAGAAATAGAGGGAATAGGAATATTTCCCCTTACTCCATATTGCCAGATTATATTTTCCTTTTTCTCCTTTTAAACAAACAGTCACAGACTGAATCCTTACTGTTATTACATCGCTGTATTTGGTATAATCACCTGAAATATCTGCATTTGAGATGGATTGTTTACGATAAGTTATGCTTTGTTCTGTATCACTGAAATATTGAATTTCTGCAAGTCCATCTCCATAATCAGAATACGTTCTTTCGCTTATTTTAAATGGAATAAGTGAAGATGGTATATCTGATATGGTAAATCCTATTTTCCTGGATAATTCTTTTGCTGAAGAATATTGATTCATATCAGGCAGCATATCCATAAATTCGCTTCCTGCATCAGACTCCTCACCTGTATTGAATTCGTCCTCCGCATTAGCGGCATCTGAACTTACGTCGTCAGAATCTGCCTCTTTCCTATCTGCCCTCGCTGACAGGGAATCTTTTTTATTGGCTGATGCCAGATTATGCTGATTGGCTGTATCTGGTTGTAAAATTGTGGATGTACCAAAATAGAAGACACAGCAAAGCAACAAAACAACTACCGCTGCACATACTGATAATTTTTTATACTGGAAATAATGAAATATATTCTTTTCTCCTCTGTTATCTTTGGAAGAACTTCTTTGTTCCTGTTCTATATTTTGAAGAATCCGCTGTTTCATCGCATCGTCTACATGAATTTTATTTATAACTTCTTTATAAGATTTACTCAAAATCATACTCCTCCTTCAAAATATTTTTTAATTTTTCCCTTCCTCTTCGAAGATCTGACCGAATGGTACTTTCCTTTCTTTGTAAAATACCTGCTATTTCTTTTACCGGGTATCCTTCATAGTAAAAGAGATGGATTACTTCTCTGTATTTTACAGGAAGGGATTTTACTGCATCCCACACAAAAGCTAAATCTGCTCTTTTTCCTTCTGTCAGTGTCTCTTTCAATTCATCGGTACCATGCCTTTTTTTATACCGCAGTTTATCTTTACACAAGTTTATGGCTACCCGAAAGATCCATGCCTTTTGCTGGGACTCATTATGTAACACAGGTGCTTTTTGCATGTATTTTATTAGTGTTTCCTGCAAAATGTCTTCGGAATCCTGCATATTCTGCAGATACGAATATGCTAACCGCAAGATATCATTTCCGTATATATCAAGAATTTTCTCAACCGATAGTCTTTGGTCTTTCGTTATTTTCACAACTTTACCTGTCTCTTTTTCATCAAAAAACTCTTCTTTTCCCAATATATTATCTGCTATGAAATACTTCCACTTTTTACTCCAAGTATATATGTATTTCGTAACATTTCTCCATATCCAAAGGCTCATCAAATAAAGATATGGCATTTCTTTTAAAATAGACTGTTCTTGTGTCATTACATTTCCTCCGAGTGAAGAACCTGGTATATGTTTATATAACATTTAAAACTTTCTTATTCCCATGACAATTTCTTTTCCATGTTAACCAAAGTTACCTGCGCAGCGATATCTGTATCACTTGGTGCGCTATAACGCTGAAAATACTGTCCTTTTTTATCGTCTATAAGACGATATACTCCCTGCCATGAGTTTAGTGGAGTATAGATCTGGTTATCTGAATAATCCGTTGTCAGAAACCATAAACACTGATTACCAATTTGTGGCTGCCAGTCACTTCCAAAGTTATATTGAACATACGTAGTATTTGGATTTTTTATGACTTTTTCTTTTATTTTTTTAATTTTGGGGTCATCCTGTTTTGCGAAATATTCAGATGCTTTGATACATCCACCCAAATCTATGATATGAATATTTTCTTTTTCTTCCAGTTTTTCTTTTAATTTTCCTTTATAAACTTTTTTCAATTCTACGGAATAATCTGTGTATACAGTATCTCCTTCTTCATCCATATAACTATTTTTTTCATTTACAGTTCCAAATACAATATTGTCGGCATCTTGAGCTAATTCTTCAATTGTATCGTAATTTTTCAGAAATTCAACTGTATCCGCAGACGAACCATAATATAGGATTTTCATATTGCTCTTTTTATTTTTCTGTTTATTTTTTTGTGTAGGTTGAGAAACATCACTGCCTCTCCTCTCCTTATCCGGCAGTGTATATATATTATTTGAAGATTGGTAGATACGACTTTGTCTTGGTACCGCCCTCAATAAAAGAATTCCTGTAAAAACGACTATCAGAACTATCAGCATCTGCTTATATTTTTTATCTTCTCTCATAAAACTCCCCCTGTGTTTTATTTTTATCCTATCTTATAAACGTATTTGACATTAAAAAAGTTGCAAAAAATTTAAGAATTTTGTGTTTGATTTTTTTAAAGGAATACATCTTTTACATAATCGTGAATTTTCCAGACGGTATAGATATTCTCCTTTACAGTATTTTCACAATGAGCTTGGACTTCCTGAAAATTCATAAAAAACAGAAAAGCAGAAATTTACTATAAAAGAAAATGTGATGTCGGAGCAAGTAAAAATGCCGGTCAGGCATTTTCTACGAAGCGACTATCTTCACATTTTCTTTTATAGTAAATTTCTGCTTTTCGTCTGTTTTCGTCTATTTTTCTAGCTTATGAATATTGTTGATAATTTCCCGGACTTTTGCGAGTAATTCTTTTTTGAGTGTTCCTTCGGATTCAAATACAAATACCGGGTTAGCTTCTGGTTTTATTTTCATTTTATTGCGATACTGCTTGAGGAAGTCATCGATTTCTTCTACGCGGACTTTGGCGTGTGGGTTCATGGTGAAGAGAATCTTGCTTCCTTTTTGTTCGATGGAAAGGAGCCATGCCTGATGTGCTTCTTCTCGAAGGAGTGCTACGTCCATAAGGCTGAGTAGTGGTTTTGGCGGGTCTCCGTAGCGATCGGTCAGTTCTTCGATCATATCCTCATATTCTTCTTCTGTTTCAATGGCTGCAATCCTTTTATACCAGGAAAGTTTTTCTGCTTCGCTTTTGATGTAAGTTTCCGGTATATAGGCATTGATGGACAGATCAATGGATGTGGTAAAGGTATCGACTTCTTGTTGTTCGCCTTTCATTGTTAAGACGGCTTCGTTTAACATTTTGCAGTAGAGGTCGTATCCTACAGATTCCATATGACCGGATTGTTCTGCGCCAAGAAGGTTTCCAGCGCCGCGGATTTCAAGGTCACGCATGGCAATTTTGAAGCCGCTTCCTAAGTCGGTGAATTCACGAATGGCTTTTAAGCGTTTTTCTGCTTCTTCTTTTAAAACGGAGTTCCTTCGATACATTAGGAAGGCGTAGGCGGTTCGGTTGGAACGACCGACACGACCTCTTAACTGGTAAAGCTGTGAGAGGCCGAATAACTGGGCATCCTGAATGATCATTGTGTTAACGTTTGGAATATCGAGTCCGGTTTCAATAATTGTTGTCGATACTAGTACATCGATTTCTTTGTTGATAAAGCCGGTCATAATACTTTCTAACTGACGTTCTCCCATCTGTCCATGTGCGTATTCTACAGTTGCATCGGGAAGCAGCTTTTGTAGCTGCGCTGCGACTTCATCTATGTTGTTGACTCGATTGTATACATAATATACCTGTCCGCCTCTGCCAAGCTCTCTCTCGATTGCCTCTCGAACAAGTTCTTCATTATATTCCATGACATAGGTCTGAATGGCCCGGCGGTCTACCGGGGGAACTTCGAGGACACTCATGTCGCGGATTCCGGCAAGGCTCATATGCAGGGTTCTTGGAATCGGGGTTGCAGATAATGCCAGTACATCTACGTCTTTTTTTAATTGTTTGATTTTTTCTTTTTGTTTTACACCAAAACGCTGTTCTTCATCGATGATGAGAAGACCAAGATTTTTATATTTGATGCTTTTTGAGAGAACTTTATGTGTACCGATCACAATATCAATGCTTCCATTTTTCAGACCGTCTAAAATACGTTTCTGTTCTTTTGGCGTACAGAAGCGGGAAAGCATGGCGATCTCGATTGGATAATGTTCCATTCTTTCCTTAAATGAATTATAATGCTGCTGTGCTAAAATAGTTGTCGGGACAAGATAAACGACTTGTTTGCTGTCCATGACTGCTTTGAATGCCGCACGTATGGCAACTTCGGTCTTGCCGTAACCAACATCTCCGCAGATCAGGCGGTCCATTATGCGGTGGCTCTCCATGTCCCGCTTTGTATCTTCGATTGCATTTAACTGATCTTCTGTTTCCTCATATGGAAATAATTCTTCAAATTCTTTTTGCCAGACGGTATCTTTTCCGTAAGAATACCCTTCTTTTGCCTGCCTTTCTGCATAGAGCTTCACTAAATCCTGAGCAGCAATCTGTACCTGTGAGCGTACTCTGCTCTTTGTTTTTTCCCATTCAGTACCGCCTAACTTATTGAGTTTTGGCTTTCTCGCACTCAGACTGGAGTACTTCTGGATCAGTTCAAGCTGGGAAGCGGGGATAAAAAGGTTGCTGGCATCTTTGTATTCAATATTGATGTAATCCTTCGTAATTCCGTCGGCCTCTATTTTTTCCATTCCGCGGTAAATACCAAGTCCATATCTTTCATGAACAACGTAATCTCCTACGGAAATTTCAGAAAGAGAATTGATTTTCTGCCCGCTGTACTGGCTTTTTTTCTTTTTCTTTTTTACTTTTCTTTCTTTAAAAATGTCTTTCTCTGATAAAACAACAAACCGGATTGCCGGATATTCAAATCCGTTTTCAAGGCGGCCGCTTGCGACCATAATCTCACCCGGCTCGATCATCCGGTTAAAATCTGCAGCAAAATACGCAAGGAGTCCGTAATCTTTGATGTTTTCTGCAAGACGTTTTGCTCTTGTTGTTGAGGAGGAAAGTAGAAGGATACGATAATTTTCCTTTTTCCAGTGTTCTAAATCTTTTATTAACTGGTCAAAGCTATTGTTATATGAAAAAATAGATTTTACTTCGATATCGCAGATTGTTTTTGGTTTATAAAAGGCATAGTCCTGAATGACGGAACTTAGTAAAATAAGTGGCTTCGCCATCACTTTTGATAAAATCTCTTCATAGCCAAACAGCAGATCTGCCTGTCCCGGCAGAACATATCCACCTTCTAAACGGCTTTGCATACAGAGGAAAAATTCTTCTTCATATGTCTTTCCTTTTTCTAGAATACGATGCGGTTCGTCCAGAAAAAATAATGTATTTTCCGGTAAATATTCAAGCAGGGATACTGTTTTCTCATAAAAATAAGATAACAGGGCTTCGCTTCCTTCTGCTGTTCCAAAAGAAAGAAGTTCTTCTTCTGTTCGTATCGTCATCTTGCGGAGACGCTCTTTTTCTGTAAGGCGCTTCTGCTTTTTAAATATTTCTTCCTGTTTCTTATATTCTTCCTTCATACGACGGACTGCATCGCCAATCTTATGTCTTGAAAGAATCATTTCTGTTGCTGGATATATTTGAACTTTTTCTAGCTTTTCTACACTTCTCTGCGTTTCTGTATCAAAAGAACGGAGTGAATCCACTTCATCTCCCCACAGTTCTATTCGAACCGGCAGTTCTTCTGTAAGTGGGAAAATGTCAATAATCCCACCTCGGATACCAAACTGTCCGGGTGATTCCACCAGACCACTGTTCTCATAGCCAAGCTCTGAAAGTTTTAATTTAAGTGCATCTGTATCAATGATCGATTCAAAATCAATCGTAAGACAGTGTTCCTTAAAATCTTTGAGGGGAATCATTTTCTCCATAAGAACATCTAGACAGGCAACGATCGTCAGCGGCTCTCCCGCCATAAGCTTCTTTAAGATATCCATTCGCTGCCTCTCGATATGATTACTGTGTACATCCGCGCTATAAAACAGTACATCTCTTGAAGGATATAGAACGGTATTAGAATCAAAAAAACGTAAATCCTGATAGAGTTCTTTCGCCTTATCTTCTTTATAAGTCAGTACAATCCGGCATGGGAAATCTTCTCCAAGGTTTGGAATAAAATGTGCTTTCTGAGAATCAACACAACCATTCAGGACAATGGGATAAGCCTTCTTTTCCATTGCAGTTTTCATATCAATATAAGTATCAAAGTTTAAAAGAGGGTTAGATAAAGTTTTCATGATACCTCCTTTCATTTTGGTTGTTGCACTTTTCTGTTGCA
>OLPQ01002290.1_pt1 | contig 11400 bp, 10 predicted proteins | sample 1672451 | NCBI WGS metagenome assembly OLPQ01 (sample SAMEA3136687, study PRJEB25190) | human gut metagenome | biome: human gut; feature: human-associated habitat; material: faeces | place: Austria | collected 2013
ATACGCGCGTCGGCGTGCGTATGCCGTGATGTGACCTTTGTAGTGGAATTGAAGAATTGAGAACACTCGTATGTCTTCTAGTCAAAAAACAACTGAACCAACTGTGCGCGAAACACCCGAGGTTTCCGACGATGACAATGTGAATGCGCGCGCATCGGTCCATAGCGCGAACAAACCCGGTGCCGCCTATGCCGCAGCAGTGGCCAATGAGGAATCCGAGCGTGCGTGGATCCGTCGTGTAGTTCTTCTACTCACTGGCCAGGCGTTCTCACTGCTGGGCTCCAACATCGTGCAATATGCCATCTGGTGGTGGATCGTGCTGCAGACGAACAGCGGCATGGGTATGCTGCTGGCCACGTTGTTTGGCGTGGTGCCGCAGGCGATCGTCTCGATTTTCGGCGGCTCCTGGGCCGACCGTCACAGTCGCAAGTTGCTGATTATGCTGCCGGATATGGTGATTGCTGTGGTCACCGTCGTGCTGTCGCTGAGCTTCGCGATGGGATGGGTGAGTCTGACCATGATTTTCGTGGTGCTGTTCATTCGTTCGGCGGGCGGCGGTGTGCAGACGCCCGCTGTGCAGTCGTTCATACCGGATGTTGTTCCCTCGGGCAAACTATTGCGCGTCAACTCAATATACGGCGTGATTAATTCGGCGAATATGATTGTGGCACCTGCGGTGGCTGCTGTGCTTATCAACACAGTGCCGCTGTGGTCGATTCTGTTAGTCGATGTGACCACGGCCATTATCGGCGTCGGCTTTGTGGCGTTGATCAAAGCGCCGAAGAAGAGCGCGGAACATGTTGCGAGGCGTATGGCTGAAGCGGAGAATAGCGGGCAACCCGCACTCGAACCGATGTCGGATGCCAATGCTGATCGTTCGCTGATTGCCGGCGTCCGTCGTGTGTTTGCTGACTTGAAAGATGGCTTCAGCTACACATGGCGCCGGGCGAACCTGCGCAACGTGGTGCTCGGTGACACCTTGGTGTGCTTCGTGGCCGTGGCGCCGATGAACCTTACGCTGTTGCTCATGACCCGCGAATATGAGGGCATCGATTTGAATCTCGGATTCATCAACCTGACCACCGCCTCCGATAAACTCGCCGCCAACGAGCTGGGATGGAGCATCGGTATGCTGCTCGGCGGCGCGCTGATGTCTACCATCGGTGCCAAGCTCATCCGCAACAACATGCGCGTGGTCGCCTTCGGCATCACTCTGGTGGGCGTCTCCGTCGTTGGTCTTGGCGTGGTTCACAATCTGCTGGCGTATTTGCTGATTGATGTGGTGAACGGTTTGGCTTCGGCCATCTGCATGGGCCCGATGCGCACCATCATCCAGACCGAGGCCGATGAGAAGATGGTGGGCCGTGTATTCGGCCTTGACACCACCATGAGCACACTCAGCATGCCGCTGGGTATGTTGATCTTCGCGCCGTTGGCCGACGTGATCCCGATTTCGCTGGTGTTCATCATCGGCGGTGTGCTGACTCTGCCCATCGGCATCTATCTGTTCGGCCAGGCGCGCCACAACACCAGTGCACAGGTGACTCGGACACAAGCCTGACAGTCGCCTGACAGCCACCTCGCAGGCGCAAAGTCAACTACCCTATTTGCGCATACAGATCGTAAGATGCATACTTCGGTAGATCGTAGACGGTGATCGAGAATGGTGCGGATCGGCCATTGCCCGGCCAATCCACGAATGTGATATCTCCATAGATGATTGCGTTCTGTGCGTTGCGCAGTACTAGGGAAATCTTGATTTGCTGCCCATCGGATGGCTTGAATCCATCTGCCACGGCGTGGACCTCGCCATTGAACGTCGTGCCGCCGTCCCTGTTGTCTATTTTGGATATTCCACTGATGGGGAAGGCGGCGGTTCCTTGAGCCTCGGTGACGTTGTACGTATCAGGGCTAAGCACAACGAAATCTACGGTGGCCGGGGCCGTGCCCTCGCCCGCTTGGCCGGCGTTATATACAGTCTGATTCGGGAATGCCATAATCAGTGTTTGCGTCTGCGAGAACACGATGGAACCGTCTTTGGCCCGCCCCGTAATGGTAATCTGCGGATACTGCACCTGCTGGGTCGTACTGGTGTTGCGCAGGGCGAAAGCGTAGTGGACATACCCTTGCTGGTTCGCCGACCAGCCGGATTCCACTATTTTCAGAGGATTATCGGTGACGGTGTCTTGGCCGTTTCCATCAGCGCCGTCAGTGCCGCCTACTCCGCCCGTGCCATTGGCATTGTCGGTTCCTGCCCCGTTCGAGGAGTGCCCGCCATCGGCCTTATCGGTTGATTGGCTGCTGGATTGTGTCGAGGAATCGGGTGATGTTGCCGACCCGATAATGCCAAGTTGGCCTGCCAACACAATGCCTCCCGCAATGGCGGCGACCACCAGCGCCGCTCCGACGATGGACCACAGCACGATGGCGCGTTTGCTCAAGTGCAGACGCCGAAATAGTCGAGACGCCGACGTGACGTCGTTCGTTGTGCTCGGTGATGGCGGATTTGCCGATGATGCGTTCGGCATGGGCGGATTGGACTGGGAGAACAGCGCCTGGCGAAACTCCTGGACGCTCTGTGGCCGTTTGCTGGGCTCGAATGCGCACGCATAGCCGATGACGGCGCGCAGTCGTGCCGGTACTGCGGCATCATCGGCAAGTCGCTGCTCGTAGTCGCTGGCATCGGGATATACGCCGGTCAGCATGAATCCGAGCAGTCGACCAAGCGAGAACACGTCGGAACGCGCGTCGGTTTTGGCGAAGCCATATTGCTCGGGCGAGGCGAAACCATAAGTGCCAAGCGCCGTGGTGTCCCGCGAGCGATTGCTTGACGCTGACCATATGCGCGCAATGCCGAAATCGATGAGATGCGCGCCGTCCCGAGCCAGGATGATATTGGCCGGCGTGATGTCGCGGTGGATAACGCCGTGCTGGTGAAGCTCCTGCACGGCTTCGCAAATTTGGTCGATAAGCTGCACGGCCACATTCGGCGCAAGCCGCCCGTTTTCCTCCACAATTTGCGCAAGCGTGCTGCCCGGCACGTAATCGTAGACGATGACGAACCGGCCGGGCAGCTCGTACGTCGCTTCCACGCGCGGCAGACGATTACTCTGGCAGGCGCTGAGCACCGCCCACACATTGCGTTGCGCTAGGGGAGAGGGAATCTTCTTGCGTACGAACGGGCCGTTGCCGTCAATGCTCACCAGTTCGGTGACGCCGGAAGGTCCGCGAGCAAGCGTGCGCTCAACATGGTACGCATCGTCGATGCTCATCGCATGCATCGCTTGCTTATCGTCCATGTCTCTCCTTGATGCCCTCTTACTTGCGTCTCACTGGTGAGTGTTGTTGGGCCGAATGTCGTCAATCGGCCGGCAGCAACGTCGCCTCTCCCATACGATACAACTCGTCGTCCGTGGCAATGCGGTCGAATCCATTGCGTATGCACCAGATGATAATCGCGTCACGTCGCTGTTTGCACCACAGTTCGGAAACGCCTGCAAGACGAAGCAGCCGTTGGGTTTCGCGTAATGTGCACTTGAGACCAAAAGCCAGCATGATGGCGTGATCTCGGCCGGGGCGGCTTTTGCCGGAGAAAATGTCATAAACCACTGTGGCGTTGAGGCCGGATGCCCGCACCACGTCGGCTCGTTTCAGGCCATGGGCTTCCATACGGTCGAACAGATAGTCGGTCAGCGTGCGTGCGCTGACGAGTCCCTCATCGAGATACTGCTCAATGCTGGCGCTGGCGAGCAGCCGATCCAGCAGTTCCTCGGTCAAATGTTCTTCGGGGATGTCTGCCATTGCCTATGCTCCTTGTCGCTGTGTTGCGGGTGCTGTGCTGCGCCATCGTACGCGGTTGCTCGATTCCCAGCGTACAGGACGCCGACTTTTCGGAAACACGCCGAAAAATTCAGTTGTCAGCTGATGTATGGCCCGCGCGTGTCGCCGACAATGGTCGATGCCATCCGTGTAGGTGCGGTGGCGGAAAGGATGTTCATGCGCGGTATCAAGCATCGACAATAAAGCTAACATGCATACAAAATGCTAATTTGCGTACATAATAACAACGCCATACACTGGTTTCGATGTATCGCAGAGCAAAGCGAGCAATAAGAAGGGACGCAATGATGAGCGAACGATACCGGCTTGCCATGGCAGTCGGATTGACCGTAACGGTTGCCGGGCTTGCCTCTTCTGTGCTGGTAATGCTGCTGCTTAAGGAAAGAAGGGCATCATGACAACGCCATTTGATCAACAACCTCAGCCGGTTCCACCGTCCGAAGGCACGAATGACGCACCGGAAGATCGCGCGAATGCGCCTACCGTGCCGAATACTGTACCGGCTGGCCAACCGAACGTAGCGTCTGATGGTGCTACCACCACTCCGATGGCTCCGGCTACGGCATCGCAGCGGCCCGCCGGCGCGCCATTTGATCGTGTATATGCGGTCAGTCCGCAACAGCTGTTCCAAGTTATTCACGACCAGCTGACTACTGGCGCCACGTTTACCTTGGATAACGAAAACACCCAGACCGGAGCGTTTTCCTTCCACTCCTATGATGGGGTGAACTGCACGCTAACCGTAGTCCCGCAGGGTGCGGCAGGGGCCGCCATTCGTCTGGAGGCGACTGGAAACGAAAGCGCCAAGCGCGTTGATGAGTTCCTCGCCGCTCTGGACAAGCGTATTGGTGTGGCTCCTGCACCCGCCACACATGGTGCCGGTGCTGCCACTGGTTTTGCTGGTGCCGCTGCGCCTGCCGTGCTTGCTCCGAATGCACAAGGGGTGAAGAAGACTTCCAAGCTGGCTGTGTTCGCCATTATTTGGGGAGTGTTGTTCGTACTCGCCCAATTTGTGGATGTTTCTGGCCGATCCTGGGGCGGACTGCTGTTCGCCACGGTGATTCCGGCACTGCTCTCAGGCTTCGCCGTATACGTGACCCGCCCGAGTGGCAAGGTGCAAGGCCGAGTGCTGGCCTGGGTGGCAGTCGGTATCACCGTTGTGGGTCTGGTAATCGGTGGCGTGTTCGTAATTCGTGACGATGCGAAGGCCAAGGCTGATCGGGCGGAATTGGAAGCATCGCTCGCCACCAAGTGCGAAGCATATTCATGGCCGGAGTCGGATATCGCGGCGCTGCTGCCGCAGCCGAAATCCACAAAGGGTGAAATTAAAAGCGAGTCTTCGGACTATTTCTCCATCGAGGTGTGCGGTACCGACGCCAAGCAGTATGCCGACTACGTCAAGTCCGTGCAAGACAACGGTTTCACCGTGGACTATAGCAAGTCCGCTGACAGTTTCAATGCCAAGAACGCCGATGGATACAGTGTGAGCGTTTCTCGTAACACTGACGACGAAACCATCATGTCCATCACTATCCAGGTTCCGGAAAAGAAGGAAGATACGTCTACGGACGGCGACGCCGCGAAACAGGATGATAAGAGCACTGATACGGGCGCTGATTCCAGCGATGCCAACAAGCAGAGCGACCAGTCTTCGGATCAGAAGGCGCAGCAGAACACCAATGACAGTGCTGACTTCAAGTCCACGATGGACAGCTACGAGGCCTTTATCGATGAGTATGTTGCCTTCATGAACAAATATCAGAAATCCGATAACGTGGTCAGCATGGCTACCGACTATGCCAGCATGATGAAGCGTTACTCTGAGTTCTCCCAGAAGGTAGACGCCATTGACGAAAACTCCCTCAGCAGTGAGGATTTGGCCTACTACACCGAGGTCATGACTCGATGCACGCAGAAGCTCGCATCGGTGGGCCAGTGATCAGACTGGCGTATCGAGGTAACGGTTTTCCAAGAAAGGGACGATGACGGTATATGGGTATACGCGGCAGACAGTATACGCCAATGGATGAGCCGGCCTTCAACAAGGCCATCCCCGGAACGGAGGCTCTGGCCGGGACACTGAAAGACACTTTTAGCGCATTCCGTAGTGGGCTTGGGATTACCGAACCCGTGGTTTCGGTGAATTGTGAAGGTTGTGGCGCTCCGCTTTCCGGTCATCGCAAAGAAGTCGTTCGATGCGAATACTGCGATCGCGAAACGCAGCTATAGCCAACATGCCAGCATAACGGCCGGTCTTGCGATTGCATAGTCGCAAGACCGGCCATGTGCATTGAGATATCGAGGAAAACAGATGGCAGTTATTAAGGCGTTCGCCGGCGCGCTCGGCGGTACATTCGCGGACCTGTGGCGTGATATCATCACCGCTGGTCCGTTCACGGAACACACCGTCGTTGTGCCGGGCATTCCCCGCGGAAGCAACAACGATCGCGGTTCGAATGAATACGGTTCCGAGGGAATAATCACCAATGGTTCGCGTATCTATGTGCCAGAGAATACTGCGGCGTTCATTTTCTCTGAAACAGGTATCGAAAACGTCATCACCGAGTCGGGCGGTTATGAATATCGCAACGGGGAGCAGAGCGTGCTCGCCGGAGACGGCATCGGATCGTTCTTCAATCAGGTTGCCGATCGATTCACCTTCGGAGGTCAGCCTGGCCGCACCAAATATGTGGCCTTCGTCAACCTGCGTGAGATTCGTGGCATCAAATTCGGCACTTCTGCGCCGCTGGTGTATAACGACCGGTTCTATGGCGTCGATTTGGAAATTCGCGCACGCGGATCCATGTCGCTAAAGGTCACTGATCCAGTTCGATTCGTTCGTAACTTTGTGCCTGCCACTACCGTGTCGTATTCATTCGATGATGAAGGGCCACGTAGGCAGATTCTGTCTGAATTCGTACAGTCGTTTATTGTGGCCATCAATTTGCTGTCCAATGAATATCGTATTTCGCAATTGCCTGGCAAGGCGAATGACATCGCAGCATGCGTGCGTGGCGATCGGGCCAATGCGGGTACGTGGAATGATCGTTTTGGCTTTGAAGTGTCCAGTGTGGGCATCGAAAGTATCGAGTTCACCGAGCAATCACGTCAACTCGTGCAGCAGTTCGCCTCGAATAAGATGAATGTTGCCGCATACGAGGGCGTTTCCCAGCAAGCTGGCAATATGGCTGCCCAGCAGCGCATTGCGCAAGGCATCCAAGACAACGGCTTTGGCGATGGTGGCATGTTGCTGGGCATGAATATGGCACAAGCCATTAATCCTATGACGGCCGCCCCGGTTCAAGCGCCGGCGCCTGCGCCGGCGCCGGAAGCCGCTGCTCCCGCCTCTCACACGGCATCCATGTCTGTGGAAGAACAAGTCGAGGCGATGAAGAAATTGAAGGAATTGGTTGATATCGGCATTCTCTCCCAAGAAGAATTTGATGCAAAAAAGCACGAAATTCTCGGCCTATAAACGGCGCATTCATGCAACTCGAAATAGTTGATAATGAAGGAAACGCTGGTGCGATATATCGGCGAAAACAATGGATGAATATATCATTGAATAAGCAGTAATTATCAGGATGGTTGGATTCACATTGACGTGGTTCCGACCATCCGCAGATCTGCGACTACAAGGGAGAGAATAATGTTGAACAACAGGGTTCGTTTCGGGAACATGAAGCGTGTCAATCGTGCGGTTTGGGCGTTGACCGTGATTCTTATGATGGTTCTGGGTCTTGTGCTTGCTGGATGCTCGGGGTCTTCTGACGGTGCGGACGGCAAGGAGGAATCCACATATTCGAAAATTGTCGCCATCGCCAAGAAAGGGCGTTCGCTGGCCGATGTGAAAGACGAGCTCAAGGATGCCGGTTTTTCCTCCTCTGATTATGAGGTGAAAAGCGACACGGACAAAATGGTGCTCAGAGCTTCGAACTGGGTTGTCCAATCCGTGGAAGATGGGGACAAGCCTGTTATCAATGTTCGTAAAGCCAGCGATATAGCGCAGGAGGAAGAAGCGAAGAAGGTAGCTGAGGAGAAGAAAGCAGCTGAAGAGGCAGCCGCCAAGAAGGCAGCTGAAGAAGAGGCTGCAAGAAAGGCCGCTGAAGAAGAGGCTGCAAGAAAGGCCGCTGAAGAACAGGCTGCAAGAAAGGCCGCTGAAGAACAGGCTGCCGCGCAGGCCGAGGCCCAGCGGCAAGCTGAGGAGGCCGCTCGACAGGCACAACAGCAACAGCAAGCGCAGCAAAATGTGCATTATGCGAATTGCTCTGAAGTCCGTGCGGCTGGTGCTGCTCCGTTGTATCAAGGGCAGCCTGGATACAACGGCAAGTTGGACCGCGATCACGATGGCGTGGCCTGCGAGTAACGGATTCGATATTTCGGCGACTCAGCGCTTGTTCGGGCCGCCGTCCGGGAACATCAAGTAGGTGATGATGCCGGCGGCGGTTCCACTGGCCAATGCGCCGGTGATGACGGCGAGAGCCTGCATCGCCGTGCTGAGCGTGGGCTTGCCCGTTGCGGCAGTCTTTGAAGCCTTCAATGTGGCGGCACTGGGCTTGCGTTTCTCGGTGGCGGCGTTGTCGGCAACGTTGCCACCGTCCGTATTGACTGGGGCATTGTCGGCAACGGCCTCGCCGTCCTGCTCTTGGGCGCGCCGTTCGCGAATGCGTTGCTCAATGGGATCGTCGACCAAAGTCTTGATGATGCGTGCCAGATCGCGGTCTTCACGACGTGCGATCTCGGCGCTGAACACCGTACGTAAAGCGAGATACTGCAGTTTGGTCATCGGGCTTTTGCCGGTCTCCAAGTTAGACACCGTCTGTCGCGCGACTCCCAGCTCGTCGGCCAGTTGCTGAGTCGTCCATCCGGCTACCTTGCGAATCGGACCCAGGTTCTCCTGAAACTTATCAATCCACCATTGTTCGATTTCAGACGCCGCCATTACGCACCTCCTTCCACGCTGTCACCAGTGTACGTTACCTGTACCGAAATCAATCCAAAAAACAGTGTTCATGTGAAATTCACTGCGTATTTGCGCTTTCGCCGGCTTACCGAGATTAGCCTTAGACAAGGAATAACAGAGTAGAAGCAGAAGGTATGCGCGTATTCGATTTCGACGGAACCATCTATGATGGCGAAAGCCTGTTCGACTTGTACCTGTATTCCGCCCGCCACGACCCGAAAGTGTTCCGCTATATCGCCCCCGTGCTGCGGTACGCGGTCAAATACAAGCTTGGCCGGGCCACGCTTGAACAAATGGAATACGGCGTGGGCAAGATGACCGAAGGCTATCTCACGGAACTGAGCCGATCCAAACGGGTGGCGAGCGTCGAACAGCTCGTGGACGATTTCTGGGACCGATATTACGCACGTATCAAGCCTTGGTACCAGCCTGAGTCGGACGATGTGATCCTCACCGCATCCTTCGGTCTGACGGTGGGGAAGGCCTGCCGCAGACTCGGCGTGAGGAATCTCGTGGCCAGCGAGGTGGATGTGGAGACGATGAGGGTCACGTACCTCAACTTCAGCACCAACAAGGCCAAACGGTTCCGCGAACTGTACGGTCCGGACGTCGTCATCGACGAGTTCTACACCGACTCCAAATTCGATCAGCCGATGATCGACATGGCCCGGCACGCGTTCATGGTCAAGGGGAACACCATCACGCAAGTCAAGTAGGAAACAACAGAAAACAACACAACGTAACCAATAACGAAAGGGGAACATATATGAGCATGCCGCTCGATCTATACGTAATCCGGCATGGCGAATCCGAAGCGAACGTCATCGTCCAGGCGGGCGAGCAGGGCGACAATTCCCTGTACACGCAGGACAACGTCACCGTACCCGACCGCTCCTGGAGACTCACCGCCACCGGACGCAAGCAGGCCGACTGCATCGGCCGCTGGCTGGTCAGCCAGCAGCAGCTGTTCGACCGCTACATGGTCTCGCCATACGTGCGCACCCGCGAAACCGCAGCCACCATGGCCCTGCCCAAGGCCAAATGGGAGGAGAACCGTGTGCTGCGCGAACGTTCTTGGGGCGAGATCAACACCATCACCAAGGACGAATTCAAAAACAACTACGCGCGCAACTGGAACTTCAAGAACACCGATCCGCTGTACTGGCGTCCGCCGGCAGGCGAGTCGATTGCCGATGTGGCCGAGGACCGTGTGCACAACATCCTGACCTCGCTGAGCCGCAAATCCGATTCGGAATCCGTGGTCATGGTCACCCACGGCGACTTCATGCTCGCCCTGATGCTCACCATCGAGGATCTGGCCGACGAGGAATTCCTGCATCGCGCCGATTCGGACGACTGGAAGATCACCAACTGCACCTGCCTGCACTATACACGCCGCGACCCGGAAACCGGCCGCACCTCCAAGCGTGTGCGCTGGGAGCAGACCGCCCGGCCCGTGCTCGACGAGACGACCGGCCGCTGGGAGGTCAAGGTGGAGCCGTGGCGCGAATTCAAGCGCCCGTATCTCTCCAATGGCGATTTGGTGGATGTGGTGCAGGCCGTCGACCCACACCTGCTGGAGTATTACGGCAAATAGCCTTTCCCGGAAGAGAGACTTCACAAAATCTTCGTGAGCTAGAATGGTGCGTGGTGCGGCTGGTTGTGAATGCCGTGCCCCAAGCGAGAGCGAGGAGAGTAGTAATGTCCAATATCTTCCAATGGCAATTGCATGGCGACGGCAAGACGCTGGCGCCCGGCGAGGTAGTCGAGCCCGATGAACGTCTGACTTGGGTGCGCACCGCCGGTATCGGCGCACAGCACGTCATCGCCATGTTCGGTGCCACCTTCCTGGTGCCGATTCTGACGGGCTTCGACCCGTCCACCACCCTGTTCTTCACGGCTATGTCCACCGCACTGTTCCTGCTTATCAACAGGAACGTGCTGCCGAGCTATTTGGGCTCGTCCTTCGGCTTCATTGCACCGATCACCGCGGTCTCCACCGCCAACAAGGGCATTGCGGTCGCCAGCTTCGGCATCATGGTCACCGGTATTCTGCTGGCCCTGGTTGGCGTGCTCGTGCATTACGCCGGCTCCAAATGGATCGACATCATCATGCCGCCCGTGGTCAACGGCGCGATCGTGGCCATCATCGGCTTCAATCTGGCACCTTCCGTGTGGACCAACTTCCAAGCCGCGCCCGACACCGCACTGGTTACCCTGTTGGCCGTGCTGCTCGTGGCCGTGCTGTTCAAGGGCTTGCTGGGCCGCCTCAATATTTTGGTCGGCGTGATCATCGGCTATGTATATGCCTGCATCCGTGGCCAGGTCGACTTCTCCGCCATCGGCGACGCCGCATGGATCGGCTTCCCGAAGTTCCACCTGCCGCAGGCCGATTTCTCCATCCTTCCCATGTTCATCCCCGTTGTGCTCGTGCTTGTGGCTGAGAACGTCGGCCATGTCAAGTCCGTGGCCCAAATGACCGGCCGCGACTACGACAACCAGATCGGCACCGCCCTCATGGCCGATGGCCTGGGCACCACGCTCGCCGGCTTCGGCGGCGGCTCCGGCACCACCACCTACGGCGAGAACATCGGCGT
>OLPQ01002291.1_pt1 | contig 11393 bp, 9 predicted proteins | sample 1672451 | NCBI WGS metagenome assembly OLPQ01 (sample SAMEA3136687, study PRJEB25190) | human gut metagenome | biome: human gut; feature: human-associated habitat; material: faeces | place: Austria | collected 2013
TCTCCGTTTGCATTGACCAGCTGTGCGCCAACGGAACGAACCTTCTCCGTTACCAGAGCGCCAAGGATCTGGGACGGATAAATGGCGCCTGTCGGATGGTACTGGATGGAATCCTGATAAAGAAGGCCTGCGCCTGCCCGGTAACCAAGTACCAGTCCGTCTGCGGTTGCACCGTAGTGGTTGGAGGTCGGGAAGCCCTGGTAATGCATTCTTCCTGCGCCGCCGGTTGCGATGACAACGGTCTTTGCTCTTGCAACGGAGTAGTCACCGGTCTCCATGTTCAGAAGAACCGCACCGGCTACCTGGCCTTTTTCGTCCTTCAGAAGCTCGACAGCGGAAGTAAACTCAACCACCGGAATGCCAAGGTTGATGACCTCGTCACGGATGGTACGCATGATCTCAGATCCGGAATAGTCTTTTGCAGCGTGCATTCTCTTTCTGGAGGTTCCGCCGCCGTGAGTTGTGATCATGGTTCCGTCTTCTGCTTTATCAAACTCAACGCCGAGCCCGTTCAGCCATTTGATGGCATCCGGAGCTTCCATAACCAGTCTCTTTACGAGTTCCGGTTTTGCTGCGAAGTGGCCGCCGCCGAAGCAGTCCAGATAATGCTGTACCGGAGAATCATTCTCCTTGTCAGCTGCCTGGATGCCGCCCTCTGCCATCATGGTATTGGCATCACCGATACGAAGCTTCGTGACGATCATAACATCAGCGCCTGCATTGTGGGCCTCAATGGCACAGGAAGAGCCTGCTCCGCCGCCGCCGATCACCAGCACATCCACGTCATAATCGATTTTTGTAAGATCAATCTTCTCATTCATCAGACGGCTGGTGGAATGAAGCATTTCTGCCAGTTCCAACGGAGCCTTCTGACCTTTATTCGGACCTACTTTGATCTCTGCAAATGCATTCGGGTTATAATCAGGATGGAATTTCTCAAGAAGAGCGTCCTTCTCCTCAGCGGTGAGACGTCTCGGCTCTGTTGCCATACGCTCCGCTCTTGTAGCCTCTACCTTTTTGATGGATTCCATCATATTTTCTGGATATGGTGCATACATGTTTTACGCCCTCCTACTTCTCGATTTCTCTGCTGTTGTAAAGTTCCTGCATCTCTGTGATCGGCTTCTGCATGATCTTCTCGATCATATCGTCAAATTTGCCCTCGTGGATCTCTTCCACACGTTTCTCCAGATGCTCGCTTTTCGGCGCAATATATTTTCCGGTGAGACGTCTTGCCAGAAGGCCTACCATCGGATGGGAAATTCCTGCCGGACATCTTACGGAACAGCAGCCGCAGCTTACGCAGTCAAAGGATTCCTCTGCACATTTTTCAAGCTCGCCTCTCTGCGCATATGCAATATACTGCATGACATTTAAGTCCTGTGTACAGGCCTTTGTGCAGGCATTGCATCCGATGCAGCTGTAGATCTCCGGATAAAGCTCCATCATTACCTGCTGGTTCGGCTTAAGATCTTCTATATTATAAAGTCTCTTGTCTGTAGGGAAGAACGGGATACTTGCCACATACATTCCCTCCTGCACCTGTGTCTGACAGGCGAGACAGGTTTTCAGCTCATTCTGTCCCTTGATCCTGTAGATGGTCGCACAGGCACCGCAGAATCCGTGTCTGCAGCCGCATCCTCTTTTTAATGTGTAACCGGCATATTCCATAGCTGTCATAATGGTCAGATCACCGGGAACGCTGTATTTTTTACCGAAAAAATATACGTTTACCATATTATTTTCCATGTTGGTGTCCTTTCTTTTATCCAAATCGTACGCCATGTGGAACAGCCATCTCACACGTGCCCGTCGCAACGCTCTGCTGAACTAAGTACTAACTGCGACTAAGGAGTTCAGGAGAGCCTTCACTCCTAAGTCTTCGTAAGTACTGGATTTCAGCGCCGCTAAAATCGCTCCTAAAATGGGCATCTTAGCGAGATGGCTGTTCCACATGGCTGTGTACTGGCTATAACCAGCGCATATATTTGAAAGTTTCTTAAGGTGCAATCTATAACTTAGTACTCATTAGGTAATTCATCCACCTCATCACATCGGAATACTGGGCCGTCTTTGCAGACGTATTTGTCTCCGATGTTGCAGCGGCCGCATTTTCCGACACCGCATTTCATACGAAGCTCCAGTGTGGTATATACCTGATCTCTGGAGAAGCCCAGCTCTTCCAGTCCTGCCAGAACGAATTTGATCATGATCGGCGGGCCGCAGACCAGAGCGGTCTTATTGGTATCAAAACCAATCTCCTTCAGATAATTCGGAACAAATCCTACATGACCGTCCCAGCCTTCCTGCTCACGGTCAATGGTAAGATATACATTTACACCTTCTGTTTTCATCCATACTTCCTGGATTTCCTTAAGCTGCACCAGATCATCTGCGGAACGGGAACCATAGAGAATATCTACTGTTCCGTAATCCTCACGGTTATCCAGCACATAATTGATCACGGAACGAAGAGGTGCCAGACCGATTCCACCTGCGATGAACAGGAGATTTTTTCCCTTTAACTTATCTTCCACCGGAAAATGATTTCCGTATGGTCCGCGGACTGCGATCTCATCTCCAACCTGAAGGCTGTGGAGATAATCGGTAAGGGATCCGCATTTTTTGATGCTGAATTCCTGATAATCCTTTACAGTCGGAGAAGAAGTAATGGAAAACATACCTTCACTGACGCCTGGTGCACAGACCATGGCACACTGTCCTGGCATATGCTCGAAAAGCTTTCCACCCTCCGGAGCTTCCACACGGAAGGTTTTTACATCCGGTGTCTCCTGACGGATATCTGTGATCACGCCAACCTTGGGGATCAGCGTATCCAGTGTATAATTTTTATGACAGGTACATTCACTCATTCTTTTCACCTCCCTGTGTTTCAAAGGCCTTGATGACTTTTACGATATTTAAAGATTCCGGACATTTCTCCACGCAGCGGCCGCAGCCAACACAGGAGAACATGCCGTCATTATTTAACGGATAATAAACAAGCTTATGCATAAATCTCTGACGGAATCTCTGCATCTGGCTGGTACGGTTGTTTCCGTGAGCCATCATGGTAAAATCAGAGTACATGCAGGAATCCCAGCAGCGGTAACGGTGAACACCGTGCCCTGTATCGTAATCCTTAATGTCATAGCACTGACAGGTCGGACATACGAAGGTACAGGTTCCGCAGGCAAGACAAGGCTTGTACAGTTTCTCCCATACAGGAGAATTGAAACGGTCCATGTATTCTTCCTGCGCCCATCCTTCCAGTGAAAGATGTGTATATGGAAGAAGCTCGATAATACCACGGATTGCCTTCTTCTCCTCTTCTACCTTTGTCTCATCAGCATCTGCCAAAAGCTCCTTCACAGCTTCTGTCAGAGCATTTCCTTTTTCTGTGAGAGGCTTCCAGAAAAGTTCTCCCTCGATGATCCAGGCTGCAACATCTGCTTCCGGATCTGCAGCATCAATGCCAAATACTTTACAGAAGCAGCTTTCCTCCGGTTCATGACAGGCAAGAGCTACGATAGTTCCATGTTCTCTTCTTGCCTGGTAAAAAGTATCCACCGGATCCCCAAGGAACACATTGTCGAGAACTTTCACGCCCTGTACATCACAGGCTCTCATTCCGAATACGACAAAATTCTGGTCTTTCAGTGCCTGAGGCTCAATGCTGATATTTTTCCCATCTTTTTTACAGGTATAGAGATTTTCACTCTGCGGAAAGAAAGCATCCTTCGGTGATTTCACGGTTTTCAGTGTTTCAAGGGAAACTTCTGCATCCTCGCTCCATGCCTTGAAGTTCACCTGCTCACTTACCTTTACCGGTAAATATAATTCCTGGTCTGCGGCAATTTTCCGGAATAATGCCGGCAGATTTTCTACTGCGATCTTATACATACATTATCCCCTTTCTGCCACGATCCCTGGCTCTACATCCTCAAAGGTAAAGCTGGTAAGCGGACCCTTTGACTCCGCATCCTCGCCTGCCTGATACTCACCGTAAAACGCATCAATATCCTTGATAAACTTACGGTTAAACAGATGAAGGGGAATTCCCTGCGGGCAGACTCTGCTGCACTCGCCACAGTCCGTACATCTTCCGGCTACATGGAAGGCACGAATCACATGGAACATCTTTTCCTCAAAGGAATCCACATTTGCCTTCTGGGCGCTATCGAACTTGTTGCTGTCAAAAACGCATTTGCGGCAGCTGCAGGCCGGACATACATTACGGCAGGCATTACAGCGGATACATTTACTCAGCTCGCTCTGCCAGAATGCAAATTTTTCTTCCGGACTCATTGCCTCGATCCGCTCAACTTCTGCGAAACGGTCAGCGTCCTTTGTCTCCTTTGACTCACCGATTAGTTCATCGTAAATTTTATGCTCTTTTCCTTTACATACATGGCAGCGTTCCAGCATGGCATCTTTGTATGCACAGGTTTTTTCTCCGTAAACAGTATCCACAGTCAATGTCTCTGCATCTCCGGTAATCTCTGCTCCGGAAATTCCCCGGATACCCTTGATCCCCATTTTACGGATCTTTTCAATATCCAGCTTTCCTTTACAGCCAACACCTACGATATAGGCTTTTTCTCTGTCTACACGATGCTCTTTCAAAAGCTGGTTAAAGCTATATGTATCGCAGGGCTTCAGACAGACCATGGTTTTTCCTTCCAGCTTGGAAGCTTCGATCATATATTTGCTTAAATTGGCACCGCAGAATCCATCATAGACAAAATCCTCCAGAGATTCCGGTGTTTCAAAATAGGCTGGTTCCGGATTAAAGGCAAGATCTCCGGCTTTCCACCCAAGAACCCGGACTACCGTGCCATCTGCAAGCAGTTCTTTTGCACGTTTTATCAGCTCCTGCATCTTATATCCTCCAATCTCACGTTTTTACCAAGTGAATGGATCTTCTCAACAAACTCATTCATAGTCTGTGAAAATTTCACACCTTCTGCGGCAGATACCCATTCCACACGTGTTCTTCCGTTTTCCACCCCAATATAATCCAGCATTGAAAACAGAAGTGTCATACGTCTTCTTGCATAATAGTTTCCGGTACTGTAATGGCAGTCTCCCGGATGGCATCCGCACATAATCACACCATCGGCTCCTTTTTCAAAGGCACGGAGGATGAACATGGGATTGACACGGCAGGAACATGGAACACGGATGATCTTTACATCCGCCGGATAGCTCAAACGGCTGCTTCCGGCAAGGTCTGCTCCGGCGTAACTGCACCAGTTACAGCAGAATGCCACGATCTTTGGTCTGAATTCTTCCTTTGTTTCTATCGACATATTGCATCCACCTCCGCGATAATCTGTCTGTTGGAGAAGCCCTGAAGGTCCATGGCTCCTGACGGGCAGGCTACTGTGCAGGCACCGCAGCCCTGGCAAAGTGCTGTATTGACAACCGCAACTCTTCTTGTCTCACGGATACCGTGATCGTTGACCTGTTTCTCCTCATAGGAAATCGCTCCGTAAGGACATACATTTGCACAGGTAGAGCATCCGTTACAGAGAAGCTCGTCGGATCTTGCCGTACATGGATTGGTTGTCAGCTTGTCCTTTGCAAGAAGTCCTATGGCCTTTACAGCCGCAGCTCCTGCCTGGGCAACTGTCTCCGGGATATCCTTTGGTCCCTGGCATACACCGGAAAGGAAAATTCCTGCTGTCGGTGATTCTACAGGACGAAGCTTTGCATGAGCTTCTGTAAGGAAATTGTTGGTGTCAATACTTGCAGTAAGCATAGTAGCGATCTTACGTACATCCGGATTCGGTTCAATGGCTGTTGCAAGAACTACCATATCTGCTTTCTTGAAGATCTGCTTATTATCAAGAAGATCCGAGCCCTGAACAAGAAGTGTTCCATCCGGCTGCGGAATTACTTTTCCTACCTGACCTTTGATGTAGTTTACGTTATACTGCTCAACTGCTCTTCTGTAAAACTCATCGAAGTTTTTACCAGGTGTACGGACATCAATATAAAATACCGTCACATTGGTATCCGGATATTTATCACGGATCAGCATGGCATGCTTAGCTGTGTACATACAGCAGATCTTGGAACAGTATGGCTTTCCACGGTCATCGGAGCAACGGCTTCCAACACACTGGATAAATACGATCTCCTTCGGTGCTTTTCCATCGGAAAGGCGCTCAAGATGTCCTTTTGTAGGTCCTGCAGCATTCATGATACGCTCCAGCTCCAGAGATGTGATCACATCCTTGCTCTGGCTGTATGCGTACTCGTCGTACTTATCGAGCTTGATGGTATCGAAGCCGGTAGCGACAACGATAGCGCCGTACTTCTCGGTGACGATTTCATCCTTCTGCTCGTAATCGATGGCGCCCGCCTGACAAACCTTCTGGCACAGACCGCACTTGCCGGTCTTGAACTTGATGCAAGCTTCGCGGTCGATGACCGGGACGTTCGGGATTGCCTGTGCGAACGGGGTATAAATAGCGCTTCTCGTGTTCAAGCCGCGGTTGAATTCGCTCGGGGTCTTTCTGGAAGGACATTTCTCCTGGCAGACGCCGCAGCCGGTGCACTTAGACATATCGACGCTGCGCGCCTTCTTGCGGATGTCCACGGTGAAATCGCCCACGAAGCCGGAGACCTTCTCCACTTCGCTGTATGTATACAGATGAATCTTCTCGTTTGCGGAAGCCTCCACCATTTTCGGGGTCAAAATACATGCGGAGCAGTCGAGCGTCGGGAACGTCTTATCGAGCTGGCTCATACGGCCGCCGATGCTGGGGGTCTTCTCAACGATATCGACTTCATAGCCTGCGTCTGCAATGTCGAGCGCAGTCTGAATGCCTGCAATACCGCCGCCGATGACGAGCGCGCGCTTTGTTACGCGGCTTTCGCCCGGGAACAGCGGCGCGTCAAGATTGACCTTTGCGATAGCCGCTCTGGCAAGGATGACGGCCTTTTCGGTCGCTTCTTCCATGTTCTTGTGGATCCAGGAGCAGTGCTCACGGATGTTTGCAATCTCGACCATGTACGGGTTGAGGCCGGCTCTTTCCGCCGTTTTGCGGAAAGTCGTCTCGTGCATACGCGGGGAGCAGGAACAAACCACAAGACCGGTCAGGTGTTTTTCGCGGATGGCTTCGATGATCTTCGCTTGGCCGACCTCGGAGCACATGTACTGATAATCTTCCGCGTGCACGACACCCGGTTCATGACTGACCATTTCTACGACTTTCTTTACATCTACCGTAGCTGCGATGTTGCTGCCGCAATGGCACACAAATACACCAATTCTCTGCACGCTATCACCTCCTGTATCTTCTGAACGCGCTCACAAGGAGCTGCTGGGGCAGATCCGGATCCAAAAGCTCCGGGATCTCGTCCGGCGTAAGGTATGCTTCACCGCGCTGGCGCACGACAAGCTGTCTTGCCGCATCGATAAGCTTGCCGGGCTTAACGTCTCTCGGGCAGCGCTCAATGCAGGCAAAGCAGGAAAGGCACTTCCAAAGGGACTTGGAATTCACAAGGGACTCAATGTCGTCATTCAGCACATAGGAAACGAACTGGTGAGGCTTAATGTCCATTTCGTTGAACGACGGGCAGGATGCGGAACATTTGCCGCACTTCATGCACTTGTAGGGGTTGACGCCGCTGATCTCGCGGATCTGCTCCGCCTGTTTGCTGATGCTCACTTTAACGCCTCCTCTTTCACGCCAAGGGCCTCTGCGAGAAGCTCGGTGAAGTAATACACCGGGATCTTGCCGCTGCCGCTCTTGTTGAGATTATACATGCAGAGTGGACATGCCGTGATGAGCATTTCCGCGCCTGCACCGGCTGCGCTGTCTACGATATTGCAGCTCATACGGCCGCTCATTTCTTTTTCTTTAAGGGAGATATAGCCGCCGCAGCACTCGTTGCGGTACGGATATACGACCGGCTCTGCGCCGATGGCACGAATGAAGTCTTCAATGATCTGCGGGTTCTCCGGATCGTCAAAGGCCAGCACGGTGCTCGGTCTGAGCAGCAGGCAGCCGTAATATGCGCCGATCTTTCTGCCCTTTAACGGGTTGACGACCTTTTTTTTCAGTTCGTCAAAGCCCACGCGGTCGCGCAGAACTTCAAGGTAATGCAGCACATTCGTCTCGCCGGCATAGGGCTCGTCAAGCTGCATGTAGTTGTTGGCTCTCGTGCGGATGTCCTCCACGTTTCTCATGTCGTCGTTGACTCTTTTGATGACATGATGACATGCGGAGCAAAGCGTCACGAGGTCCTGGCCCTTTTCCTTCGCTTCGTTCAAAGCGCGGACGGAGGAAAGTTTTGTTGCGATCTCGTCGGACCCGAGCGGGTAGACGCCGCCGCAGCACTGCCAGTTTTCGATTTCTTCCAATTCAAATCCGAGCGCCTTTGCGGAAGCTCTGGCATAGGCGTCAAGATCCTTTGCCTTCGTTCTCAAGGTACATCCCGGATAATAGCTGTACTTCATAGCTACTCCTGTCATCCTTTCTATAAATTGATTTTGGGTTATGCTTCAAAATAAATTTGACCGATGGTTTCTTTCAGCTTGTCTGCGGAAGCGTGGAGCTTTTGCATTTCGGCCTCCGTCAGCCTCACAGGCAGCTTGCCCTGCACGCCGTTCGGGCCCACAATGGCGAGTGTGCTGATGCACACGTCCTCTAACCCGTATTCGCCGTGCATCATGGTGGAAACGGTCACGATGGAGTTGTATGCGGAAAGCAGCATGCTGCACAATCTGCACACGGAAACCGTGACCGCGTAGAACGTGGCGCCCTTGTTCTTGATGATCTCGCCGCCGGATTTATGTACATACTCCGCCATGGCGTCCTTGTCCACGGGCAGGGCATGCATCAGCTCCACATAGTCGTCCAGTTTCGCGCCGGAAACCTCTGCGCACGACCACGGGATAAAGGAAGAATCCCCGTGCTCACCGAAAACATAGGCATGAATGTTCTTCTGCGCAATGTTAAAGTGGCTGGCAAGTCCGAAACGCAGACGCGCGGTATCCAGCGCGGTACCGGAGCCGATGATCTGGTTTTCCGGGATGCCGGAGATTTTCATGAACACGTAGGTGATGATGTCCACCGGATTGCTGACGATGATGTACAGCGCGTTCGGTGCGGCCTTTGCGATGTTCGGTGCAATGCTTTTGATGATGTCGACATTCGTCTGCGTCAATTCAAGACGCGACTGACCGGGTTTTCTGGCCACGCCGGACGTAATGATGACGATGTTGGAGTCCTTTGCATCCTCGTAATCTCCCGATTTAATGGAAATCGGGTCGCGGAAGCAGGTGCCCTGAATGATATCCATCACTTCGCCCTCTGCCTTTTGCTTGTTGATGTCGATCAGGACAATCTCCGTTGCGATGTCTTCGTTGGAAAGCGTATATGCAATGGTTGCGCCTACGCTACCGGCACCAATTACGGTGATTTTGCTTTTCATTGTCCCGGATCACTTCCCTTCCTGTGCTGTGCCCAACGGGGAGCACAATGTTCCTCCGCGGGCGAGATCTTCTGAGTTACATGAAAACAAAGGGGCGAAACACAGTTTTCCCCTTTCCCCACTCACGGGGTACATACTCAGCCTAATAAATTCTATCATATCGATATCTTTTTATCAAGCATTTTCGCGATTTTTCTATATGAAAATATCGGAATTTACGGCTTTTTCAGAAAGTAAAACAAAAGCCGCGCGGGCCTCTTTTGAGTTTGATACATCTTTCACAAATACAAATTCCGTGTTTCGTTCTCTGTGCGAAAAAAGCGCGCCCAAATCACCTTCGGGTACGCTTTTAGTTCGTTTACGCTTACTGTTTTCAGTTTAATTCAGCCGACTGTGAACATCTTTCTGACGACGTTTCGTGACGCCGTTTGGGAAAACCATTGACCGGGTTTCCGCAGCCTTTTGAAAAAGGCCGGCGAAAACTTTATTCGCCCCGTTCCAGGTCAGCTTTTTGTTCCGGTAATGTCGGCGGTTCCGGCAGAATCAAAGATTCCGTACGTAGCACCGGCAGTTCAAACCAGAATGTGCTGCCTTTACCCTCCACGCTCGCGACGCCGTACCGCCCGCCGTGCAGGTCCAGAATTTTCTTCACGATGGAAAGCCCCAATCCCGTGCCGACCTGTGCGCGTTTGTGCTCCTTATCGACCTTATAGTAGCGATCCCAGATGTACTGCAATTTATCCGCCGGTATACCCTCGCCCGTATCGCGAATAGATACGCGCACGGTGCTTTCCGTCACGGTCTGGTCGATATACACGGTCTTATTCCCGCCCGAATAGTTAATGGCGTTGTTCACAAGGTTATACAGCACCTGCGAAATTTTCAGCTGATCGGCGCAGACATACACCGTGCGGTCATACGTGAACGGGAAGCTGAAATCCGCCAACTTGTCGTAGCGGTGCAGCGTATTGCGGATATCCTCCGTCAAATTGAATTCGGAAACCGTCAGCGTCAATGCGCCCGCCTGTAATTTAGAGAGATCTAAAAGGTCGTTAACGATGCCTGTCAGGCGGTTCGCTTCGTCGATGACGATCTGCACGTTTTCCGGCGTGTTTTCGCCCGGAATGTCGCGCATCACCTCGGCATAGCCGGAGATCATCGTCAGCGGCGTGCGCAGATCGTGCGAAACATTGGCGATCAGCTCGCGGCGCAGATCTTCAACCTTGCTCAGCTCCGCCGCGGCATAGTTCAGTGTCGCGGCAAGCTCCGCCACCTCTCTTGCGCCCTGTTCCGGGAAACGGATGTCATATTTTCCCTCGCCCAGCTGCTTTGCAGATTCGTTCATCTGTTCCAAGGGCTTTGAAAGACGCGAAGAGATAAACAGTGCCAGCCCGAACGAAAGCAGGATCATTACGCCCGTCAGACACCACAATTGTATTTTCAGCGTTTCCACCGTGGAATCAACCGGGATCACGTCGCAGGACAGCAGCACAAGATACTCGTTCCCGCTCGAAAGCGTGACCGTCTGCGCGTAAATGATCGTGCGGTCCTGCCGTTCTATGGTGCTCGTCGGGTCTGTGATGTTGTCGTCCATCACGCTGCCGCCCGCCGCTTTCACCTCGGTGAAAAGCTGCTTGCAATCGAGGTAATCAAAGCGCTCCAGCACGCCGCCGCGCGCCGCCGGGGAAAACGACACATTTGAGCCGTCGCTGTTGGAAATAAGGATAGAAATATTCGTCGAGCGCGTCACTTCAAAATAATCGTTCGCGGAGGCACTTTCGTCCAGCATCGCCACCACACGGTTCGCCACGCTGCGTACCTCATTGACCTTGATGGCTTTATAAAATGTGTTGAGCAGTGTGATCTGAAATGTCCACAGCAACGTCACAATGACCGCCGTAAACAGCACGAACCCCAGCATGACCTGCATGCGTATGCCCGGC
>OLPQ01002295.1_pt1 | contig 11377 bp, 7 predicted proteins | sample 1672451 | NCBI WGS metagenome assembly OLPQ01 (sample SAMEA3136687, study PRJEB25190) | human gut metagenome | biome: human gut; feature: human-associated habitat; material: faeces | place: Austria | collected 2013
CTTGAATTGTCATTCTTTCACGAACAACTCTTTCAAGTCTTGCTAAACCAATTCTAAATTGATTTTGTAAAAGTTCTCCTACACAACGAATTCTACGGTTTGCTAAGTGATCTATATCATCTTTTTTACCTAATCCATGTGATAAATTTAATAAAAAGTTAATTGAAGCTATCATATCTTCTGTTGTAATATGTTTTGGTACTAATTCTTCCATTCTTTCTTTTAACATTTTTACTAAATTTTCTTCTGGTGTATTATCTACTATATTTTTTAATACTGTATAATTAACATTTTCTTTTAAATGTAAACTACTTAAATCAACATTTGGTAATACTTTATGTGCATTTACTGTACCATTACCAATAATTCTGATTTTTCTTTCTCCTACCAAAATGTCTACAATATTGATTCCTGAATTTTGGATATCTTCTGCAACTTCTTCTGTTATGATTTCTCCTGCTTGTACAAAAACTTCTCCTGTTTCACTATCCATAATATCATTTGCAGCTACTTTTCCTTTAATTCTTCCTGCTAGTCCTAATTTTTGGTTGAATTTATATCTACCAACTTTTGCTAGGTCATATCTTCTATTATCATAAAATAATCCATTAAATAAACTTCTTGCTGCTTCTACTGTTGGTAATTCTCCTGGTCTTAATTTTTTGTATATTTCTATTAATGCTTCGTCTTGGTCTTTTATTGGATCTTTTGATATAGTTGTTGTTATCAAATCTTCTTCTCCAAATAGTTCTCTTATTTGGTCATCTGTAACTATTCCTATTGCTCTTAATAATGTTGTGATTGGAACTTTTCTTGTTCTATCTACACGTACCCAGAATATATCGTTTCCATCTGTTTCATATTCTAGCCATGCTCCTCTTAATGGCATTACTGTTGATGTATATGTTTTCTTTCCTGTTTTTGTATCAAATATTTCGTCATTGTAAAATCCTGGTGAACGTACCAACTGGCTTACTACAACTCTTTCTGCTCCATTTATTACAAATGTTCCACTGTCTGTCATTAATGGGAAATCTCCTAAATAGATTTCTTGCTCTTTTATTTCTCCTGTTTCACGGTTGATTAATCTTACTTTTACATGTAATCTTGTAGAATATGTAGCATCTCTTTCTTTTGCTTCTTCTAGTGTGTATTTTGTTTTTTCTTCCATGTAATAATCAAAAAACTCAAGAACTAGATTACCTGAATAGTCTTCGATTGGTGAAATGTCTTTTAATACTTCTCCTAATCCTTCTTCTATAAACCAGTCATATGAATCTTTTTGTACTTTGATTAGGTTTGGCATTTCAATAAAATCTCCAACTTTGGCAAAATCTTTTCTTGAGGCTTTTTCATATTGGATATCGCGTATTTTCAAAAAAATCACTCCTTATTTTTATTTTGGCAGAAATAATTTATTTGATTTTAGGAAAAGTCCTTCTTAGAATATAGCTCCTTTAAGTTTTCTAAAATGTCTGCTCTTCATCTTAGATTTTCTTACGGCTTTCTATATTTAATTCCTCTTTTCTTAAAATTGAAATCTTTGATTAAAATTTGTTGATTTTAACTTCTTCGTTTGATTTTAATAAATTTCGTGAAAATTCTTATATATTATATCAAAAAAATCACTACTTTGTCAATAGCCAAATAGCGATTTTTTTACCTATAAATTCAATTTTTCAGAGATTGTCAAGACTGGTGTGTGAATTTTTTTAATTAACCAACACCGCACGGAAGCCGTAGTTGTAGTTGCCGTAACCGTCAGTAATGTCCGAGTACAACACACCAGCACCACTGCCGCTGTGGCAATTGCCACCACGTCCGACAAATGGACAATCCAAATGTCCTATTAGTGTTAGATCGCCATCCCATGCATATCCATATCTAACTGAACCAGATACTGCATTTGCTGCTGATGTAAACCAGTTCCAATTTCCACTTGTTCCATATGGAGCATAAAATGCAAATGATGATGCTACTTCATTTACTCCTATACCTTTATGTTCTGCCATTTTGTCATAATTATATTTTGTAAGTTTATAACGTGCTTCTTGATATTTTAATGCTGTTTTACTTCCATCCCATAAGCCTGTTTCTACTGTTCCATCACTTAATGTTACTTTATTATTTTTTTCTTCTTCACTTACATCATATTTATCCCATAAACTTGTATATGCTGATTTTAATTTTCCGCCTTCAAAATATTTTGTTCCATCATTACTTACACCATAAGCATCCAAATTACCATTTCCATTATCTAAATATCCTGCTACTCTTTCCCAAGCTCCTCCTGCCATATCATATACACCTGTTACATTTCTTGTGGTACTTGATAGCACTCCATTTGATGTACTATAATTATGTGATGCATCATAATTATACCATCCTTCATCACTTTCTGATTTTGGACCTTGTCCTGTATATAAATTATACCAATAGCTATTGTTAACTAAACTTCCAGTACCATTTGTCATAGGTACTGCTCCACAATCACTATAACATAAATATGCAACTGCTCCCCATTCACTATTTTTTATTAAATGACTTGTTGCACTTGTTAAACCAAAGCTTGTTTTAGCTGTTGTTGCTATATCCATACTTCTTTTTTCGCTCTCACCTATTGTTATATGTCTCCAACTTATTTTATTTGGTAAACTTTTTGCTATTGTTGTACTATCTGGTGCATATTGTTGTGCTCCTGATGATGCACTTGCATTTCCTACTGCATTTCCATCTTTATTTGTTCCACTTGCTTCGAATTTTGCCATCCAGAATCCTTTTAACTCTGTTCCACCCAAATTAAATGCTGGATGTACTATTGCTGTTGTTCTTGTATCTGTTGTTTGATCTTCTGTGTATGTTACACCATCTACTCCTTCATTTGTATTTCCTTTTAAAAATGTTACTTTTATATTTTTATCTGCTACTATTTGATATGCATATCTTGGTATCCAAACATACATACTTCCTAAATCTTTTTCTTCTACTACCTGTCCTACTTTTACTGTATCTGCTTTATATGTTCCATCACTTAACATTACATTTGCCCATTTTTTTGTAGAATCATAACTATACCAGTTACTATCATCTTGGCTACATACTACCCAATTATTATTTTCCCATTTTACTGGTATCATTCCTCTTGTTACTTTAGGGCTATTTACTTTTTTACTCTCTACATATCCTTCTGATGATGGTGATACATTATTTATTGCATCTACCATTTCTTGTAAAGTATCTTCTTCATCTTTATTTGCTTGATTTGTTTTTTCTTTAGCCTCTGCTGCTCTTTTTAATATTCCGTTATCTCCACTTAGTGCTGCAATCGTTACTCCTGCAAGTATTAGAAGTACAATGATTGTAATCACTAATGCTATTAGTGTGATTCCTCTTGTGTTTTTCTTCGTTTTGTTCATTTCAAAATCTCCCTTCTTTTCTTAAACTATTTTTTATTAAGCTTTGAACTTAACAAAAAATTCAAAAACTGATTTCACTTACAGTATTAACTACTTCACAAATTTTTATACATTATATTAAAAACTTTTTTTGTAATTCAGTATTGCATTTTTTGTTGGTGTATGTTATAAAATTAGCTATATACATTTACTAAAGTTCAAAGATTAACATACCTTTTCAAAAATGTTTTATATCACAAATGTCATATATAATTAAATTTGAAAAAACTTTTTGGAAAAGTTTTTATTTCGTCAATATAAATATTTTATCATATGCAAAGCTTTTATAGAACAAACTAAAAGTACAACTTTTACTTACTTTCTGTAATATTTTTGTTGTCTTTATTTGCAATTTTCGTTGATTTTTTTGTTAATTACATATATAATATTTTTGCTATAAGATTTTTTGTGCAACATATTTAAAATAAAAGTCGTTCTAATTTGAAATAGAATAAATATTTTAATTTATATGTGTGTTAAGGCGAAGTGAGAAAGGAATGAACTTTATATTATGAATAGTGGAGAGAGTATTGGTATTTTTGACTCAGGAATAGGTGGAGTAACAGTATTAAGTGAAATTATAAAATTATTGCCAAACGAAAATTACATATATTATAGTGATTCAAAAAATAATCCATATGGTGATAAAAAAGATTCAGAAATTATTGAATTTTCTGACAAAATTGTTAATATTTTTATTGATAAAAAATGTAAGGCAATAGTAATTGCCTGTAATACTGCAAGTGCAAAGTCTGCAAAATTTTTAAGAAAAAAATATCCTGAAATCCCAATAATAGCAATAGAACCTGCATATAAGATGGTACACGACTTCGCATATAATGAAACATCACTTGTAATGGCAACAAAAGCAACTATTGGAAGTGAAAAATTTCATAAATTATATAAAAAATACAATAATCATAAAACATATTTATTGCCATGTTCAGGTTTAGCTAATATAATTGAAGAAGGAAACCAAAAAAAAATCGAATTATATTTGAAAAAAAACTTATCAAAATATATCGGAAAAGTTGATAATGTCGTATTAGGTTGTACTCATTATCCTTTAATAACAAATGAAATTAAAGCTGTATTAGGAGATGTTAAATTTTTTAATGGTGCTGCTAGTTTAGCTAAACATTTAAAAGATATACTTGAAAGCAAAAATTTAATAAATAACTCTAGAATTCCGGGTACAATTAGTTTTATAGATTCTAGTAATTCCAAATATAAAGAAGATAGATTTTTTCAAATTTTAAATTTAAAAGATTCTAAAACTTTATGCAACATATAAAACATAAACAAGCCCTAATCATTTAAAAAACTTTGATAATTAGAGCTTTTTTTGTTTTTATTCAGATATATCCTTCATTTTATCCGTCACTAACATTAAATCTTTAACAAAATCAATCTTTTTATTTTCATCACGTAGCAATGCTGCTGGATGCCATGTAGGCATATATAAGATGCCTTTTTTTTCAATCCAATTTCCTCTTGAAGCAGTAATTCCATGTTCTTTTCCTAAGATATTTTTTAGTGCTACACTGCCCAAAAGCACTATTATTTTAGGCTTAACCAATATTACCTGATTACGCAAATAATCTAAACATGCAGTAGCTTCATCATCTTCTGGATTTCTATTTTGTGGAGGCCTACATTTTACTATATTTGCAATATACACATCATTTCTATCTATTCCAACCATCTTAAAAGCCATATTCATCAACTTTCCAGCCCTTCCTACAAATGGTTCTCCCAGTCTATCTTCATCTGCACCAGGGCCTTCACCTATAAACATTATACTTGCATTTTTATTTCCTACACCAAATACAATATTTTGTCTAGTTCCACACAATTTACACTTTTGACAATTTTTTATTGAGTTCTCTAATTCTTCCCATGTTTGATACATTCAAAAATTCATTCCTTTCTACTTTTAAGCAATATACAAATATATGAACATTAAAATTCTCTAAAAATGCTACTATAATTACACTATTTTTATTATCTTAAAGCAATTATTGCTGTTTCTAATCCAAAATTCTCTTTTTCTACTCTGTATGAATGCAATTTATCTGAATTGCAAACAGTACAAATTTTGCTATCGATAATATTTTCTGGTTTTAATCCATCTTGTACTAACAACATTTTATTTAATTCTATTGTGTCTATATTCCATTTTTCATCTGTACCTTTTTCACATGGTTGCTTTTCTATTATTTTACTTATATCTACTATATCTTTAAATTTTTCTTCAAACAAATCTTTTACATCTTTTCTAACTTCAAAATGACATTTTCTAATACTCGGACACATACAACAAATTAGATTTTCTGGATTTACGTGTAGCTCTGTTTTCATTTTTTTAACAGTTTTGCTTGCTATTTGTCCATATGTACCTTTCCAGCCTGAGTGGATATTTGCTATAGTTTTTGTTACTGGATCAAAAAACATCAACAAAATACAATCTGCACTTGTAGTTCCCAATATTGTATCTTTTCTTCTAGTTATTAATCCATCTGTTTCCAAATATTTTTCTACATAAATATCTGGCTCCTCTTCTAATACTTTTTCTTCTACTATTTTTACATTAGTTGAATGTGTTTGTATTGGTCTTACTATATCATTTTTTTCTAAATTTAAACTTGTACATAATTTTCTATAATCACATAACATTTTCTCTGTGTTGCACTTCACAATTTGTCCATCTACGATTTTCATTCCTTTAAAATTTACATCTTTCCCAACAGAAAACGCATGTATAATAACATCACTATATTCTAGTAATCTTTTGAATTGTATGTACTCTACTTCTCCATCTTTTACATGCACCACATTTTCATTTGATAAATCCACTTTTGCACCTCTTTATCTCATTTTTCTTATTATATCATCTTTACTTAGATTTTCAATATATTCATATTTGTTTTTATTGTTTCTAGCATCAAATCCACAAATTGCATGATATTCGCAATATCTGCATGGTGTTTTTCCTTTATAATTTGTTGGTTTTAAGTCAATCTTTCCTTGTAGTATTTCTTTTCCTATTTCTTTTATTATTTTTCCTATATATTTTTGTAATACCTCAAATTCTTCTTGTTCAACTCCATTTGTGTCTCTTTTGTTAATTGCTCCTTTTCCACTTATTCCTGCTGGAATTATTTTTGATGTTTTTCCTTCTTTTAGATTATTGTCTTGCATTTTCATTACTTCAATATCAGCTAGTATTAGGCCTTTCATTTTGAATTGTTTTCTTATTTCTTCTTCTATTGCTTCTTCTGTTTTTACTTTTGGATTTACATTTTTCTCTATTAAGTTAAAATACAAAATTCCTGCTGGCATCAAGTCTTTTTCTTCACATATTGCATCTAAATATGTTAATAATTGAATTGATATTCCTGCATATACTTCATTTAAGTCAACATTTCTTGCAGAAGATTTATAATCTATTATTCTTAAATAATTTCCGTCTGATGTTCTTGCAATATCTACTCTGTCTATTTTGCCTCTAATTTCTATCCTTTTACCAGTTCCTAAAGTTATTTTTATTGGCTTATATTCTTTTCCATTATCAAATTCTACTTCTGTTCCTTCTACATTAAAATCACTATATACTAAACTTTCTACAATATATTTTAATGCCTTTGTTACCATTCTTTCTAGTCTTTGTATTAAAATTTTGTATTTTACTGTTGCTGTAAATCTATATTTTCCGTAATCTAATTTTGTTTCTACTATCTGATTAACAATTTTTCTTATTTTTTCCTCTTCTCCTAGTAATTCTGTTAATTGTATATTTTCTTCTTTAACTTGATTGAAAAATAAATCTATTATTTCATGCATAAATGACCCTGTATCAAAATTTTGAATCTTTAGTTCTTCCTTTTGTTTAAGATTTAATCCATATTTTAGGAAATATGAAAATGGACATTTTTTATATGTTTCTAATTTTGATACACTTGTTTTCAATACATTTCCATATAATTTTTCTATTGTTGTTGTTTCTATATTTTGTGGTATATTGGTGTAACTTAATCCTTGTAAGTCTTTTTCTAGTTTGTTTTTCCAGCTTGCTTCATTTTCGAAATATCTATATGTTTCTTTCCATTCTGTTTCTAGCTCTTTTTCTTGTATTTTAGCTAATTTTTCTATTAGTGCTTCATATGTTGCTTTTTGATTTGTAATTTCATATTTTTGTGTTATTACATCACTTGTTTCTTTTAAATTTGGAAACATTTTCTTTATCTTTGTTATATAAATTGATGGCCTTAATGCTCCTCCTTCTGTATCTGCTGAGCTATATGATAAATGTAGTTCTCTTTCTGCTGTTGTAAATGCTTTATATATATTAAAATTATCATCATATAGATTTTCTAGAGTTCCTTTTGCTAATTCTATTCCTTGTTCTTTTAGATATTCTCTGTCTTCATCTCCTAAAAATCCTTCACTTTTATTTATGCTTGGATATACTCCATCATTTAAGCCTATAATAAAAATTGTATCTACTTTGTGACTTCGTGATCTATCTACATCTCCCATTATTACTTGGTCTTGTGTTCCTGGTATTTTTCCTAGACTGCTCGCTTTTAATCCTTGTTTTAATATATTAGAATATTGATTTATTGTTATATTTTCATCTTTAAATATTTTTACTATTTCATCTAACACATTTATTAAAATTTCGTAGCTTTCTTTGTATTCTTGTACTAAGTCTTCTCTATTTTTTTGTTTTAACTCTTGCATTTTTAAAGATATTTTTTCTTCTATTTTTTGTTCTTCTAAAAATTCATATATTGCTAATGTTACTGCTTTTGCTGTTTTTTCTTTTCTGATTTTTTGTCTTAATTTTTCTATTGGTTCTATTATTCTTTTTCTTAATTCATTATAATATTCTACTTCTTGCTTATTATCTTCTAGCTCATATACAAAATCTTTTTTGAATTTATTTTGTTTTATTCCCCATTTAGTACAATAGTTTTCTAGTTTAAAAATATCCCCTTGTTCAATATCTAAAAATCCCATTTTTGCGTATTGAAATACACTTTCTTTACTATAATTTTTTTGTAATATTTCAAATATTGATAATACATATTGTATTATTATGTTTTGGCTTAATTCTCTTTTTTCATCTATAAATATTGGTATATCATATTTTTCAAATATTACTTTTGCTAAGTTTGAATAGTTTTGTATATTTTTTGTTATTATTGCTATGTCATTATATCTTTTATTTTTTTCTTTTACTAGTTTTGTGATTTCTTTTGCTATATATTCTATTTCTGTATATTGATTTTTAGCTAAAAACATTGATAAATTTTCCACTTTTTGTTCATATTTTGTGGATTGTGTTTTAAACAAATGTCCTTCTATGTACTTTAGTTCAGGTGTTTTGAACCTTTTTATTTCTGTTAGTTTTATTGGCTTTTCTTGTTTTAACTCATTTTGTTCTACTATTTCTTGTAGTTTTTTTACAGTTATTTTATTTGCATAAAAAATATCTGTATCTGGATTTAATGTTTGACCTAAATCATCTACTGTTATTGTTATATTTACTTGTTTGGCATATTTTATTAATTCTTTTATAACGTGGTATTCTGAATATGTAAATCCTGCAAATTCATCTATATATATAATACTGTTTTTTAGCCATTCTATTTTTTCTATATTTTGTGCAAGTATTGTTAATTCATCTGCTTCATCTATATATGATTGTTTTATTTGTTCATCATATTGCTCATATATTATGCTTATATCTTGCAATTTTGTTTTTAGATAAATATTTTCTGTTTTTTCTATTTGTTCTTTAAGTCTTTCTACTGTTACTCCATGTTTTTTTAGTTCAGTGATACTTGATATTGCTAAATCTATGTTCTCTTCTGATTTTGATAAATATTTTAATTCTTTTTTTTGTGTTGTTAATATGTGACTAATCAACATTGCTTTTCCACATTTTGTCATTCTATCATCTTTTATTCCTATTTCTTTTATAACTCTTTTTGCTAATCTGCTTAAATGTATTACTTCTGCTTGTAATACCGCTTCTGTTTTTACTGCTTCCATTAATTTTTTTTCAGCTGTAAATGAAAATTGCTCTGGTGTTATTAAAAATATTTTTTCATTTTTTTCTATTTCTTTAGCTATTTCTTGATAACAGTATTCACTTTTTCCGCTTCCTGCTCTTCCATATATTATTCTTAGTCCCACTTTTTTTCTCCTTTTTATATTGGTCTTTTTTTTGAAATTTCTTTTTTAGTTTAATTGCAATCTTATGTGCAAACACAAAAAGTTTTTATAGTATTAACATCTGTTTTTTATTCTTGTAACTCTCTTCTCCAATAAAATAGATATTGTTGTGCCAAACCTGCTAAATCACCGAATTTCTCGTGTGCTACCTTTTCTATCTGCTTTTTATTTACTTTATTTTCGTCTCCATGTATGTATAATTCATTCATTACTCTATTAACCCATACATCTATTGGAAATACTTCAAATCTCTTTAATGTTGAAAATAATAAAATACAGTCTGCTACTTTTGGCCCTACTCCAGATAAACTCAAAAGTTCTTCTCTTACTTCTTGTGTATTTGGATTTTGTTCTAATTTTTTTAAATCAACTTTTCCATCTAGTATTGCATGTGTTGTTTCATATAGTCTGATATCTCTAAATCCTAAGCCTAATTCTCTATATTCTTCTACACTTACATCTTTTAATTCTTCTGGTGTAGGAAATGTATAATATTTTTCATTTTCAAATATTATCTCTTTTCCAAAATTTTCTGATAGTCTTTGGATTATTTTTTGAATTCTTGGTATATTGTTGTTTGCTGATATTATAAATGATATTATTGTTTCCCATAAATTTTGATTTAATATTCGTATTCCTTGACCATATTTTATACTTTTTTCCATATTTTCATCTATCTTAGATAATGTGTTTTGGATTTCTTTATAATCTCTTTTTAAATCAAAATATTCTATTGCTAATTTTTCCAAATCATCTTTTCCTTTTGATTCTAAAATATAATTTTTTCCGTCTTGTTTTATTTTTATTACATTTTCTCCTACTACTCCTGTGTATCCATTTTCTTCATTTTCTTTCCATCTGAAGCATTGTCCACATGTGAATATGTCTTTTAAATTAAAACATTCTGGTTCTTTTAATATATATTTTTGTACTTGCATCTTTTATCTCATCCCTTTTGATTTTTTTAACATTTTTAGTATAACATATAAATTATTACAAATCAATATTTATAGAACAAACTTTCGTTTTTTAGTGTCCGTTTTTGTTCTTTGAATCCTTTACCAAATACTTCTCTTGCATTAGTAATAACTATAAAACTATTATTATCTATGTTCATAGCAATATCTTTAACTCTAGCCACATCTCCTCTAGAAGCTGCACAAATTAGTATAAGTTTATTCTCCCCTGTATACATTCCTTTCCCAAAAAGACCAGTAGTTCCTCTTTTTATTTTGTTCCCTATCTCCTCTGCTATTTGCTCATTTCGATTTGAAATTATAATCAATAATTTTGTAAAATATATACCTTCAAAAACAATATCTATAATTTTCCCCATTAAATATATACTTATAGCTGAATATAAACCTATTTCTATTTCTTTAAAAAATATCACATTTAATGCCACTATAACAGTATCTATTATAATAATTATATTACTCATTCTTAAATTAGGCCTATAACTTCTCGCTATAAAACTTATTAAATCTGAGCCACCAGTTGAACTGTTGCTTTTTAATATAACTGCTGTTCCTAGCCCTATTATGATACCCCCATATATGCACGCCAAAAATCTATCTGTCGTTAATGGTGTTAATTTATCAAATAAATCTATAAAAATTGAAAAACGCCGTTGTGAAAATTCTTTTTACCGCCGAGGTCGGTGCGCCACTTGGAAAGAA